>Ga0247812_10002087_pt1 | contig 11240 bp, 7 predicted proteins | sample UWRJL149409B1_FD_178011 | JGI IMG/M metagenome (GOLD analysis project Ga0247812, IMG submission 178011) | Plant litter microbial communities from Arlington Agricultural Research Station in Wisconsin, United States - UWRJ-L149-409B-1 | ecosystem: Environmental > Terrestrial > Plant litter >...
TTCGTTGAAGTGATAATTCGAGAGCAATATTATCCAATGTACTGTACTATGGATGGTGCTATAGATGATGTGAGATCACTTCATTGGAGAACACAGTCCCAATTCTAGCTACGAAAAGTGGAGCTTGAATTGACAACATGCTCTCTTATTTACCGCACTGCTTCAATGCCCAGCGCCAAGAGTACCATGATTCAAGCAAGAGGTGATCGAATGATATTCTAGGCATTAGTCGTGCTAGGAGACGCGACTACTAATAGGGTATAGACAGTAAGCAGTATATCTAACTTCCTTCCTCGTACAAGAAGCTTCTATTTCAAGACCAGACTGTACCGAGTTCAAGAGTTAATAATTATACTTGTAATCATACTTGAGGAATATGCGACTTCAGCGCTGTGGGAATTAGTTTCGAATGTAAGTATGAGCATACACAATATTCATGGCATAAGGAGAATGTTTTGAGGGGAGCTATCCAAATCATGTGTTTCCTGAGAAATATGTCTTACACCTTTAGTAATTGCCAGGCATGCTACAACAATCAGCTAGAATTTGTTCTGATGTTTGCATGTCATGAGGTCTCTGTCTTTCGGTGCTTTCTTCTATGACTAAGGGCTTATGGTGTTTGGCCTAAGGCAAGTCACACGTGAGCGCATTTGTATTATACGACGAGGTGGTTTGGACGCTTACCATTAGAAATTATGGGAATCTCATTCTTGTGAGTCCTAATCTAGGATCCAATAACAAAAGCCCATTCGGGAGAGAAAACCTATCATATACTACGCCGCAACTCGCCTGATTTCGTAAGTGTAAGCAGACACTTCTTTGATTCGATAGAAAATATATACATGTGACTGATAGCTGACATCTGGACAAGAGATGTCTATTGGTTAGCTTACTCATATCTGTTCTAAGATAGATGACCGGAGGGACCCTTCGTCAAAGCTTCGGCCATTTACAATTACAATAACAATGCCCCTAGGGCTACATACTATGGATTTCAAAATCCGACTGCCATATCATCACCTGCTGCCATTTTCTTTAAGTACACCTTTTGGTTTGTTAGACTTGATAGCTGTGATGTTGGTCCCCGATGTCTGGATTCTCTAACCTTGGTCCAGTTGTTAAATGCAGGTTAACTTCAAGATTGCTTGTGGTTCTAATATCAGATATTTTCCTTTGCATTTGATTCTCAACTGTTTTCATATAGTAAGCCAGTATTTCTTTTATGTTAAAATTCAACTTCAAACCATCAAGTCTGCCCAGAAGACCGCGTAACGCGCTTCAGTATAGCACATGACCTATTGTTTGGTTATAGGGGAAGTGAACATGGTACGTATAAGGGGCAAATCGTGTAAGCTTAGTGGAGTGACTAGTTAATGTAAGCATCAAAAAGTCAGAAGGTATTGTAAAATCAGAGTGTGATAGAGATTAGCATTTAGCGGCTGCGCTATTATCAAATGGCAATGACTACAACATGCAGAATATCTACAATTGATTAATTTCAACCTGAGCGACAATAAGAATTCTAGGTCGTAATTTTGTATATATCCGAAAAGTATTTTAAGGCTCTTTGTTTAATCACATACATCACTTCAGAAGTGTAATCATGTAGCTTCACTACCTAAAACAGAGACAATGGTAAGTACCACGAATATACTGTGTTTTAACTCGCTTTTTATTTGCAATACGTCTAAATTTCTGTCCATGAAATTGTTATAGGCATAACACTAGCATTATATCAATATGAGTATCAGGATCGTTCTTAAGCCTTGGTATGTACTCCCTGATTCCAACTCAGGTGATTTTGGTGATTATATACCTTGATCTTTGCAGTTCCCATGTAGGATATTGAAACAACTCTTAGAATTATTTAACTTGTGGCAAAAGAATACGTGTACATTTTAGTCTGTTTACGAGCTTCTACGGGATACTACCAGGAAGGAGACTAGATCTCTTTTCAGCAAGATATATTGGCTCGATCAGTTGACCTCTCTCTTGTTTACTCAATCTAATGACTCATTATGGTCAGTTGCGTCAGGCTGATACTGCTGAAAATCAGTGATAAGTGATAAGTGATGAATTCTAGAATTGAGTGGAAGTGGTAACTCTGGTAACGAGGCTTCTTAGCTTTCCATTTCTACATTTATGAGGTAACACTTGGGCACAACGAATGAGAGCAGAAGATTTGACACTCAGTAAGACCAGTCTTCTCATTCTAATCGTTGGTAAAGTGAGACGGACGCGACGTCAAACACTCATAACTGCAAGCCTGCTTATACGAGGGCCACTGTAGTACTATATCTTTTGCCAGTGTACTTTTCCCTATAAAACGTCTTGTTCTCCCTGTCTCGATATTTCTATTTCATAGTATCACCACCCGCAATTCAAAGCAGCCGCGAATACAAGACCAACTTTCAAACATAATCCAAATACAAAACATATACATCATGCAAGTCACTACAGTCATCCTCAGTGCTATCCTCGCGGCTGCAAGCACACATGCCCAGCCATTCGCAGCCGTTATCGACCGTTATACACAACAGGGCTGTGTGCCTTTTGGGACTCCTGGCGGCGGCTCCTTTATTCTCAACCCAACTACTTGTAATCTAATCCCGCCTCAGCCTCCTGCAAGATCTGTGACTTTGACTCAGATCTTCCCCGGTTGCAAGAGTATGTATAAGTAAGCTCTTCTCTATGTTTTACTCGAAACTAAGTTTGCCCGTGTCTAGTCAGCCTGTATCAGACAAACAATTGCACTAGCGGGGGTTCAGTCGGTGTCATTCCTAATATCACAGTGGCGGACCCTACACCCAACGGTTGCAAGACGCTCAATACCGAGTTCTTGTCTTATTCTGCTATTTGCACCTAGTATCACATAGGTTGCTGAAAGCCTGGATTGAGAGGTGGAAGGATTTTATACAGCTTGGAAAGTGATAAAAGTCTATTCAACATGGACATTATTTGTAGTTTCTTCTCTCATTGTTAGATGTATTATGTCCTCACAAGACAACTTACTATTTGCGGTATAGATATGATATGCGCAGCAATTTTAAACTATCTTGAACATCCTCTTTTCGGCGCAGCCATAAGAATGTGTAGCACTTTTCAGTGAATCAAATAATATTATGGAGTGATATGATTCAAAATACACTCATGAATTCAAAGATAGTCCGGCTCTACATATATCGTGAAAGAAAAGCCAGTTTATTTGTATAAATATGTAACAAATGACTATATATTGAAAGATCTCAAACAGTATCTCTAATTGTCCTCCCTGTCCAAATTAAAGCTTAGCAATAAAATTGTCAAGCAATCAAGTTTACAAGAGAGAGTTTCTTGTTTACGAAATCATCCCTTTCCTTCAATATTTACTTGGCATGCTAAAGGCAATAGATAAGGTGCTGTTAGTACAAATCTTTCCCCCCTTGTTCTTACTATTCTCTTTTTATCGTTCTTAAAAGAATTTGCTTGAACTCACAACTGCTTACATACCATATCTTCCAAGTATGGTTGTGATTCCACATAACTAGGACCAATTATGAACGCGTTACGCCAGTGATTGAATTTTTTTTATCTTTCTACCCTTAAATAAAAGAGGGCGCTTGAATATTCTGAACCGCGTAGTGGATATTAGGCAGTGTGACAATTAAGTTTTGAGTTACACAATCCACCACCAGTCAGCTTAGATTTTAATTTAGCCCAAGAAAATTGAATTGTACAGCACCAATCATGGACTCAAACTTGGCTCCTTTTATCTCTTCGAAAAACTGGTATGGTATAGTATATAGTATTGTGGTAGAAATTTGCAGACCTTGTGTTAAGTCAAATAAATTTGACTTAACCAATAACCAATGCTTTCTGGCTTATATCTTTTTGGTAGATATCTAAAACTGCAGGCTCTTTACTAGCTGCACAGAATATATCGAAACAGAACTAATGGATCATTAGTTTATTGTTTGTACCGAAAGATAGTAATGATGATGCCTTTGTCGCTGTGCTCTGTTTTCCAGCCCCACGATCCCTGATCAGAGCAATTTTGTATTCCCCTTCACGACTGGCAAAAGCTGGGAGTGGCTGGAATGAGGAGACATCGCGTACAATAAGGTAGGTCGCTATGTTAACCTAGGGTATCGAATTACGAGAGGGAGGAAACTTGCAAGTTTATTTGTAGCTAAAATGTTCTAGAATCCATAAGCAGATTAATGCATGTCCGCTAGACCGGGGAACACGTATACATTTATTGGTGATTGCTTGCTTAGAACCTTCGCCACATACGTATTGGTTATTCCAACAAACCAGAGACTGGGTAGACACTAGGGTGAGGCTTTATTGATTTACTTGAGTTGAGCAGGCTACTACTTAATTACACCTGGGTAGAGGGGCATGTAGAAGACTTGATAACACACAAAGCAGACTTCTCCCACTCCCAACTAAATGTCCTTATTCCAACAACACCAGCCCCCATATGTTTCTATATATTCCATACATTATTATACACATGATTCTTCCTGCAACATCCCTCGAGCTCAATCAAATGAGAGCCTGTCCCTTGAACATGCCATCCTTGACCTCAGCTACGACGTCACGTCTATCGTGCTTTCCGACTAGTACAATGCCTCTACCACGACGTCCCATCCGTCCTGTCCGCCCAAGTCGGTGAATAAAATCAACAGTGGAGTGTGGTACATCATATAAAATGACATACCGAACTGCCACAGTATCTATCCCTCTAGATCCAAGATCAGTGGTGACAAGAACTTTTATGTTTGGTAATTTACGCTTGACATCTGGCGCAACCTGACCAAATGGAAGATAATTGGGTTGATTGTCAGCAAGACTTCCTGGATGCGGCTCTTGCGGCTTTGGAGCTGTCAGAGGAGCAGCCGAGGTAAATGATGCCAGCATTTCCGATTGTCTCTCTTCAGGGGTATCTCGATTAAGCGCAATGGCATCAACTCCTTTCGAGACCAAATATTCAGCTAGTTCTTTCGTGGTCTCGCGTTCATTGACGAAAACCAGCACTCTTTTAACGTCCATCTCTCCTTTCACGGGTCCATCGTGATCTGCGGCAGCCTTTCCAATGGACCAAATGGTATCAGCGCATGCTAGGTTCTTATTTCCTTGATATGGCTCTCTTTCTACTTCGACAACCCCAAGCTGTACGCGTCTAGGAATTGCGTGCAGATTCGGCGTAACAAGACGCTTAATGTTAGGGAATCGTGTACGTAGGAAGGTATCCATACTTCGGGGAATAGTTGCTGAGCATAGGATAAGCTGTTTCAGGGAAGGAGTGGCACGATCGATGATGTGTTGTGTTAACGGAGAGAAACCCCTATCCAGTAAGGAGTCGGCCTCGTCGACTATAAGGTGAGTAACGCGGGAAAGTATATTGGGATCGGATTCTGCTATGGAAGATAATAGATGTGGTGTCGAGACTATTATATCGATGCCTTTTGACGAAAACAATCGATTACGAATGACTTTTCCCGAAAAGTTTGACGATATCATAGCAGAACGGAATTTGACTGTATGAGAGAATGCCTTGACAAGGTTTCCTACTTGTACCACTAGTTCAGAAGTTGGAACTAGAATAATAGCACGTGGCCTACCCGTTGTCGGATGTGGCATTGTTGATAGAGGGGGCGAAACCAATGATAGATCGTTCTGACGAATTTTCTCTTCTGCTAACTCTTTCTCATATTGTGCAACATCAGCATCTGCCGCTTCTGCAAGCTTGATCGCATTGATGGTCGGTATAAGATATGAGAGCGTTTTTCCAGATCCTGTCTCTGCTGCTATCAAAAAGTCCTCACGCTCGCCAACTATGTTTGATCTCTTGGACCTCGTATTCGTTTCCATCCCTATAAGAGCAGGTATGGCAATTTTCTGCACAGGTGTTGGTCGAATGTCAGTCATGCCCGTCAAAGCCTGCGGGACTATAGCATCTTGTACAGCAGGAAGTAAGGTGAATTGTTCGAATGAATCAACAGCGGCAATGTTTTCTTTGACTGACGTTCGCTGGCCATATGAAACAACTGCCAATGCCCGGTGCATTTTTAGAGCTTTGAAACCCCTTTCCTTCGAAGTTGAAATCTTTTTGAGTTGGCGAGGGTCGCCTCCAGCTGACCTCCTCTCCTGCATAGGGGAGCGTCGTTCTGGGGTTCCGCGTATGTTTGCTTCTCTCTGATTCATTCCCCCAAATGGTCCATCCTGTTTCCGACGGCCAGGCGTACCTACTGACGCCCCTTGTGGAGCGAATTTAACATTTTTGGCTGGCGCAAGACTCATTCGAGATGGGCGGTCGTTCAACCTGACACTATATGGAGAACTAAACTGCCATTGCTTGACAGAGGTGGGCTGGACATTTCGGGCTGCTCTAAATGAACAGAGCAGACATCTTGAGCTTTGAGGTCGTAGCATCGGAATAGCACTGCTTGGCTACTTCATAGTTTATTTAAGAGTGTTGAAGTATGATGAGGCTGTTGGTAGAAGTCTGAAATATTTTATGGGGCTGGAGAGGCTGAGACGAGGCTGAAAAGTTTTCAACTTCCTTACAGTACAGGCAGGATTAAAAAAATATCTTGGAGATTTTGACTTCTCTTTTTCTCTATCCATGACAACAATACTAATACAGGCACAGACATAAAGGTTTGTTTAATGCGAGGAAAGCTTTTTTATATCTATAAATCATAGCTTCGAGTCTACTTGACATTTTAGCATCTGAGAAGCCTTGAAACTCCTTCCTTTCCATTTTAACTCCTTCCCAAGCAAAGCCATTTCACTGCGCTGGGTATCCTCAATTCGTTGCGAACAGACTATCCTCATCTCTCAAGTACTCCCCACAATCCGCCTGTCTGAACACTGTAATACCCGTAGGGTCTAATCTTCTTGCCTCTTGCGTGCTCCTTGCAGTCACTCCGAAACCCAAAGGCGTATCATTCATACTATAGACTACCTGTAGATTGAAAGATTGTTGTTAGCAGTTGACAAATGAAGCGGACTGAAAAATACATGAATGTCCTTGAGAGACTAGAGGACTTAATTCCCCTAGCAGGGACTACTTACAACTCCCTGATGTTCAGGACAATCCTCTGACCATCTTCCGACATGTGCCTTCAGTATATGACCACCGTACAAGAAGGGCATCTCGCCATTTGCCTTGACCCAGACCTTATATCGTGCGTGTTCTGCAAGAATAGCTGCGAAGGTCAGAATAATTTATCATGATGGAAGGATAGTAGCCTACGGAGCGCAGTGATATGTAGCCTGAACTTTCCAGACTTAGTGAATTTGCCTGTGAGCCTGTTAGTATTTGTTTGCACAAGAATATAGAGGCCACTTGCCTAAGCAGACACCCAGAGATAACAGCTTATCCTTTGCTATCGAAGTAGCAAGATTGGCCAGAGAAAGACGGACGTAATAGCATCTAGCGCTCTGTAGACGGAACACCTAGAAAATTTGAATTAGTAACGGCATGAGAAACTGAATCTGGTAGCCGACAAACACGCTTGCTTCCAGAGATAGAAGCCCAACAGGAAGATCTCCTTTCAGGACTTTGGAAGCAAGCTGCGCCTGGGTAGGACGAGTAAAATATGCATTCTTCATTCTTCACTTACATAGCGGTCTCCATTGGGAGAATTATCCAAGGGAGCTATGAGATTTTTCAAGCTGTTACCAGTGTAGTTGGCCAGTTTGGCAAACAAAGTTTGAGTCTCTTCTTCCTGCATTGTACACAATTAGCATATGTTGAAGAGATGGCATTGTTTGCTCTCTGGCGGAAGATTCTATCAAAAAGTGACATACCGTGAGTGGGCGCATCTTTTGTATATAGTCGAATAGTTGTTCTAAGAAGCTCAATTGACCTGCTTCCATCTGCTATCTGGACTTTTTCATGCGGGGCAGGACTTTTCGGTGGAGACGCGGCCGCTCGGCCGCATGTGAGGGAAAAATTATAATAAGGGATCAAGACAGTATCTCTTCCACTAAATAATTCTTACAAATCAATAATGGCGAGAGTACCAGCTCTGAAAAGGCGCAAGTTGACCCCTCCTACTTCAGATGGGGAGGACTCTTCTCCTTCAACATTGGAAGCTGCTCCTCAATCAAACGGCCGCAAATCCACTGCCGCATTCTTCAAGCAGGCTTCAAGCTGGAATCTGGAGCAGGATTACGAGTCAAGGCCTCGAAAAGGAAAGAAAAAGGACAAGGAGAGCACCCGACTGCCTATCAAGACATCAGATGGTTTAGTTCAGCAGGTTGAAGTGCCTGAAGTGAATGAGGAAGAGAGTGACTTAGAATGGCTAGGTGCAGACGAGCCTCTCGAGGAGCCGGTGGTCGAAGCCAAGAAGCCCACAGTTCCTATGCGGCAGCAGATTCTTGAGGCAAAAGAGGAACTTGCGAGGATAGCATTAATGCTCAACGAGGACCCCGAAGAAAATTTGGGCGCTTTCAAGGCCTTGGGAACTTTTGGTCAGTCGCCAAACACCACAATCAAAAAGCTTGCTCTAGCTACCCAATTAGCGGTATACAAAGATATTATTCCTGGTTATCGCATACGGCCTTTGAACGAGGAGGACATGGAAACAAAAGTGTCTAAAGAGGTCAAAAAGCTACGGGCATACGAACAAGCTCTTGTGGGAGGTTACCAAAACTATATCCGAGAGTTGGCTAAGCTGGCAGAATCAGGAAGAGGTGGAACTTCAAGAGATGGCGGTCCAAGTCTTGGAAGTGTGGCAATTGCCTGCGCTTGCGCACTACTGGTGGCTGTTCCGCATTTCAACTTCAGAGGAGAGCTCTTGAAGATTTTGGTCAAGAAAATGAGTCTACGAAAGGTAGACGAGGACTTTACAAAGTGCCGGGACACAATTGAGACTTTATTTCGCAATGATGAGGATGGTACACCTTCTCTAGATGCTGTGGCTCTTATTACGAAAATGATGAAAGCCAGAGGCTACAGGGTTGATGAGAGTGTCCTGAACACGTTTTTACACTTGAGATTATTGTCTGAGTTTTCATGGAAAGCTTCAACGAACCATGTCGATAGACCCAGTAAGAAAGATGGAGGGTTTGCGGAGAAAACTCTCAAGGCAAAGAGGGTGTTCAGAACCAAAAAGGAAAGAAAGGTAATGAAGGAGCTCAAAGTTGTGGAGAAGGAAATGTCACAAGCAGATGCTTCCGTTAGTCACGAGGAGCGGGACAGGATGCAATCCGAGACGTTGAAACTTGTGTTTGTTACGTATTTCCGTATTTTGAAAATTCGTTCGCCGAATTTGATGGGTGCTGTTCTCGAAGGATTAGCACGTTACGCACATTTGATCAACCAGGACTTCTTTGGGGATCTTCTGGAGGCTTTAAAAGACCTCATCGGCCATGCTGAGACTGGCGACGATTTGGACGAAGATGAAGAGGTTATGGAAGAAGATGCAGAGACAACTCGTAATCTCACCCGCGAAGCTCTGTTGTGCATCATTACTGCATTTGCCTTGCTTGAAGGTCAAGATGCCGCGAAAGCACAGGTGTCTCTCAGTCTAGATCTAAGTTTCTTCATTACGCATCTATACCGAACTCTACACGCACTATCACTGAACCCAGACATCGAATTGAGCGCCAAATCTCTTCATCTACCGGATCCAAACAACCCTTCCGCTCCTGTTCTTACAACAATGAACAACAAGATCAATATTCAAACTACCACTGTTCTCTTGCTCAGATCCCTATCTTCTATACTTACCCCTCCACTTGCTGCACGAGCAGTTCCGCCTCTCCGCATTGCAGCATTCACTAAGCAGCTCCTCACATCATCGCTTCAGTTACCCGAGAAATCGTGCATAGCTATGATGGGCCTTCTCAACAAAGTGACAAAGACCCATGAGAAGAAAGTCGCAGCATTATGGAACACAGAAGAGCGGAGAGGTGATGGCCAATTTGACGCACTTAGCGGTGAAGTTGAAGGTAGCAACCCTTTCGCAACCACAATATGGGAAGGCGAGATATTAAGGAAGCATTATTGTCCAGCTGTGCGAGATGGTGCTAAGGTTATGGAAAAGAATATTCTTGGTTTAAGATAGAAATTAATATACAATCCATTATAATTTCAAGACCATCACGGCGTGTCAAAACCAAATATCAATATCTTCCCTTGACGCGGGTGAAGCTTTGTTGTTGATGTCAAAACTCTAAATTAACGCAGCATGAAATTGATTATAATCCAGGCCTTATAAGCTCATACATATACCAGTTGTAAAATAATCGGGTTTACTCGCGACGCCTCATCCTCAGCCCATCTTCTACATCTCCTCTCCTAACAAGAATCACTTCCTCGCCCTTACAACTAGCCACTTTTTGCAGCCTCGTTATCAACTCATTATCATGGGTAATTTGAAGCTTCCAGTCCAAGCTTGTTGCCGCAGATAGCGAGATAGATAGTGCATTGATAATAATCCCAGTCACGGTGAGGGCTGATAATATTTAGAAAAGATCCCCAATCTTCGTGTTATTATTGCAGTGAATTGTGGTGAATGACAAAAATGGAAGAGGGGGGCCTACCTCGCTGCCGCTCAGGCGACGGATGTACTAGGTTTGCATATGCCGAGAGTATTAAAGATGCGATAGATAGACCGATGGAGAAGAAGACGCTGAATCGCTTCCAGAACCTTGCTGTCTTATACCACGGATCCTGTATACCATTACTGCTTTGCAAACGGGATATCTGCTGCATGATGAAGGGAATGCTGCCGATTAACTACAAGAAAGATCAGAGCATGGTAGGAACTATGAAGTCGTCTATAAAAAGCTGTGGTTTTTCGGATTCTTTTGATTTGGAAAGGAAACGAGTACACCCACCTGCTTTCCATCCAATGGTATATTTTGTCTTTGTGCTGGTATTTATGGTATGAAAGTTCTTGGTTTTGTGGTCACCTTCACATTTTTGTCCGACATAGGTAGGTCATCACCCACTGTCTTAAATATGTACTCTGTAGGTAGGTTGATATTTGTTTTATTTGTAAATACTTTCCGACATAGTACCAGATGTGAGAAATGTAAGTCAAAAATATCTTCACTGAGGAGGATTTGAATGCCTTTTAAGCCACGTATTTATTGCTTGAGTGTTACGATAAAAACGACATTTCCTATAATCTCATGCAGATTTGACGGAACATTGTGCAACACTCACTATCTAGGGTTGTAAGACATGGAGTGGTCGCTTAAATTAAAAGGGGGGGGGGGAGGGGAGTAAACACAGC
>Ga0247812_10002088_pt1 | contig 11239 bp, 9 predicted proteins | sample UWRJL149409B1_FD_178011 | JGI IMG/M metagenome (GOLD analysis project Ga0247812, IMG submission 178011) | Plant litter microbial communities from Arlington Agricultural Research Station in Wisconsin, United States - UWRJ-L149-409B-1 | ecosystem: Environmental > Terrestrial > Plant litter >...
TGCTCGAAGCTTATTAACGCCGGGTCACCCAGATCGGCTGGAGACTTTTTCGGCCCAGCAATAATACTTGTCATGAATCTTTGTTCCCAGAATAAGTCACAGAATGTGATCGTTGCTCCAAACTCAGCGAACGGTGGATTTGCGGTAAAGGCCGATCTAAACGTTATGCGGTCAGCCAAACACCAAATAATTGAAGGAGTATAGAATATTACTTACACTCCAGCCTTCCTGCATCGATCGATTGATTCAGTCTCGGGAGTACCTTTTGATTGACCTTAGATGTCCCATTTGGGAATCTTTTCCCAGTTAATGCAAAGTCCGAGACCTGCTTGATGGCATCTTGATATTTGTTAGCCATGGGAGCGCTAATTAATTAGGAAAACTTAAATAACTTACTGAGCAAGTTCATATAATCCGTCCGATGTTGATTATTCCAACGGCGGCTAACCCTTCCATCGGTCACAAAGTATCGCTGAAAGGCAGCGATTTCAGTGTCAGGAACACTCTCATGTGTCATAAGAGCAGCAACACGAGTTGCTTCTTCTAATATGTCCAGCTGCGCAGTGGTACAACTGCCCTTAGATGGCATTGCTGTTCCCCACCAGATGCCAGGATACATTTTATCCAACCGTGCCAATCTGGTAGGTTCATCCTCATTTGCTACCGACGCTCCCGGGTCAACTTGGGCAAGACACTTAGCTTTATCTGCGATACACGGAGGTGGACAAAACCCATATTTGCATGAGAAACTGCAGAGCGGACCGAAAGAAGGGTCTTGTCCTTTAGTTGCACAGACGACGCCGGCTGTGTAGACAGGCATTGTAGGAGCCGTTGGTGATGCAGCGGTGCAGATGCACGATTTAGGGCAGAAACCATGTTGACAGGCGAAGCCACATAGTGCCCCGTTGTTTCCGGTACTTGTACCAGCGGTACAATGTTCTCCTCGGGAAAGCTTGACTTGTACTGATGATGGTGAAGTACAAGTGGAAACAGCGGGACCGATAGTGAAGGGAACAACATCCACGTTCATGTTGTATATTTGGCCGTCGCATGCTCTGGAGTTGTAGACGCAAGATCCGCCACTTGCTGTCACCAAAGTATTTGTCCCTTGGGTTATTACCTAAATATCGGAGTCTCGGAGTCAGTTTTGGCATTTTAAAGGTCTACAAAGAGCTGAGACAATGAGTTGAACAATGTCTGTCTTAGAAGGTTGATAATTTTGAAGCGGCTCTTGCCAATGTGATGTTGGGCAACTATTGGAACATGCTTTCGCAAGAATCTGATACGTACCATCGTTTGAGCTCCAGGGTTTCTAGACAAAATGGAGCCATAATTCAAGCCAGGTGAAGAGTGACGGTGGTCATCACGGATCCACCGCTAGAAACTGTAGTAAGATCCTTGAAGTCAGTTATTCAGATCAATATGTTTCTGGAGTTATGACAATGAGAAAACGATGACTTGAGAATCATTTGCTTTTGGAATATCATTCCTTGCCAGAAATAGATAGATCCCACGAACAATAGTTTTACAGAAAGAGTATTCAGATGATTGGACTTACCTACCAACTTCGCGCCGACAGCCGCGGCCGAAGCTACGATAGCCCAGGAAACATCGTCTGTGCCCGAATTGAAACCAAACGGTTTCTCCCAAAACCCATGAGCCGTAGTTCCGTTAACAATGCCATCATCATACGGACAGAAAGCATTCATTGGCAGAGCTCTGTACCACATAGCTCCTGTTGCCGGGAGACCAGAGCTTATGGAAGGAATTTGCATTGAGGCTGCAGAGCCTCTAGCTTTCCAGGCGGTGATAAATGATGCTATCAACGACTTCCATCCATCATGCTGTTGCATGTAATAAGAAGGCTGAACATCTGTGTTCTGCTCTGGCCATAAGTTGCCTATATTATGGCTTTCAGGTCCGTCGTTCCAAGTTTGTATTTGTATAAAGTCGGGTCTAGTTGCCATGCTGAGAATATTTGCCATTCGCACAGGTAGGTTAAGAGCTCCTCCGCGGTAGACGTTGGCACCATACTAGATTGTGTGTCAGCTTATATAAAGAGATTTAAAAATGAAACTGGTACCGAGTTTTTGTATTGCATTGAACTCAAACCTATGATTTCGATTAGTTGTTGCATTTTCACCTTTATATTTTAAAGAAGATTTGACTTGTTTTTTACGTACCCATCATATACCCCTTTTTATTCTGAATAGCGCCAGCCTATGCTGCCAGATCGGGGCCAATATCCCCAGGAGAAGCAGCGCCTATTAAAGTCAATACAATTGGGGTTCAAAAGGATAAACCGATGGTAGATGTGACCATCTAACCATCAGCAAATAATCAGATCAAAAATATATAGTTATGCATACTAGATCCAAAAGTTAGACTTTCCAACGATTCCGTCAAGTAAATGTATTGCTAGCTTAGAGTAGACTCAGGGCTTACCCAACAGGAGGATCAGCAGGAAGTGGAGTGCCTCTGACGGGCCAAGCGCTTTCCCAACTAAAGATACAATCAACAACAGGGCCCCAGTAGTAGTACCAGCCGCCATGCAAGTTATGGTCTCATATGTTATGGTCTCATCCATACTTATGTTCAAAGGAGTAGCCCCGTGTTGGTTTGTCTAGTAGTCTCTGGACGAGTCGCAGCATCAAATAGCCAGCTAATGCACTTGCGTTTGTCCCACCCACTGCAGATACGGACTTCACGACGGGAGAGCCGGTGGGATACACAGGCAGTCAGAATCCAACAGGATGGAGTCAACAGCTGGCCAAATATCTGTGGATTGACTATAGTTACAAGATGACTTACCCCGTCGCCGAGGACCTTTCACTACCCCTGCAAACTTTCTTATCAAGTACAATCTGACAGACAATGCGTACTTTCTCTATACGTCAGCTCAAGGCCTTTCATGTCCTCTTCAACGCACAACTCTCGACGTAATGAAGATGTTTGTTGGTTGATCTAGCATACATCGATCTATCCAACGGCCCTTTCGCCTCAGCATCCCACAACAACGCCGAGGTATTCGTCAAAGCTCTCGCTGAGCTAGGTCCTAACGCGCTCCTCTCCACAACTGTCATAGCAGCCGTACAAAACAGCACTGACATATCCTTGGTAGTGAAAACACCTACAGGCAACATACTTATTCAAGCCTCGAAACTCTTAGTCACTATCCCTCCCCTTGTAGATAACATGAGCCCATTCGGCCTCGATACCACGGAGAGCAGCCTGTTCCAGAAGTGGGAATACATGGGCTACTACATTGTCCTGCTCAATAAGACCGGACTTCCTCCCGGCTTTGTATGGTTGAATGCGAACAACGCCTCCGATTATCAGATCCCCGACCTCCCCGCCCTCTCTGAGCTCTCCTTCTCCCCGGTACCAGGGTCGTAATCGGACAGGTCTTCTCCGCTTCCCTTGATGTTATTGAATCCAACACGATGACCGAAGCCTAGCGTTATTGAATCCAACACGACGACAGAAGCCTAGCGCTGTAGGATCCCACATGACCACCGAACGTAGCATTGAAGGGATTGGAAAGACAGCCAGGCCTGGTGCTGTGCCACTAACATATAGTCTAAATCCACTCTTCCAACATTCCAAAAGCGAACGTATACGAGGGACCATACTTGCCGTACAAACCGATGAGGTTGTAACTTAGTATACCATCCGCTGAGATGGTAACTAAGGTGATGGTCATTTCTCGAGAAGCTGATTATTACTTCAATATTTTCTGTGAGTTTCTAGTATGTAATATATAATTCACAAAGTAGCACTCAATAAATTGTTATCTCGTTTTCACATATCAAAATCCGCTATGAAGTCTTATCGTCCTGAACAACCATGTTGTTGCGTTGGCTGTGCTGTTGTTCAGTCAATTCTCAAACAGGTAGCTGAGAAGACTCGCTATCAGATAGCATACCACAAATGTTTCTTTTGAGGTCTAACTATTGATTTCATTAGTGACTAATTAGGCAGAAGAGCAAATCAATACATACCTTATAATCATTTGCGGTTTGGAAGCTAGCGTTTCCCGCAGATCCACTCTTAATTCCAGACTTGCTGTCAGAGTCACATAGGTTGTGGATTGGTGAGTGGAAAGGCCAGAGCTTCGTCATCACAAAAGAAATAGGTTTTCTATGAGTACTGTCTACTAGTAGTGTTGGGGCCGCCAGACTGCAACGGTAAACCAAAGGAGCTAGATCTACCACAAATGGGGTTGGTTTAGAGGGAATATCTTTTCTGTATATATACTGTCCATAGAAATCCCTTTTCTCTTGCTTTTGATTTCTAGTACCCGCGTGTTTTTATTATATTGCTCATTTATACATCTTTACTCCATTTGACAAAGGATCTTGTCAAAATGAGCGCCTCAATATCGTACTGTCTCTTTGTTAGCTGGACAGTGCTATTGAGTAGAGCATATGGACAGGTGTTTTCTCATTACATGGTACAGCCAAGCAAAAACACAAACTCGTGAAGAGACTGACTAAATTTTGCAGGTTGGTAATGTCAATTCCGCTCATGCTCTGCAAGATGTCCAGGATGCCGTGAAACTAGGGTAGGTGGTCACAACTATGAGACACAAGTACTTGACTATTAAAATGCTAACCAAGACTAGCATTGACGGATTTGCCTTGAACGTCGGCGACCCAACACAATCCTTCGTGTTCTCAACCCTTCACAATCTATTCGACGCAGCCAACCAACAAGGCAACTTCAAGCTCTACATCAGCATGGATGTATATGCTTCTGGAGCAGCATGCTACTCGGCAAAAACCAGTTGCAATGGCCCATACGACTATGCATCTATCTTTAGCTGGGTGTTAGACCAACCATCATACTATAAAGCACCAAATGGTCAGCCTATGATCAGCAGTACGGTTTCACTTGCATAGGCATAGAAAAAGAGAGAGACTGTTCGCTGACATTGATAGCGTTTTCGAGTGGTGGTTTTGAGAATACCGTATGGCTAAGTCAGAACATCTTCCCATATTTTAGTGACGTAGCTAACAGACTCTCCAGATTGGAAGTCTAAGTTTGGCAGAAGCATGTACTTCTGTCCAGATTTTGATGAGACTACAGGCTACTACGGTGGTGCTGACATATGAGATCGAAAAATACTTCGTACCTCTGAACTAGTGTTAGTGGAGAACATAGCTTCAAGCGTGAACAATCATAAGAATTGCTACTAAATTTTGGACAATTTTGCCTTGTTAAAGTGCACGGACGGTCCACTTTGTATTTGTTGGTGCCTGTACAATTGCATGACTGTGCCAGACTGCGACTACCGCGGAAGAGCCGTAAGTGGGAACAATGGCGCTTGATGAACCCGACAGTATGGCTATTCGCTATTAGTAGCCACCGTTGCAGTATTGATTATGTAGCTTACTGAGGTCCTTGGTGGCAATGCTACTATCCACGGAGCTAAAATCTAGATTAGATAGATCCAACAAGCCGATTGAAGAAACCAACACTCGGTGAAGTTGTTTGAACGCGAGCTGCGTGCATTAGTGGTGGATGTTGATCATGCTTTGATGGATTGTGTGCTTCGTAAGCTGATGCGCACAAACGCTCAATTTGCGACTCTGGCATAGCGAGCGTACCAACTGCCGTGGTCTTCATAGTGAATGGCATAGGCATCTCTCGTCTCCTGACTCGGTGAGAACGGCATATAGTTATTGTGCTGCATTGCATTATATTCGCGCACACAGTTAGCGCATCTGCTTGTCATTCTCTTCGTAGCCTCTCACAGATCATTGCTCTCCCCCTAACTCCGAAAGTATACCACTACTATATCACGTAATACTAGGTAGGATATTAGGATCGTTATATATAGGCGGAGCATATAAAGAGGAATTAAGCGTGTTATATTAATTAGAAAGAAGAAGTTAATATAAGTTCTTTATAAGCTCTAGATATTTGTCACGACCTGGTTCTAGATGCCAAGGGCTTCTCGAAGCCCTGGGGTTAGAAGCACGTGGCTTCGGGAAGAAGTGTGTCAAGAAGAGAACCACTTCTAGAAGAGAGCTTCTAGAAGAGAATCAGTTCTAGAACAAGTGTTCTAGAAGCCTAAAGTTGGAACTTATAGAATAATATATAGAGTAATAGACCAGACAGCTAACCTGACCCCAGTTCTGGGGGTAGGTGTAGTCACGTGATAGACCCCAGGATCTTGGGATCCTAAAGAGAAAAGGAACCCCGGGACCCCAGGACCTCGCCTTGGCATAAAGGGTTCTATATAAGTAGAATAAGTTTATTAGATAGGAGCTTCGTGCTCAAATCATTATAGTTAGTAATATAGATTATTTACTTAGTAACAACTTCAATTCTATTTGAAGACCCCGAATTCTAGTCAACTACTTCTCCTGCAATACCAACCCGACAACCCTTTAGCCCTACCAGGTAGGATATTAGGATCGTTACAATTATATAGAACTTATAATACAACTATTAATCCTACTAAATATAACTAGCACTTACGTAACAATATCGCGTAGTAGTGCCCCGTATTCAAAATAATTCGATAACTTTAATTTCTTATATTTTAAAACTTATATCATAGATTTTTATATTAAATTTTAGTAAAAAAAACATTCAACTTCAACTATTTCTTTTTCTAAATAGAATTACTATTATTTTCTTTATTAATATTTTATATTTATTTGATTAAAACTCTATAATAATAAGCTTAAAACCTTAGACAAAGCTTTAAAAAATAAAGAACTATTAGTAAAATCTTTAAAATATTAATAATATAAAAATAAAAAAGTCACATGTTTAACATCAAACTCTAGTTTTATACCAAACTTTGGTATATAAGTTGTTAGGAAGCTTCTCCCTAGGTATTATTGATCTCTGTTCGTAGGTCCTTAATCAGCTGGTAAAGAGTATTTCTATGGCTTGTGTACATTTACATTATCTCTTCTCGATATATTCTGTTAAGCCGCAGTGTTCTCCCTTTGAGGTCATCATTTTAATATCGGTCAGCGTTTAATTACGAGAACAAGAATAATGTCTCACAAGATAATACGATGTTACTAGCATGCATAGTTGTAGATTAAAGATAACTGAATTTTCCTGCCATTTTTTGGACTAGAGCTGACTACGAAAGGACGATCCCGATTCTGCGGACGACATCAAAAGCTGACAGAGATACTATTGCGGACGGCTTCAAAGCTGACGGAGATTCTTGCCGCAGGTGTTGTCCGCGAAAATGAGGTGGATATGGTAACGAGTAGAGGATTCAAATGCATGCCTTTCGATCGACTTTGTACTTCGGCTGGAAGAGAGTGGTAAACCGTTTTCCCCGCTGGGTTTTACTGGTGCCTTGAGGATCTGGACGGCAATGCGAGATGTTTGCGAGATGTTACCTATACTTAGATAAACACCAAAAAAAAAGACATTGCCTTATAAATCGTCGTGAGGCTCGGGCAGTGGAGTTTGTAATAAATCAGACATGGTCACAAAATCGTTCTCTGGACGTAACGCAGGTCCTGGCAGATGGAGCAAGGAGAAACCTTAAAAATTCTCAGGAACAGTATACCAAATTACTAAGCAATAGGAAAATCGAACCAAATGAGAAAACACGCCATATAGAAGTGACTCATCTTTGGCACGGCATATAATCATTAATAAAAGACAGGTATCTACTCGGGCAAGAGCCTACCTACGAAAAATCGCCAGGCAAAACGACAAGACCGTAAAAGCAACGAATGAATGACTCCTAATCCATTGATCTATTCTTTATTGAAACGCAACTTATAGTAAGGCAATATAAAGCGACCGAAGCTCTCCCTACACTGAACGTCCGAGGTCTGAAAAAGAAATGCGGCTGAGTGTAACATGATATATAGCAGCAGATGATGAATCTTGTGTCTGAACAGTCCCATATGGAAAGAAGCATTTTATCTGTATCGCAGAGTAACAGTGATAAAGTGAGGTGAAGTTGAAGAAATGGATGTCGGGGATCGGGGCGGGGGCATAAAAAGCCCTGGCACAAGACTAGCGAGACCAGATAGGGGTAAGATCGCTAATCATGAATGCGGCATAGTGTGGCTGCTCTGCGCAGAACACTACTTGAGACCCGCCACGATTCCACTATGAAAACTTTTTCAATTTAGAACATCAAAATAGAAGTCAGCTAAGATTAGAATCATTGAATAGAGATTCACGATCTACCAGAGAGAGCGAGAGTGGATTGGTGGGTTTCAAGCTTGTGGCGCAGCATTATCTCCCTTCTCACACTCCACTGTAAATTCTTAAATAGGAGAAATTCCCGATCCTTCCCACTGAGTAATACGAGAAATTCATTTAAAAGGGTGAAGAAGAATCTGCGCTGCAATAGATATATAAAGATAAACTAGCAATAAATAATCTGAAGAACGCAAGCCAGTTCTAATCACAACTCCTTCTCGCTGCCTTTCATCGTATTTTCTCTATTCCAATTACTTCCCGACATCATGCGTTCCGTCTCTCTTTTTTCCATCTTGTCTACTTTTACAATCGCTCAACTTCCTCTCTCTCTTGCAGGACCGGTGCAAAAGAGACAAGAAAGCCAAAACTGCACCTCTCCTTCTCTGCGCCAAGAATGGAGTTCAGTATCACAAGAAACCAGGGATAGTTATATATCAGCGGTTCTTTGCCTGTCAAAAACACCTTCTAGAATCGGACTTTCAACAACTCTTTACGATGATTTTCCTCACGTGCACAATGCATTGGACAAAGAAAGTATGTATTAAGCTTCCTTGATTTTGGATTTTGAATTGAGCTAACACTTGGAAGTTCATTTTGTGGCCCAATTTCTGCCCTGGCACCGCTATTACGTTCATATATATGAACAGAGCTTGAAAGAATGCGGATATACCGGTACCGCTCTGTGAGTCCAACACTAACAAAATATGCATATTTACTAACGTAACTAAGATACTGGGACTGGACGAAAGATTCTGCAAACCCATCGGCAGCAGCAATTTGGGATGCAACAACCGGCATTGGAGGAAACGGTAACCGCTCAATCCCAGATAGAACCCCACGCTGCCTTACAGACGGTCCGTTCAAAGATCTGCAACCAGCCTATAAAGGGAGCGATTACAGCCCGCACTGCCTCGCACGAAACTGGAATAATGGCACTTACGAAATCGGCGACATGTTTGGGCAATATTATACTCCGGAGAAAGTCGCTTTTGCAAACGGCAAGACAACTTATAATGACTTTCGCATTGAGCTTGAAAGTGGACCCCATGGAGCAATTCATTCTGGGGTTGGTGGAGATATGTCACCTGCAACCTCGCCAAATGGTATTTTACCCATCCAAAGTACAACGTGCAGAATGGTAGAAGTACTAACGTGTTTCCAGATCCGATATTCTTCCTCCATCATACGCAGATTGATAGACTTTGGTGGATATGGCAAAATGAGGGCACAAATAGGACATATGAATTTGGTGGTAATCAAGTAGAGACATCAACTGCTTCGCCGACGTCCCCACCGGCTGCGTTGACGGATTTGATGAGCATGTTGGGGATGGCGGAGGACATACCGATCAATGATGTTATGAGCACTGAGACTGAGCTCTTTTGTTATGGTTACGAGTAGAATGATAATTTCTTACTGGTTATGACACAAAGGACCATAATTGAGAAGATGTAGACAGGAATCATGCAAGTGCTAGGAGGAGAGGCTCCACTCTGTGAGCAGTTATCAGCCGACTTAAATTACAAGAACACAAATTTCGCGTTTCATGAAAAAAGATTAGCTCTTCTTGAATGTCAAGCAAAAGAATTGGTAGAATTTGAGATACTCCTTCAGTTCCCTATAGTACACGTTCTCGACCACCGTTTCCCAGCCCTTGTTTCGGCACAAAAACGACTCAACTGCACAACGCTATTACAAATTGATAAGTTCATAGCTCATTGCCTCGAATATGATGTCATCCAAGCCCGCGGCTGCATCTTATTTTGATTCAACTCCACAGCCCAATCATCCAACGGCCTCGTCACATATACACTGTTGGTCACTCTAACCCAATTTTGACATCCTATAGCTAACTAGAATACAATTGTTAGTCAAGGGCGAGGCTGCCTCAAACAAACATACCTCGAATTCTATCCTTCTTCCAGCGATCCAGCTCTCCGTGACCTGCGCTTAATACATATGTGCCACCGGTGCTCTCCACCGTTCTGGTACTTCGATCGTGCGTGCCATCTCTTGCTCTGGCTCTGGCCCATCCTCCTTTTGCACAACACTTTTACAACTCCGCCTACGCTTTCTTTTCGCAGCGTGCGCCACTTCTGGCTCCGGCTCTAGCTCTGGGGCTGGGTCTGGGTTTGGCTTATCTGCCTCTTACATAATATTCTTATGCTTCCGACCACGTTTTCTTTTGCCTTTTATGGCCTCTTTCGCTGCATCTTTTATAATACGGGTTACTTGTACTTCCTCGAGATCTTCAAAACTTATGAGCTTTCTCTGCCCCTGTAACGATCCTAATATCCTACAGTGTAGGGCTAAAGGGTTGTCGGGTTGGTATTGCGGGAGAAGTAGTTGAACTAGAATTCGGGGGTCTTCAAATAGAATTGAAGTTGTTACTAAGTAAATAACCTGTATTACTAACTATAAAGGTTTGAGCACGAAGCTCCTATCTAATAAACCTATTTACTTATATATATCTCTAGTGGTTAGAACCTTACTAGATCCCAGGTCCTAGACCTAGGGATCCCGTAGGGTCTATCACGTGACAACAGATCTGACCCTGGTCAGAACCGACTATTGCCAAAAGCCTCCTAATTCCAGTTGCTAGCTAACCGTCACAACTAATACTCTATGTCCTATTATAACAGTTACTATGGGTAGGTGCTCTTTATCCAGTGGGCGCCTTTTCCTTGTAGGTGCCTTTCATATCGTGGGCACACCCCTAGGGGTTGCCCTTACAAAAGCGGGCACCTATGCCAGATCGTGACACTTGGATGGGATTGGATGGAAGGAGCCACGTACCTTGGCTGTTATGGAAGCTTCTACGCCACGCCTAGTGCGCCACACCTCACATGCATTGTCAAACTTCGCATTAAGTTATGTGGATCAAGTTTTCAAAACTCCCCACAGAATCCTTAGCGTTCAGCGCCCTAGATCAAACTTTTGTTTTTAGTCTCAAGAGATTGTTGGTCCTTTCCTGCATCGACCTTGTCCGATCTCTTTGTACTTCCTCATATTATATAGAGAGTTACCTCGACATCGAGGT
>Ga0247812_10002089_pt1 | contig 11235 bp, 8 predicted proteins | sample UWRJL149409B1_FD_178011 | JGI IMG/M metagenome (GOLD analysis project Ga0247812, IMG submission 178011) | Plant litter microbial communities from Arlington Agricultural Research Station in Wisconsin, United States - UWRJ-L149-409B-1 | ecosystem: Environmental > Terrestrial > Plant litter >...
GTGGCCGAGGTCGCCTTCGCGGCCGGCTTCTCCAGCATCCGCCAGTTCAACGAGACCATCAGCGCGGTCTACGAGACGACGCCCTCCGCGCTGCGCAGCCGGTTCTCGCCGGGCGGCTCCCGGCCGGCCGCGACCGTGGACGGCGAGGAGGGCGTCTCGATCTCGCTGCGGCTGCCCGCCCGGGCGCCCTTCGACGGGCCCGGCCTGATGTCCTTCTTCGCCGACCACGCGGTCGCCGGCCTCGAGACGGCGAGCGCCGACTCCTTCGAGCGCCGGGTGCGGCTCCCCTCCGGGCTCGCCACCGTGCGGCTCAGCCTCCTCGGCGACGACGCGGTGCTCTGCGAGGCGAGGCTGGAAAGACTGGCGGATGTCTCCACTCTCGTCGCGCGCGTGCGTCGCCTGTTCGATCTGGACGCGGACTCCGTCGCCGTCGACGAGGCACTCTCCGGCGACCCGGCCCTCGCCCCTCTGGTGGCGGCGCGCCCCGGCCTGCGCCTCCCGGGGAGCCTCGACGCGGAGGAGACCCTGTTCCGCACCCTGATCGGGCAGCAGATCTCGGTCGCCTCGGCCCGCACGGTGCACGGACGCTACGTGGGAGCGCTCGGCACGGACGGCCTGTTCCCGACGGCGGCGCAGATCCTGGCGGGCGGCACGGCGGCGGACGGCCGGGCCGTGGTGCGCGGGCCGGCGTCGCGGGTCGCGACCATCCTGGAGACCGCCCGCGCCGTGGTCGACGGCGAGCTGCGCCTCGACCTGGCCACACCCGTCGAGGAGTTCACCGCCGCCCTCGTGGCGCTGCCGGGGATCGGCCCGTGGACGGCCGGCTACCTCGCGATGCGCGTGCTCGGAAACCCGGACACCCTGCTCGCCTCCGACCTGGTCGTGCAGCAGAGCGCGGCCGCGCTCGGGCTGCCCTCGGCACCGCGGGCGCTCGCCGGGCACGGCCGGGCATGGGCCCCGTGGCGCAGCTACGCCACGATGCACCTCTGGCGGGCGAGGCCCGCGCCCGCCCCGCGGGGTAGAATCCCTCGGTGAGCACGGCATCCGAGACCCCCGACCCCGCGGGGTCCATCGACCCCCGCGTCGAGACCGAGTTCGCGCGCCTCGACCGCAACTGGTCGGAGATGCTCCAGGAGCTGCGGGTCACCCAGACGGGCACCCAGATCCTCACCGGCTTCCTGCTCACCCTCGCCTTCCAGCCGCGATTCGCCGACCTCGACGCCTTCCAGGTCGACGTCTACCTCGTTCTCGTGGTGCTCGCCGCGCTGACGACCGCGCTCGCCCTCGCGCCGGTGAGCCTGCACCGCACCCTCTTCCGCGAGGGAGCGAAATCGCAGATCGTCGTCTTCACCGACCGCATCCTGAAGGCCACGCTGGTCGGCGTCGCACTCGTGCTCAGCGGGACCATCCTCCTCATCTTCGACGTCGTGATCGGACGCACGGCGGCCCTCGTCTCCGGAGGCGCCGCCCTGGTGGTCATCGTGGGCTTCTGGGTGGTGCTGCCCCTCCTGGCGCACCCCGACCGCTCGGCCGCCGCGAATCGTCGTCGACGATGACCGTCGCGCAGGGCCGGACGGGCGTAGCGGATGAAGGCGGCCTGGGAATCGAGGAGACCGCACGCCTGCAGACCCTGCGGGGAACGACCGGACCGCTCTGGCGGTACGCCGCCCTGCGCGCGTGGCACGGCTTCGTACGGCACCGCGGCATCGACTCCGCCGCCGCCCTCACCTTCTTCAGTGCGCTGGCGCTGTTCCCCGGGGCCCTGACGCTGGTCTCCGCGATCTCGATCATCAGCGACCGCGAGCAGGCGGTGGAGAGCATCCTCTCGGTCGTCGACGAGTTCACCGCGGAGTCGACGGTCACCACCATCGAGCAGCCGCTGCGCTCCTTCCTCAACATCGACAGCCCCGGCATCGCCCTCGCCGTGGGCATCGTGCTGCTCGTCTGGTCGCTGTCCGCCTACGCCACGGCCTTCGGCCGCACGGTCAACTCCGTGTACGAGATCCTCGAGGGCCGTCAGTTCTGGAAGTTCCGCGGTCTGATGCTCCTCGTCACCATGGCGATCGTGCCGGCCTTCGGCGCCATCTGCGTGATCCTCCTCGGCACCCCGCGGGTGACCGAGGCGGCGGGCATCGGCGAACCGTGGCTGACCCTCTGGAACGTGGGCAAGTGGCCGCTGCTGGCGGCGATCGCCGTGGTCGTTGTGGCGGTGCTCTACTACTACACGCCGAACGTGCGTCACAATCGTCTGCGCTGGGTGTCGTGGGGTGCGATGTTCGCGATCGTCGTCTGGGCCCTGGCCACGGTCGGCTTCGCCGTGTACGTGTTCACCGTCGGGCAGTACGAGCGCGTCTACGGCTGGATCGGCGGAGGCATCGTGCTGCTGATCTGGCTCTACATCAGCAATCTCGTGCTCGTGATCGGCGCGGAGGTCGATGCGGAGATCGTGCGGCTGCGCCAGCTCACCGCGGGCATCGAGGCCGAGGGAGTCATCCAGCTCCCCCTGCGCGACACCACGCGCAACCTGGTGCTCGCGCGCCAGCGGGCCAGCGACGAGCAGCGCGGCCGGGCGATCCGCGAGGCGGCCAACGAGGCGCACGACATCCTCGACCGTCGGAAGCAAGGCCTGTAGTCCCTCCGCCCGAGGCGGGTAGAACAGGGTCCATGCCGAAGACGACCACGAACCCCAGCCTGAAGGACCCCGAGCTCTACGAGAAGCTCGTCGACGAGGGAAACAGCAGACAGAAGGCCGCGCGCATCTCGAACGCCGCGGCCGCCCGCGGACGGTCCGAGGTGGGCCGCAAGGGCGGCAGGAGCGGCGACTACGACGACTGGACAGTGGCCGACCTGCGCGGCAGGGCCAAGGAGATCGGCCTCAGCGGCTACTCCCGGCTCACCAAGGCGAAGCTGATCGAGGCCCTGCGCAGCAGTTAGCCCGTCTTCTTGGCGGGGGCGGCCTTCTTCGCCGCCGGCTTCCTCGCCGCGCCCGTCTTCGCCGACGCGGTCTTCGCCGTGCCCGACGACGACGCCGCCTTCTTCGCCGCCGGCTTCTTCGCCGCGGGAGACTTGGCCTCCCGGCTCTTGTCGACGCTGCGACGGAGCGCCTCCATAAGGTCGAGCACCTCGCCGGCGCCCTCGGCCTCCTCCGCGCTCTCGCCGAAGGTCTCCTCGGTGCTCACCGAGTCGCCCTTCTCGAGCTTCGCGTCGATGAGCTGGCGCAGCTGCTCCTGGTACTCGTCGGAGAACTTCTCCGGCGTGAAGTCCGACTCGAAGGACTCGATCAGCGCCCGCGACATCTCGAGCTCCTTGGCCGAGATGCGCACGCGCTCGTCGAGGGCGGGGAACGCGGCCTCGCGCACCTCGTCGTCCCAGAGCAGGGTCTGCAGCATCAGCACCTCGCCGTGCACACGCAGCGCGGCGAGACGCGTCTTCTGCCGCAGCGCGAAGTGCACGATCGCCGTGCGGTCGGTCTCCTCCAGCGTGCGGCGCAGCAGCGCGTACGCCTTGTTCGACTTGGAGTCGGGCTCGAGGAAGTAGCTGCGGTCGAACATGATCGGGTCGAGCTGCTCGTTCGGCACGAACTCGACGACGTCGATCTCCCGGCTGCGCTCCTCCGGCAGCGACGCGAGGTCGTCCTTCGTGAGCACCACGGTCTGCTCGCCGTCGTCGTAGGCCTTGTCGATGTTCTCGTAGGCGACGACCTTGCCGCAGATCTCGCACCGTCTCTGATAGCGGATGCGCCCGCCGTCCTTGTCGTGCACCTGGTGGAGCGCGATGTCGTGGTCCTCGGTCGCGCTGTACACCTTGACCGGCACGTTGACGAGTCCGAACGTGACGGCGCCCTTCCAGATTGCTCTCATGGTCCCATGTAGACACACCTCGCCTCGCGAGGGCAATCACTGGCGCACCATTGCGCATCCGCGCACCATGGTGTGATGGCACCACCCTCATCCCGCGCAGACGACACCGTCGTCTCGGTAGACGGCCACCGCATCCGCCTCAGCAATCTCGACAAGGTGCTCTATCCCGCCACGGGCACCACCAAACGCGACGTGCTCGACTACTACGCCCGCATCGCCGAGGTGCTGATCCCGCACTCGGCGAACCGGCCGGCCACCCGCAAGCGCTGGGTGCACGGCGTGGGCACCGCCGAGAGTCCTGAGCAGATGTTCTTCCAGAAGAACCTCGACGATTCGACGCCGAAGTGGGTCAAGCGGCGCACCATCGAGCACAAGGACCACAGCAACGAGTACCCGCTGGTGAACGACCTCGCGACCCTCACCTGGCTCGCCCAGATCGCCGCCCTCGAGATCCACGTGCCGCAGTGGCAGTTCGGCCGCACCGGCACGCAGAAGAACCCCGACCGCCTGGTGCTCGACCTCGACCCGGGTCCCGGAGTGGGCCTGGCCGAGTGCGCCGAGGTCGCCCGGCTCGCCCGCGACCTGCTCACCGGGATGGGCCTCGACCCCCTGCCGGTGACCAGCGGCAGCAAGGGCATCCACCTCTACGCGGCCCTCGACGGCAAGCAGACCAGCGACGAGGTGTCGGCCGTCGCGCACGAGCTCGCGCGGGCGCTGGAGGCCGACCACCCTGAGCTGGTGGTGAGCGACATGAAGAAGACCCTGCGCGAGGGCAGGGTGCTGGTGGACTGGAGCCAGAACAACGGGAGCAAGACCACCATCACGCCGTACTCGCTGCGCGGCCGCGAGCGCCCCACCGTCGCCGCCCCGCGCACCTGGAGGGAGCTCGCGAGCCGCGACCTCGCCCAGCTGGAGTACGGCGAGGTGCTCGCCCGCGTGGGCAGGCGCGGAGACCCGCTCGCCGGTCTCACCGCCGGCCACCTGCAGTCGCTCGAGCCGACGCCCGAGCGGATGGCGGGATTCGAGCAGGCCGGCGACGCCGCGCAGGGGAACGCGCGGCTCGACAAGTACCGCTCCATGCGCGACGCGACGAAGACCCCCGAGCCGGTGCCCGAGTCCACGGTGGGAGGCGACGGGATGAGCTTCGTGATCCAGGAGCACCACGCCCGCCGGCTGCACTGGGACTTCCGGCTCGAGCACGACGGCGTCCTGGTGAGCTGGGCGCTGCCCAAGGGAGTGCCCACCGACGCGAAGACCAACCACCTCGCCGTGCAGACCGAGGACCACCCGATCGAGTACGGCGGCTTCGAGGGCCGCATCCCGGCGGGAGAGTACGGTGCAGGCGAGGTGACCATCTGGGACGCCGGCAGCTACGAGCTGGAGAAGTGGCGCGACGGCGAGGAGGTGATCGTCGTGGTGCACGGGGAGAAGCACGGCACCCACCGCTACGCGCTCATCCACTCCGGCGGCGCCGGCGGGCGCGCCGAGAACAACTGGCTGATCCACCTGATGAAGGACCAGGGCGAGAAGCACGAGTACGTGAAGCCGCACGCGCACTCTGCGCCGATCCGGAAGTCCGGGCGTGCGGACCGGCCGCCCTCGCCGATGCTCGCGACGCTCGGCGACGAGGCGTCGATCGACGACGAGTCCGAGTGGGCCTTCGAGATGAAGTGGGACGGCGTGCGGGCGATCGCGGAGGTGCGCGACGGCGCCGTGCGCCTGTTCAGCCGCAACGGGGTCGACATCACCGCCGGCTATCCGGAGCTGCAGACGCTCGCGGACACCGTGACCGTGGGGTCGACGAGAGCGGATGCGGTGCTGGACGGCGAGATCGTGGCCCTCGGAACCGGCAACCGTCCCGACTTCGGCCGGCTCCAAGGCAGGATGCACCTCCGCAAGCCGGCGGACGTGGAGAAGGCGGTGCGGGACATCCCGGTGCACTTCATGGTGTTCGACGCGCTCGAGATCGCCGGGGAGTCGCTGATGACCGAGGACTACAGCGCCCGGCGGGCGCGGCTCGTCGAGAGTGTGGCCGCCGGCGACCGGGTGCAGGTTCCGCCGGCCTTCGACGGCGACCTCGCCTCCGCGCTGGCGAGCAGCAGCGCCCTGGGACTCGAGGGCGTGATGGCGAAGAAGCTCGACGGCCGCTACTCCCCCGGTCTGCGGTCGCGCACCTGGCTCAAGCTCAAGCACCACCTGGCCCAGGAGGTCGTGGTGGTCGGCTGGCGCCCGGGTCACGGCTCCCGCTCGCGCCGCGTCGGCTCGCTGCTGCTCGGAGTGCCCGACGGCGACGGCCTGCGCTACGCGGGGCGCGTCGGCACGGGGTTCAACGAGGCGGCGCTCGACGAGATGCTCCCGCGGCTGAAGAAGCTCGCGCGCAAGACGAGCGCCGTGCGGGACGTGCCCTCGGCCGATGCCCGCGACGCCGAATGGGTGTCCCCCCGGCTCGTCGGCGAGGTGGAGTTCGCGGAGTGGACCCCCACCGGACGCCTCAGACAGGCGAGCTGGCGCGGCTGGCGCCCCGACAAGGACGTACAGGATATCTCCATGGAGAACGAACCGGCAACCATCAGCGGCACCTAGCTAGGGTAGGACCATGAAGCGCAAACTCCTCCTCATCGTTGGACTCTCAATCGGGTACGTGCTCGGCGCCCGCGCCGGCCGCGAGAAGTACGACAAGCTGAAGGAGGGCGCGGAGACCCTCTGGCAGGACCCGCGCGTGGCCAAGGCCCGCTCCGACGTGGAGGCCTACGCCCGCACGCAGGCCCCGATCGTGCTCGACCGTGCCGAGGTGCTGGCCGGCCAGGCCGCCGCCACGGTGAAGAACGCCGCCGACAAGACCGTGTCCACCGCCAAGGACGCCGCAGCGATGACCGCGGCGACCGCGCAGGTGCTCGCGGGCAGGACCGCCACCACAGCGAAGGACGTCGCCGACAGGACGGCGACCACGGCGAAGGACGTGGCGGACCGCACGAGCACGACGGCGAAGACGGTTGCGGACCGCACCAGCACCACGGCGAAGACGGTCGCCGACCGCACCGTCACCACTGCCAAGGACGTGGCCGACCGCACGACCACCACCGCGAAGAACGTGGCGGAGAAGGTCGGCGACGTGACCGACGATGTGAGGGACCGCGCGGCGAAGACCGCGGCCGACCTCAAGGAGCGCGGCGAGGACGCCGTCGAGCGCGTCACGCTCAGCGTGAGCGAGGCCCGCGACCGCGCCCTCGAGGACGACCTCGACGACGAGAACGACGAGCCGACCGCCCAGTAGCGGCCGCTCCGCAACGAGAACGCCGCCCGCCCCCTCACGGGGACGGGCGGCGTTCGTGTGTCGCGGCTACGGGGTGGGCGGCTGGAGGGTCTCGGTCGGCCGGGGCTCCGGCGCGTCCGGGGTGATCGCGGTGATGCTCGAGGTGATCGGCACCATGCCGCTCAGCCGCTCGGGCGAGAGCACACGCCGCACGTCGTCCTCGGTCATCAGCCCGGCGGTCACCACCAGGTCGGCGATGGAGGCGTTGGTCGTGAGTGCGGTGTGCGCGAGTGTGGCGGATGCCGCGTACCCGATGTACGGGGTGAGGGCGGTCACGACGCCGACCGAGGACTCGACCTGCTGTGCGAGCCGCGCGATGTTCGCCGTGATGCCGTCGACGCAGTTGACGCGCAGCGTGTAGCAGGCGTTCGTCATCCAGGCCAGCGACTGCAGGATCGAGTGCGCGATGACGGGCTCGAAGGCGTTGAGCTGCAGCTGGCCGGCCTCCGCGGCCGCCGTCACCGTCGCATCCGCTCCGATCACGCTGAAGGCGACCTGGTTGACGACCTCGGGGATCACCGGGTTCACCTTGCCCGGCATGATCGACGAGCCGGCCTGGCGCGGGGGCAGGTTGATCTCGCCGATGCCGGCCTGGGGGCCGGAGCTCAGCAGGCGCAGGTCGTTGCAGATCTTCGAGAGCTTGACGGCCGCGCGCTTCAGGGTGCCGCTGAGGGTCATGAAGACGCCCGCGTCGCTGGTGGCCTCGATCAGGTCGGGGGCGGTCTCCATCGGGATGCCGGTGACGGCGACGAGGTGCTCGCGCACGGCGTCGGCGTAGCGCGGGTCGGCCGTGATGCCCGTGCCGATGGCCGTGGCGCCCATGTTGATCTCGTTCAGCCACTTGACCGTCTCCGACAGCCGGTCGTAGTCCTCGGCGAGGGTGTGGGAGAAGCCGCGGAACTCCTGGCCGAGGGTCATCGGCACGGCGTCCTGCAGCTGGGTGCGCCCGACCTTGAGGATCTCGTTGAACTCCATGCCCTTGCGGTGGAAGGAGGCGGTGAGCAGGCGGTGCTCGGCCAGGAGGCGCTTGACCCCGAACACCATGGCGAGCTTGATCGCCGTGGGGTACACGTCGTTGGTGCTCTGGCTGCGGTTGACGTCGTCGATCGGGGAGAGCCTGGCGTAGTCGCCGCGCTCGAAGCCCATCAATTCGAGACCGCGGTTGGCGATGATCTCGTTGGTGTTCATGTTGGTGCTCGTTCCGGCACCGCCCTGGATGACCCCGACGCAGAACTGGTCGTGCCACCTGCCCGCGACGATCTCCTCGCAGACCTGGTCGATGACGGCGCCCTTCTCCTCGGAGAGCACGCCGATCTGCACGTTCGCCCGCGCCGCCGCCTGCTTGACCCGGGCGAGGGCGCGCACGAGGTCGGGGTACACGGAGACCGCACGCCGGGTGACGGGGAAGTTCTCCAGGGCCCGCGCGGTGTGCACGCCCCAGTAGACGTCCCCGGGAATCTCGAGCGACCCGAGGGAATCGCTCTCGACTCGGGTGGCTGGGGCGGGGGCCGGCGTTCGTGGCGCCTGGTTGGTCGACGTGGTGTTCACAGTCCATCTCCTTCGATCGTGAGACAAGGCTATCGAGGCCCGGCGATTCTCCTCATCCCGCCCGCCGCACCCCCGTGATTGGGGGTGCCGCCACAAGGTGAGAATTGATGCGTCTGCGCTCGCGCTGCCCCTATGCTTCGGTGAGAAGTCGGAAGAGTCGCTTCCGAAAAGGGGATTGAATAGTGTCTCAAGACGATGTGTTCGGTGCGCCCGCTGGTTGGTACCCCGACCCGCTCGGGCTGCCTCAGCTGCGGTGGTGGAACAACCACGCCTGGACCGAGCAGACCTCTGCGGCACGCCAGCCCATGGTGATGCAGGACACCAAGTTCGCCTGGGCGGACGACGAGCTCCCGACCCGGCGCGAGGAGCGTCAGCGCGAGCGCCAGCGCGCCGAGCGGGCCCCGAAGGCGAACGTCCGGCCCACGGCCGCGACCCTGCGCGAGCTGGAGCCGCCGCGCGCCTTCACCAAGATCGACGGACCGGACGACTTCCTCCCGACCGCGGCGGCCTTCGGCGGCGAGCAGGCGTTCACCGCAGCGCGCGAGGAGACCCTCCCGCAGGAGGCCGCCGGCGCTCAGCCGACCTCCAGCGCGCAGGCGCTGTTCGACGCGCCGCCCGTGTCCGCCACGTCCACGGCCCAGTCCCTCTTCGACGCACCGCCCGTCGCCGCCAGCACCACGGCATCCGCTTTCGGCTCACTGTTCGACACCCCGCCCAGCACGCCGGCGGGAGCGGTGGTCGAGGAGACCCTCGACCGCCTGTTCGGTGAACGCGCCCCCGGCCAGCCCGCACCCGTGCGCCGCGCCGCCCCGCTCGTCGCCGAGAAGCCGGGCGGTTCCGCCTCGGTGGGCACCGCCCCGGCCTGGATCATCGCGATGATCCCCCTGTTCCAGCTCGTGCTCAGCCTGCTCCTGCTCACCGCGCTCGGCATGGGGAGCAACGTGGTGGTCTTCCTCGCCATCCTCGCCGTGCCGTACCTGATCGTGATCGGCCTCGCCTACCTCGATCAGCGCGCGCTGATCGCTGCGGGCATCGACCGCCCCGCGCACTGGGCCTGGGCGTTCCTGACAGCACCCGTCTACCTGCTGATGCGCGCCCGCTCGGTCATCCGCCAGTCCGGCCACGGGATCGGCCCCGTGCTCGTCTGGTTCGGACTCGGCGCCCTGCACCTGGCGTCGGTGGTCGCGATCCCCGGCCTGCTCATCGCCATCCTGCCCGCCGTCTTCACCTCCCAGCTGCAGGCGTCCGTCGAGAGCGACGCCCTCCTCATCAGCGGAGCGCAGATGACCGTGACCTGCCCCGCCACTCCCCCGGTGCTGTTCGGGGAGCAGACGGTGTGCAGCGCACTGAGCGACAACGGCACCGAGTCGGAGATCGCGGTCAGTCTCGAACGCGCCAACGGCTGGATCCAGTGGCAGGTCCTCGACTGGGGCGTCTGGGGCATCGACCGCTGATCCGGGCGGCCCCACCGGTGTCGTCTCGCTATTGTCAGGCGCGGCGGGATACCCTGATGAACGTCCTCCGCGTCACTCCGACGCGCGCGACCCGGCCGCTCCATGACCCAGATGATGACTGAACCAGAACCCACGCGCTCACACCCGGTACCCCCCTCGATCCCGGCGGGATGGTACGCAGACCCGCAGGGGTCCCGCCAGCGGCGCTGGTGGAACGGCTCGGCGTGGACGCACGCCCTCGAGCCGCTCGAGCCGGAGGCCCCCGCCCCCGTGACGCCCGCGGCGCCCTGGGAGAACCTGCCGGGTCCGTCGGTGCGCGCCGCATCGCAGAATCCCGGGACCTACTCCGCGACCGCGCAGGGCGCACAGCCCCAGCAGAGCCCGGCTCGGAACGCGCCGACCGTGCAGCGCGCTCTCGCCGCGGACACCACCACCGGATCCTTCCCCACCCGCCGCCAGCTCCGCGAGGCCGAGGCGGAGGCCGCCCGGGCGGCGGAGTTCGCCGCGTCGGTCGGAATGGGCGGCACCGCGTCCGGGGCGACCGGGTCGTCCCCCGTGGTGCCCTCCTCCGCACCGTCGGCCGCACCCGCCGCGTCCGCGGAGGCGCGTCCCGCCACCGCGGCCCGCCCGGTGGAGGAGCAGCGCGAGCCGTTCGCCATGGGGCCCGCGGCGACCACCGAGGCGGCGACAGCGCCCGCCCTCGACCGGGTCGACGTTGCGATGACGCGCCCGCGGTCCGCCCGCCCCACCGTCTCGGCCGACACCGCGGCCGCGATGCTGATCGGCGCGACACCCGCCGGTCAGGACTCACCCGCCGGCGGCGCCCGCGACTTCGGGAGCCGCGGCCCGCTCGACAGGCTCGGGCCGATCACCCCCTCGACGACGGCGCCCGAGACGCCCGGCCGCAGCTACACGCCGCAGACCTGGCTGCTGGTCGCGCTCCCCGTGGTCGTCCTGGCCGCCGCATGGGGCCTCGTCACCCTCGCCCCGGAGCAGTACACGCTCCCGGTGCAGGCGGGACTGCTCGCCCTGCTCCTGGTCGGCGGCGTCGGCCTGGCAC
>Ga0247812_10002093_pt1 | contig 11229 bp, 10 predicted proteins | sample UWRJL149409B1_FD_178011 | JGI IMG/M metagenome (GOLD analysis project Ga0247812, IMG submission 178011) | Plant litter microbial communities from Arlington Agricultural Research Station in Wisconsin, United States - UWRJ-L149-409B-1 | ecosystem: Environmental > Terrestrial > Plant litter >...
TTTTTCTTCTTCTTTGTTTTTGTTTTTTTTGGTTAGGTGAGGGGATTAGTTTTATATGCACAAAAACGTGAAGTGAAGCGTAACACAAAAATACATATGTCGTGTCTTAGTTTTCCCTATATCGTCTATGCTTATTTTTTGTCAAAAAAATTAAATCCTTTGCGTTTTCGTTGGTTTTTAGTACTTACTCTTTTTTATCACATCGAGAATTGTGGATATCACCAGTTTTTGGAAGTGGCAAGCTATTGAATATCAGAATGGTCTGGCTGGCTGGCTGGCTGGCTATGTTGGCTATCCTTTCTTGGGTGTGTTCGGCACCGACGTCTTCCTCATTTTTCCCTCGACGATTTAGGGCTCTTTTAGCGGTGAATGGAGCTAGGAAATAGTGTGAGGTTTTGTTGATGCGAATGGACTGTCAAGGGGTAAAAGGTGGTGAAAGTGGTAAAGGTGGCTGCAGAGCGTAGCAAAAGCTCCGGGAAAGGAGAAAGAAGACCATCGACTACACAAACCAAATTGAAAATTGCCCCCAATCTTGGTTGTGAATTTCTATGGATCTTGTGGAAAAGAAGAGATATGGATCAGATGGGAAATGTGTATGCATGAAAATGGTTATTGCGATAAAAACGAGGGTTGAGAATTGCGCATAGGCGGCGTGGTAGACAGAGAACACTCTCTTGGATAGATTGAGCAAGAGAAGGACATGAAACTGGGCTTTTGCTAGCAACGCACGATTGCTTGCACAAGTGCATTACTTTCAAGGCGGCATTTGGGGATATAAGTCAAGCCGATGCGAATGAAGCAGATTTCCACTTCTTTTCGATGCAAACCCCTTGGGAGTGCAGAACACAAAAGAAATACTGATGGATGAAACTAGCGCCGTAGCAAAAGCTCCGGAGGTTGTTTTTTGAGGGGAGTTGGAACACGAGCAAGAAAGGATAATCTTCGATCAAGAGCCTCGGTGGCAATCTTTGAAAATCGGTACCACAAAAGAAAAATCCCATGGAAATATTCAGGATAGCTTCTTGTTCGATGGAGAATGGTGGGAAAGGGGGAGTATATATGACAAACGACAGACTGCGGCCGAGCCGTCAATATCAAGCTGCCATTTTGGCAGTAGATTGACAACAATTGAAATCATTGTAAGTTGAAAAATAAATAAAAGAAGAAAGAGCCCATCCCTGTGTTCTGCGTAAACAATACAACATGAGAAAAATCATCGAGGTAAATAATTAATCCCATAATGATACAGTATGCAAGGCTAGCAAGGAAAGGAACTGGCGAGTCTAACCTGTGTGACATCACCTCAACTACAGACCTCGTTAATACCTACTACATATACTCCAGTATTTGAAAGTACCAACACCACATCTCCGATCGGAAAACCATCGACAAATAGCAAGACAAGAAAGCCTTCGTAGAGGATTCTCCGGCCTTGACTGCGACATGCAACAAACACGAATGAGGCTGAGATGATGGAAAACCAGCTGATTAGCTTGAACCACAGATCGCCCCCCCTTGCCCACCATCCCATAGAGAATAGAATAGAATAGAATAGGGGTCTAGCATTTTTTTCGTGAGCCTCCACTAACATACGATTATAGCAGACGGACAAATAACAAATCCCGAAACCCTTCCCCGTAGAAGAAACTCCGGCCTAGTGCTACGACGTGCAACAAAACATCAAAGTGGTGGTGCTCGTCTTAGGGCAATGGAGGCTGGCAGGGTAAGCATGCATTGCCGTTGCGGCCCGGCATGTTGAGCTGCTAAATTGAGGGAGTCGAGGGGAGTAAGTGACAGGCGGTCATCATGGTAATGGAGGCGCGGGGAGGGGTGTGAGAATGGGATTACGTAGTGCAGAATCTTGGATGATGCTTGATGGTTGGGCGTCGTCGTGGGCGGAGAAAAGGCTCCGAGCAAGGGAATTGGCGAATTGACGATGGCGATTTATATTGAGGGAGGCTGATGGCGTTGGGGATGGGGATCATGGCTAGAAACTTTGCCAATGAATGGCTGGAGAATGAAGGTATTGGTGTGTATGTGGCTGATACTGGTGGTTAAGTGTTAATGGTTTCTGCGTTGGGCGAGTGGACTTTTATAAATGTTCCTGGAACTAGAAATTATGGCAGCTCTTGATCCGATCTAAGCTCCTGATAACACTATTGGTTTTATGCAAGGTTTTGTGTTTGTTCTATTTAGGTCTTCGTTGCCTATTTGCATCCTCTGGAGCTCATGATTATATGTTTGCATAATTATCTACCTGTTACCATCTCGTTCTAGTAGGGAATTGCACTAGCCAAAACTGCTCACCGCTGACTTTCGTTTCTTGTTTTGTGAAAAGAGGCAATAGTAATGAAGGTGTGATATCTAGTTGTATTAAATACAGGAGGACATCCTTGTATTGTCTTATTTTCATTGCGTGTGAAGACTGGAAAGGGGGAAGATTGAGATAAGCGAGAACTTGAATCTGCCTTTTGCCTTCAATGATCATCCATCGAAATAAACACCGTTCTATCTGAAAGTTGCACGGCAATATTGTCTAGTTCGCGAACTGCTAGTACAGTAGGACTCTTCGTGCGTGTCAGAAATTCTAAATTTCTTTTCCTTGGTGGTAACTTAGATATACCATCTTCCTTTTCTGAATCTTATGCGCCAAATCTGAAGAGGAGCGAGCTATTGAAACATGCTTGTAGGATAAGGAAAATAATATACTTCATTCTCACTTCTGAAGTTGTTCTAATTTAAGCCTTACTTATCAAAGTTGTGTCTGGAGCTGAGGCATGTTGTATTCCAAAAAGTGAATCAAGTGGCTGTTGGATTAATACTCCCGCAAATGTGCCGAACTGTTCTTTGAGGGACTTATTTACATATTTGACTGAGCACAAACTTTCCTTGACTAAAATCTTGGATATATGGTAAAAGGTTTCAGCCGACATGATCTGACGACCATTGACGTTCTCGCCAACTTCGTGGCACTCTGGGGCTTTTGCTTCGTAGGTGTGCTTAAAAGGGGGAACGAGATTCCAAGCTGAACAGCTTAGTACTACTACTCTTCCGTGGCTCAAACAATTTTGTCCTTTACATTTTTGTTGCTCATCTACACGACTGCGCAAATTATTTTTCAGTTGCTGTATGCCAGCCAGTCCATATTAAACTCCATATACGAAAGCGGGAGAACATAAACTCCAGATTTTGCTTAACCAAAAGAACGCTAATTGCCTTAGATGCTCTCAATCAAGCAGTCAGCCTTTCATTCTGCCTCTCTTGTTGCACATCTACACGACTGAGCAAGTTACTTTGATGATGTAGGCTCGTCATTCTGAATATAAACTCCAACGACAAAGACGGGAGAGCACAAACTCCTTATCTTGCTTTGAAATAAAAGTACACTAAAAGGCTTAGATGATGTCAATCAATCAATCAATCTTTCATTCCGCCTTTCTTGTTGCACATCTGAGATTGTGAGAGAGTTATTTCTCAGATCAAAGGTCTCCCATTTATCTTCTATACCGACTAAGGGAACGGAAGATTACAATTCCAGAACTCTAGAGAACCATTCGGACCACAATATCTATGATGTCAACGACATTAAGTCGCGGATCGGAAGGAGAAAACTTGCATAATTTCCAATAAATCCTTACTACCTACCATTGAAAGCTACTGTGGAGGTCCTAACATCTCTAGGGAGCTATATTTAGAAAGACCCTTGATTTGGAAGAGTTGATGAGTAGACGTGTGGGGTTATTTTTATTTGGACATTCACCAAGTCCTAGGTCCATCAGTAGTGGACTAACAACATGCTCAAGTAGGCTTCCACAATCCATGGGAACTCAATGCAACGGACAAAGCCTTGCTTTTGTCATATTTACAAATGAAGGTTTCAATATTTGGAATTATTTGAGGGGGTTATGAGGAAACCCGGGCTGTTGGACAGCATTGCATTTACAAATACCTTCCTCCTACATGTCTAATTTACTCTTGCGGCAAGAGAACGTACAGCCGCGAAAGACATCTATCTCAGATAACAATGGTGTGAAACAGGTGTGCAACGCCAGATTCAAGTGCACGAAACCTGGAAAGGGGCTTTGAATTAGCCGAGACGAGACCCCAATAATACTGAGTTTGTACAGTACAAGTAGCTAGGCGTGGAACATCACGCCGATCATGCATACACATATCAGCCAATCTGAGGTGGACTTTGGGCATTATATAGTTTTGTTGCATGTCGTGTTCTGAACATACATGTGTAGGAATGAGACGGTACACGAAGTAGTGTAGTATAGTATGGTAAGGCTGAGAGACTGTCTCGTAATGTGGGGGCCGGAAAAGCCTGGATGACAGTTTCAATATTCTCACCCTGTAGAAAGGTTTTCGCCATTACTAATGAATTAATTATAGATCTCGGAAGACAGTAAGCACATACCTGTACTTTTTTCTTCTGGTAGCCTAGAACTTACGGTTAACTTTTACATGTCGCATGTACGCACTCCGCATATGACTTAGAATCATGAAAAAAGACAGCCTAGTGGAAAATGGAATCCTTCCAATCAATTAGAACACTGTTTAAGTTTTACTGCAAGTCTGAACTTCCATTGTTTGCAAATTATGGTACCTAGTCCGAGCCTAGTAAGTGAGAGGTACGGATTCGTACTAAGCATCTGGGAGTGTGCGAATCCAGGAAATAGAAATCCCAAATTAGGTTGTTAATTGAACTAGGGCGTAGTTATTACCTTCCATTTTATGCGAATCGACACCTTATCAGAATCGTCGCTATCGAATATGGAGAACACTAGTGGTGGATTGCCGAATTGTTCTCTCATTCTGCCAAGTTCTGGTCACACGCTCGGATTATGTCTAGGATAGAATGGACTCTCGGACTGTGCTCTCCTTCACAGAATTGCTCACAGTCCAGCATGAGTTCTGGCGTTCAGTTTGTTTCCTTAGTCATACTGATAATGGTTTGAATATGATTTTTCCCGTGTCCTGTTTATGTACTAAAATAACACACTACTAGCCACACAGATAATAAGCTCAGAAGCAACTTCTTTTTTCATCCAAAGTTAAGATCTGATTAATAGTAGATGATAAAGCCAAGGGCCGTCATTGGTTACATACTCAATCCAGTAATGAAAGCTTGGCCCAGAACTTATGTAGACTATTATATTATAGGTATAAGTACCGGAGATGACACTTATTCGCTTAAGTTTATTAGCTTAATTTACCATAGCGACCTATAGCTAGGATGCGACGAATCGGCATTTGATATTGGATTCCAGACGCATTCATAGAGAGCTATGAGACGTGGTGGTTCATGCTATTACTGCCACTCCAAAGCATAAAGTGGAATTAGGGTCTAAACTAATATTGAATAACATAAGACGGTCTCAAGAGGAGAGGCGAGTCTCTTGGTTTCCGGAATTCAGATCGGAAGTAAGCGAATCAAATTAAGTGCGTGCTTTTTCATCTCTTCTTCTACCGAGTACCCAGAAACCTACCATGTATTTGATTCTGGCGGCAGTAATAGGACCGAAGCATCAATTCAAGCAAAAAAATGCTGGTTTTGTTCCCTATCGCACAGAATTCTCCGAAAAGCACGTAGCATCTGCTGGAGTGAGAAACGGGCTGACATCCCCAAAGTGTTCGAACGAGCGCATACGTTGTATTCTGTTTCCTCAGTAGAGCAAGCAGCAATGCCCTTGAAACGTTTATGCGACAGAAGTATCCCTGCGCAGATCATATTGTGTTTATAGTACCCTCCGTTCTGTTTCTTGGGTTGGGCAGATGAGAGATCGTTTGCATGAATTCATGCGTGGGGGCTTAGTCAACCACGTTATATCGAGTTGTGATATACGTCTCTAATACAGTCGGGAAATAACGCAGCCGATAACCGTACCAAAATTCCCATTCAAGGGATTCATCTATATCTATGGTACGCTATGCAGACCGACGGTGTGGAAGTAAATACGTGCCGGGACGAGGGGCTGGATGTGCCAGGCATCGATCTCGCTTATCGACTCTGGATGCCAATGTTTCAAGCACGTAGTCCAAGCCACCACACCTTCCGCTTTTACATCTCCCCTTTACGCTAATTTCTGCTACTGATGGAATTGCTGCATTTTGTTGCAGGTCGCTCTTTACCAGAGAATGGAAAACGTTGGTACCGTACATGTTGTCGAGCGTAAAAAACCGGGCCGCTCGCTTCGTTGAAATTGGCTTATGTTTATATTCGTGGGGCCCCAGCTTTGAGATGCTACAAGAGATTGGTAATGTCTACTGGATTTGTCTCAAAAAAGTTTGGTGGAAATTGACTGCAATGAAAGGTTGTCTTGGTTTAGAGTTGAGCAGTTTTGCTATCTCTTACTATAATATAATTATAAGACAATATACGGAAGCTAGACAAATATATTCCTCCTTTCCAACCAAGACTAAAACTTAACTTAGAAAGAGGTAGTAAATACTTTCTCTTTAAATCAGGAGTTGAGATGAACAAGAAGCCACATCTAGTAGTTGATACAGAAGTGAACTACTCTTAATAAGTTGCCCAAACATTTAATTTCGAAGTGTGGTGACGTAGTATAGAGACGGAAGTTCAAATCAAGCTCGTTGCAGGAACCTCCCCGTTTGAATTAACCACACACGGGACCAAAGTCATATTGCTACCTTCCTCCGGTGTTTTGTTGCATCTCTGAACATCCGTTCGAAAATTCCCATGGTAGCGAGGGCTGATAGCGAGATGGGTCCGTCCGTCCCATGGATCCATCCTAGAAACCCCAAATTGACCTAGTTTTGAGTGGGCTCAATTTATACTTAGAGAAGTTGTTTATGAAAAGGAAAGAGCGTTTTGTTGCATGTCTGCTTTTCCGCATTATGTCTTTGACTGGTACCGAGATGAGTAGTAAATCGGACTGTGCTCCTCTTGACTTCGCCTAGCCGGAGAAAATCTTCTCAGACTTCTTGCGAAAAGTATGAACTCCATAAAAAGAGATGAGGACCTATAATTGCGCACGGTATTGTGACTTTTGTTGCGTCTCTTCATATATGTCACATGTCGCTTCCTTCTAAGGGGGACGATTAGGAGCAACTTTTGGGCTGGTGTTAGGTTGAGTGTATGGCGTGCCTAATGAGGGATTGTGATGCAGCATTGCACTCATAAGTATTTGAACCAATGCTTGATTTCATTACATCCTATAGCTTCGTTATAGACAGCTACTTCTTAAGATGCTTGAGAAGCAACAAGCAACAAGCTGTAAAAAGCCTGGTGTTCATGTCGGAATACAAAATATTTCATACTATAAAATATTGAAAGCAAGTTGTGAAATTGAATGATGAGATGTACTATTATCATTCAGCAAGCTTGCTGATATTCTCAGGCTTAGGACTTCTCGGCTACTAAAATTACATAAGTGGCAATATAAAGTGCCTTCATCAGCTTTTGCTACGATCTGGGTTCGGATGTATATACATCAGAATCAGTAAGTAATCCTGATGCTATTCTCAGTTTCAGAACTTCTGGATAGAGAAGGCAGCTTCTAAGTGATAACATTGACAACCTCGCCCAACAATTGTCACGGTCTGCTTGGAATGGATATATATCAAAACCAAGGATGTGATATCTATTTCCCAATAATTCAACAACCTTGCTACTTCTCTCGGTTCCAGGACTTCTGGCTACGAGACTAGCTTTCTGAGCTGCAATATTGCCTATCTTCACCAACCTTTTACAACTCTCTCTGTTAAAATAAAATACATACATATGTCAAAATCTCCATCTAAGGTTATTCATCTCCTAACCGCTCCCTGACTTTCCTATTCTCCACCACAGCAGCTTTCCTACACACCGTAAACCTCCCTAGGAGAGAAAAACCACCCAACATATAAATTATCATATCATCTTTCCCACTCTCATTCGAGGTGCAAAGATGTGACAATTTCTTGAGTTGTTTGCTTAAGCGATATCACGGAGGGCGGAGATGTACAAGTGCCGTCATCTCTTTGGACTTTTCTCGGTGACTTTGGTCATATAAGCCACTTGCTATATAGAAGTAATTTAGTCTTGAACCACTTAGTTTAGTTATACATCCTATGGATGAATGACGGTCTTCATATTGGCAGTTTTTCGTTTTTCGAAGATTATAGAATGGTAAGTATCACGTAGGTTTAACTTGAATGGTAGAAAAGTGTCTGGATTCTCGCCCCCATACTGATAGGACTCCGTCGCCCTTTCCTTTAGACGTTTAGCTAGCTACCTTTAAGAACGAACGGACTCTAAGGAGTTAGAGAATCAGACACTTATTTACCATTTTCAGACTCACATCGTGATCTCCGATACATACGGAGGTGTCTAACTATATACTTGTGGAAGGATCGATGGCTACTCCCGACGTCGAGTCCTCACATGGGAGGACATGATATGGAGAGCTATTTTATGAAGCACTCCTAAACAATAGAATTTCCTTCCTTCTTTTTTTTCTAGAATTGATATTACTTTCGTACAGGTCCAAATAATTCCCAGTTGGTCATCCCTTTCACCATAAGCGTATTAACGACCAATTAAGAACTATCTGGGCAGATACGAAATTATTAAAAGTATAGGAAAAGATTATAAAACTTTCCTAGCAGCCGCACAAATGACCCACTGGGAATTATCTGGGCTTGTACGAAAGAATATATATCTAGCACTGCGCTTAACTTGATAATCATCGAGAATAAATTAGAATAATATTGAGGTACTGTGTGACTTTGCACTTCTCCAATCGCCTTGATATATAGATATCGCTTGCTATTACCTATGTGAGAATGTACAGTACGTATATGTAGTATTAAATGCTTGTTGTTCGATTTGTTTCGACCCCCCTTCCCTCTCTTCCTTCGTAGGTTGTCCTCTTAATTGTAAAATAGAAGCTAGTGACTACAACTACCTTTCGATTCCTATATATGTATGTCTCTTGCTATACATATTCGCCCTCCCACACGTGACACTACCCAAGCATCCCAACTCACCTGACCCGACCCTATTGAATTGAACCAAACCACCGCAATCCAACAGCCCATCAGCTCTTGTCTCTTCTTGTTTCTCTTGGTCTCTCTCTTGTCTTCTCGAAATCGCGCGCAATCTATTCGTCCTCTCCCCCCTCCAAGGGGCAACAGCAAATGAAACCCGAGCCGATTTTCCGGACTTTTCTTTGTTGCTCGTCTGTCCGTCGATCCAACGAGGTCGTGTGTCGCCTCATTGCTGATCACTCGTTCTAGACCAGAATCTCAGTGGGTGCACCGCATTTCCTACTGGTAGGACCACTATCACCACTCGTTTCTTGTCGGCTGCGGGAGCAATCCCAATAATAAACGAGACGACGCGTGCAAGCGTGGAAGCCACTGTCTTTTGTGGGTGGTTTCACTACTTCCATATTATTATTACAATAAAACAGTATGGTAGCCACACCAACACCGGTAACGAACATGGGCGAAAGGAGGACGAAGGAAGGATTAGACGACCCTAATTGCGGGAACGCTCGGTATACTTCTACATTGGCGATATGACGAACGGCCGAGGGTTTATCTCTTCTACTTTGGTAATTCGCTTTTCTGTTTGGGTGAAAGATAACCATGATGATCTGGTTTATGATCTGGGTTTTCCACCATTCACATAAAAAGCAAAGATCCGAAGTCTGAAGTTCCATTCTAGCGACAATGATCTGAGTCCTCCAGTGGTGATGATTCATGAACTACCTGCCCGGGCTATGAGCGAGTCAATCCGGGACTCGATCCAGCGTTAACCTTTCCACCAATTCTTCTTGTTCTCTTCCCCAAAGCCAAAACCCTCGCATGGTGCCGCCAATCAAAAATCAAAGCACCAAAACAAAGAGAAGGTCTCTCCTCTAGTTAATGAATCATACCGCGACCCAGCTGGTAATGTGGAAATGTAAAATGTCACTTGACTCTTTCGTATCCTTTCCGCCCAGTGAGCCAACCACAATAACATAGATCCGACAATGGGGTTCGCGGGTTCTAGACCCTAGCTCTTTCGCTACACATGGTGCTCCCAAGGAAAGCCATCCCATTCAGCTCTTCAGCAAAGACGGCAACATTGCTTGGGAGAAGGGGACAATAGGGGGCAAAGAGAGGAAAGGGAAGAAAGGGATAGGTTGAAATGGAAAGATTCGTGGAGAAGGACAGGAGAAAGATGAATCTTTTGTTGCATATCTACAGGTTGATACCTGCCTCTTCTGGTTTAGAAGGAGGCTTAATCAAGGGATGATGTTTTGCGGAGGAGGCCATAGGCTGACTTGCTTGTTACTTGATCATGGAGGGTTTTGGTGTGAGGATTCATCATCGCCCGTAGAGGTTGGGAAACATATCTATACAAGCGAAAGGTATTGCAAAATACCTGATCTATTATCTATTATCTACATCTTTTAATTTTACTTTTACTATCCTATTCAAAAAGCAAAGCAATTAAAAAGAAAGAAAAAGTCGAAAAGTCGAAAACTCCCCCAACCCGATCTTATCTACAGTAACTAGGACTGACTCAAATCAAAATCTACCGGACAACAACAACAACAACAATAAACATCACACATGACCCCAAATCCCCCAAACCTTCATGTCAATCAATAACATGCCCCCGCCACCGCCTCTTCGGAAAGCCAAAATTTACGTATATATTTTATTTTTCATTTTTCCCTTCTCCTTTCGTTTTCGTTTTCGTTGCACGTCGTAACCAAAAACCACTGATCAACATGTTCTAGAAGGCGCTGATCTCCCCCTCCCCCCATATAAATATATATAAATATAAAATATATGGAAATTCCGAGGCGTGGCGCGTGTGGGCGGTGGGGTTAAGGGGGGGGGACGGATGATCAGCTCTCTGTTATCCTTATCCTTATTCTTATCCTTACTACAGTATGTATCCAAAAATAAAGAAAAACAATGATTTCAGTTAGATGATTATTAAAGGAATGGGTGGAAGTAGGAGAGGGATATGTATATATATCGAATCTATGAATACATACCGGACAGTACACGGTGCAATCATCACGTGGTATAAGTAGTAACCGTACAGGAGGTTGTAGGTACTACTTATCAAAAGTTCACCAACCAAACAGATCTTCCCTGAACCCTAAAAAAACGCAACAATGACAAGACAAGACAAGGGGGGGAAAAGCCAATTCACCTACTCGAGATGTGAACGAATTGCAGCGCGCCCCCCTTTCATAGTCCCCTCCATCCAAAGAA
>Ga0247812_10002095_pt1 | contig 11217 bp, 4 predicted proteins | sample UWRJL149409B1_FD_178011 | JGI IMG/M metagenome (GOLD analysis project Ga0247812, IMG submission 178011) | Plant litter microbial communities from Arlington Agricultural Research Station in Wisconsin, United States - UWRJ-L149-409B-1 | ecosystem: Environmental > Terrestrial > Plant litter >...
ATACCCAAATCTGCCTGAACCGATTCAATATTTTTAGTATTCAGGAAACCTTTTATATACGCTGTTGCCGGATACGGAGTATTCAGTTGTGTAAAAGGGGGGGTTATGATGAAAAGCTTTGTGTTCAAAAGGAATATTTTCTGCAAAAATACGGGATATTTAGTATTATTTGACAAAAGAAATTACTGTCAGTTAAAGGATCAAAATCAGTAAACATATTAAGTTAATGTTTTGTAATATAAAAACTCATAAAACACTATTTTTTTTATTTAAAACTTAGTTTTTTAGTTACATTTGCTTACAAAATTTTTCTTAATGAAGCATAAAATTACTCTCTTATTTGTTGCATTTCTCCATTGTTTTTTTGTTTTTTCACAGGAAATCAATCTAAATTCGTCCAATACTATTTTATTAGAAGATAAACATGGTCACTTAATTCAAGATTTGGAACAGCAGAAACAATTTTTGAAGATTAGGGAAGAAAAAATGAAAGCAGAAACCCTGAATCTGAAAAAAGTAAATGATTTAAAAAAGGGAAATTTAACTTCCAAAACAGCAGCTATACTTCAGGCAGTAGAAATGTGTACCAATGGAGGTTTTGAGCAATATGAAAACATAAACGGAAGCAGTTATCTTAAGAATTTTCTTTACACAATAGGAGATCCTCCCGGTCCAACACAATGCCGTTCAATCACCAATACTGCCGATTCATACATTGATCGTTATAATCCTAGCAATATGAACATTATGGCAACAGGTGTTTCAGCAAACCTGTTTGACCCATATATAGGGGACATTAAAGCATTTGATCAATATGCCCTTAAAATTAATCATGAAAATTCCTCTACTTATGGTTCTATTGTTCAAAGTAAAAGGTTTAAAACAAATAATGAAAATTATCTGAAATTCAACTATAAAGCTGTATTACAAAGCGTATACGATAACAGTCATACAGATAATCAAGCTTTTGTAAAAGCAAGGATTTTAGATAAAAATAAAGTGGTGGTAAATGAATTTTGTCTGGTTGGAGATGAAAAAAACTGCATATTCTCCAAAGTGCCTAGTCAGGATTCTTACTATGTTACCTTATATACTAACAACTGGCAATCTGGATTTCTTGATATTTCATCAATCCCAAATAATGAAGAATTTACCGTTGAATTTATGGCTTCAAGATGTGGATTGGGTGGCCATTTTGGATATATGTATGTTGATGATATCTGCTTATTGCATTCAGCGGAGAATTTTCAGGGTTCTATTGAGCTTGATCCTTTGAATAAAGTGTGTCCTGGTTTACCGATTTCAGTATGTGGTACTTATACTGTTCCTAATTCCGGAGGTGTTGCTGCATCAGTAAAAAAAATCACTTTAACTGTTTACAACAGCAATAACGTTTCTGTTTACAGTACATCAACTACCTCAAGCTTGGACACAACGAATAAAAAGTTTTGTTTCACACTGAATGCCACTGATTTCACAAATAGTACCAGTGCCAATTACAATGTAGGAGTACAAGTAGACTATGATATATCGGGAACATCTTGTACAGGAACTTCATTTAATTCTGCCACAGATCCTGACGCAAATTCTGGCTGGGATATTTCTTTTTTGAATTGTACTTCTAGTTGTAACATTAATGTAACTAATGCAAAAATATCTCAATGTGATACTAATCGTGACGGAAGTGAAAATTTTGATTTGTCTCAATTAAATTCTTTAGTGGTAACTTCTACTGCGGGTTTAAATTTTAGTTATTTCAAAAATTACATTGACGCAGAGGCCAACTTAAATGCGATTGCTAATTTTACAAATTATCCAAGTTCAAGTGCTTCTATTTTTGTTAGGGTGAGCAAGGATGCAACTTGTTACAAAATAATTTCTTCCAGTTTAGAAGTAAGAAATCCCACAGCGACTATTTCAGGTATTTTAAATGTTTGTTCAGGAAGTACAGTATTAACCGCTTCTCCGGGATCTTCATATTTATGGAGTACAGGAGATATTACGCAAAGTGTTACAGTTAGTTCGTTAGGAAATTATTCTGTTACAGTAACTGATTCTTTTGGATGTAGCAGCGATGCAAGTGTTACCATAGAACCGAGCCAAACTGCTGTATCCCCTGTCTTGCAGATTACACAACCCTCATGCTTTACCACGACAGGAACAATAAAAATAACTTCAGCGGCATCACAATATAGTTTTGATGATGGGACAAGCTGGAGTACAAACAATACAAAGAGTAATTTATATCCCGGCAACTATTTAGTAAAAATAAAGACCATAAATGGATGTACTTCTTATTCTCAAAGTGTAACCATTACGGCTGCTTCTACTTCGTATCCAAATTATAATTACACAAATCCTTTGTTTTGTGGAGATACCGGCAGCATCACCATTACAACTCCAGCTACGTACTATAGCTTTGATGATGGAGTAACCTGGAGCAGTAATTCTATTGCTAGCAATCTTTTACCCGGAAATTATAAAATTCGTACAAAAGATTTACAAGGCTGTATTTCTTCTGCCAACAATGTAGTCCTTAGTAGTAATACACTGGAAATTCCCACTTACACTATAACACAGCCAGCTTGTACTGTAAAAGGAAGCATTACCATTAATACTGTTTCGGATTTTTATACTTTTGATGGAGGAAGTACTTGGTTTACAAGCAACAAAATGAATAATTTAAATACAGGGAGCTATTCTTTAGGTATTAAAAATGCTTTAGGCTGCACTTCTAATTATACTTATGTTTATTTAAATGACTTTCAATATTCCTCTCCTGAATATACATCGGAGCAACCTGTTTGCGGAAGAGATGGAAGTATTACTATTACTACAATAGCAGATTCATACAGTTTTGATAATGGTGTAACCTGGACTACTAATAATGTTAAAATTTTACCTTTTGGAAACTATCAGGTTAAAGTAAAAAACAGTGCGGGATGTATCAGTTCTGCTGCTTATGCTTATTTATATCAACCCTACCTCAATCAGCCCGTTATTGATGTTGAACAACCAACTTGTGGAGTTGACGGAAAAGTTACTATCAACTCATTATCCGATTTTTATAGTTTTGATAATGGTGCAACCTGGACAACACTGAATTATAAATCACTGCCTCCTGGTAATTATCAAATAATTATAAAAAATAGTATTGGTTGTACCTCTTATGCAAGTTATGTTTATTTAAGAAATCCAAATATAGACCCACCCACTTATACTGTTATTCAGCCAACTTGTACAACCTCTGGCAGCATTACAATAAATACAATTGCTGATTTTTATAGTTTTGATGGAGGCTATTCCTGGGGGACTTCTCCCTCCAAAACAAATCTGAATTCTTATCAATATTATAATCTGTCAATAAAAAACAATTTAGGATGTATTTCTAACTATGTAAATGTTTCTATAAATGACCCAAAACTTCCGAATCCGGATTATACTGTTACAAATCCTAGTTGTGGAAATATTGGAAACATTACATTCAATACCATTGCAGATTCTTACAGTATAGATTATGGTTCAACCTGGAGTACAAATAATGTTTTTAATAATTTAAAGCAAGGATATTACTATTTAATGATAAAAAAAGCGAATTGTACGTCGAATATAATTCAAATTTATATGGATAACGTAAATTTGGCACAGCCCAATCTTATTGTAATTCAACCTACATGCTCAATAAAAGGCAGTATTAAAATCAATACTACAGCTGATTTTTACAGTATCGATGGGACAAATTGGGTGACAAATCCTCTTTTTTCCAATCTTTTACCAGGATATTATTATCCAAGAATTAAAAACAACAAAGGTTGTATTTCTGACTATAACTCGGTATATCTCCAACCATTTTATCTCCCTGTTCCAACTTTCACAACCACACAGCCTACTTGTGGAAATGGAGGAACCATAACGTTTACTTCAACTGAAGCACAATACAGTATAAATGGAGGAAATACCTGGAGTAATAATCCTGTATTTACTAATCTAAATCCAGGCCCTTATTATTTAACAGTAAAAAATACTTCTGGGTGTACATCTAATCCTTATAATGTATATGCTACCATCCAACAATATTATTTACCAAATCCGGATTTCACAATAATTCAACCAAGTTGTGGTATCAATGGAAGTATTACTATTGCAACAGTTGGAGCTTCTTATAGTTTTGACAATGGTTATAACTGGACTACAAATCCAGTTCTTTCAGGACTTACTTCTGGCTATTACAGTATTATGATCAAAAATGCAACTGGCTGCAAATCTAATAGTGTATCGATATACATCAATCCTTATTATCTTCCCAATCCAAATGTAAAAGTGATACAACCTACTTGTGGAAATGGAGGAAGCATTACCGTTACCACTCCTGCTGATAAATATAGTTTTGATGGTGGCAGCACTTGGACTACTAATCCCATTTTACTAAATCCTACATCAACATCTTATACTGTACTAGTTCAAAATTCAACGGGTTGTAAATCAAATTCACAATATTTCTACATAAATAAATATTACTTATCCTCGCCAAATATTACCACCATTCAACCCACTTGTGCCAGTCCTAGTGGAACTATAATAATAAATTCTACTGCAGATCAATATAGTTTTGACGGAGGGACAACATGGACTACTAACCCTGTAAAGAAAAATTTAGCTAGTAGTTCTTATAATATATTGATAAAAAATGCTTTAGGATGTACCTCTTACAGCAGTTATTCTTATATTAATACTCCTCCCGCAATTCCTGCAGCACCCGCTGTACAGATAGTTCAACCTTCTTCTTGCGGATCCACAGATGGTACTATCACCGTAACATCACCAGCCATAAGTTATAGTTTTAATGACGGAAACAGCTGGACAACAAATCCAACAAAAATAAATGTAGGAGCTGGTACTTACATCGTTAAAATTAAAACAAATTCATATAGTTGCGAATCATTAACAACTGCAGTCAATTTGAGTTCAGGCACTGCAATTGCAGCTCCTGCTTTTACTACAACCCAACCCAGCTGCAACTCATCAAAAGGTGCTATTACAATTACTACAAGTGCAGCAACTTATAGTTATGATAATGGATTAACCTATGTTTTTTCTAACATAAAAACAGATCTTTCCCCTGGTACTTATTTCATAAAAATTAAAAATTCAGAGGGTTGTGTTTCAAATGCTGCTTCAGTCACTATTTCAGCATTGTCAGCACTTGCAGCTCCTGCTTACAAGATTATTCAACCAGATTGTAACAATTTTACAGGATCAATTTCTATTGATACCGTAGCCGATTTTTACAGTTTTGATAATGGAATCACATTTGGCACATCCAATACAAAGTCTAATTTATTACCTGGAACCTATAATTTGTTAGTAAAATATAATTCGGGTTGTATTTCTCTTAGCACACCTGCTACTGTAGGTATTGCGCCTACAATTCCTGAAGCCCCACAAGTTGTGGTTACAAACCCAATAGATTGTAATTCAGTTAAGGGAAATATTATGGTTTCTACTGTTGCTAATCTATATAGTTTTGATGATGGTGCTACCTGGAATACTAACAATACTGCTAGTTTATTGCCTGGAAATTATTTTATCCGAATAAAGTATACAAATGGTTGCGCTTCTCTTGCGTATAAAGCAATAATCAACACACCTCCAGATGCTCCTACAACTCCAACTTTTAATATTTCTCAACCTATTAGCTGCAGCAATCCCTTTGGTTCAATTTCTATTACAAGTACGGCTTACCAATATAGTTTTGATAATGGTACAAATTATTCGACCAATCCAAATTCAGGAAATTTAATTGCCGGAACCTATCACGTTCGTGTTAAAAATAGTATGGGTTGCGAATCTGATCCATCATCCATAACCATTAACCGCCCAACAGATTATCCTGATAGTCCTACATTCACAACTGTTGAACCGGATTGTAATAATCTCAAAGGTAGTATTACAATTACCAGCCCTGCATTAGAATATAGTTTCGATAATGGTCTTAGTTGGACTGCAAATGCAACAAAATCAAATCTTGCCCCACAAACCTATTTTATTAAGGTAAAAAACAATAATGGATGTATTTCAAATCCGACCACAGTTACCATAACTCCTTTTACAAATTTCCCTAAAAAACCTACTTTACCAGATCCTCAAACTTTCTGTATTCAACAAAATGCAACTTTAAGTTCAATTACCATCATTGGTCAAAACATAAAATGGTATGATATTTCGACCAATGGAAATCTTCTTCCAAATAATGCTTTGATACAAAACGGCATTACATACTATGCTTCGCAAACCATCAATGGTTGTGAAAGTGAAAGAATTCCGGTAACAATAAATATTCAAAATACACCTGCTCCAACAGGAAGTATAAATCAGCCTTTTTGTACAGGACAAAATCCAATAATTGCAAATATTAAAATTAACGGAGACCAAGTCAAATGGTATGATGCATTAGCTAATGGCTCTTTATTAACTGAAAACACAAATCTTCAAAACGGCAAAACTTATTATGCATCACAAACTATAAAAGATTGTGAAAGCGAAAGATTCGGAATTACTATATCAATAGTAAATACACCTTCTGCTCCAATATCAAGTGGGAATACAGAATTCTGCAAAAGTGAAAATGCAACTTTAAATAATGTTCAAATATTGGGACAAAATATAAAATGGTATAGCTCTAATGCATCAGCAGCAACAATACCTGCAACCACTCTGTTAGAAAATAATAAAACATATTATGCATCACAAACTATAGGGTGTGAAAGTGACAGAACGCCTGTTTTAATTCGAGTTTATGATACTCAATCACCAACAGGCAATCGTAACCAACAGTTTTGTATTTATGAAAATGCAACCATTGCCAATTTAAACATTACAGGAACAGCTTTAAAATGGTACGATTCAGCAACGAATGGAAATGTTTTAACGCCAACTACTTTACTTCAAAACGGTGTTTATTTCGTTACGCAAACATTAAACAACTGCGAAAGTGAAAGATTAACTGTCAATGTAAAAATTCCGGATACAAAAGTCCCAATTGCTGATTCACCCCAAACATTCTGCATTCAAAAAAATGCAAAAATTAGCAATATTGCCATACAAGGACAAAACATACAATGGTTTGAAAGTACTTCATCTTCTGTTCCTTTATCCGAATCAACTTTACTCGAAAACGGAATTACTTATTACGCTTCTCAAACCATAAATAATTGTGAAAGTAACAGAACACCTATAGCTATTACTATCCTTGAAGCGACAATTGGTGACTGTATTAATTATGTCGAAGAATTACCTTTTCCTAAATTTTTCACCCCTAATAATGATGGTCATAATGATACGTGGACAATTGATTTTGCTTATTTGAAACCGAATACCGGAATCAGAATCTTTGACCGTTATGGCAAATTCCTTAAAGAACTTCGTAATGATGGGTCATGGGATGGAACTTATAATGGACTGGATGAACCTGCTTCTGATTATTGGTTTACCGTTACCAGATTCAACGGAACAGAATACAGAGGCCATTTCAGCCTGAAACGATAATGTCAAAACTAACAAAGGATGCCGTAACTGACATCCTTTCTTTTTTATTTTTTCTTCTTGGCTGATTTATCCTTTTTAGAATCACCATTGTGTTTTTTGTTCAGCCTTTTTTCAGTTTCTTCAATAGTATAATCATAAGAAGTATTGATTGTTATAAGTTTTACTTTTTTAATGACCTTCAAAGCTTTCTTAAACTCTTGCTGACTTTCCAAAAGCATTACTTTCTTCAAAAGAATTTCTATTTTATTAATTCCTTTAATGGTCAATGCAAAATCAATCAGTTTTGCTGCCTCTTCATAATCTTCATTTAAAATTAGAGTATGAATATAAAAAGGATATACTTCTAAAGCATAAATATTAATCGAAAGCGCTTTTTGAAAATACTCTTTAGCTTCTTCATATTTCAATAACTGATCTGAAAAAACTTGTCCGTATAAACATAAAGCCATGGTATTCTTATCATCATAAGACAAGGCATAATCCAAAGATTCGATGGTTTCTTCCAACGAATACGGATAACTGTCCAATGCCTGAAAAAGATATTTATCTACTGTTTTCATAATTTATTTTTTTGGAAACTCAAGACCGAGATTATTCTTTATCGAAATAATCTTCTCTCTTTAATCTTTGCCGTTCCTGTTTGTAATTTTTTATTTGTTTTTGTTTCTTAAAATCGGAGCCCTGAAAAACCCGAATCGGATTGCCTCTTTGAATCTGTAATTGATTCATCCATTGCGACTGAAATTCGGCTTTGAATTGTTTAACGGTTTCATCCTTAAATTTCTGCAATAATCTTTCGGTAGCCAGTTTTTTATTCTGATGCTGTGAACGTGAATCCATAGCAACCACACTAATTCCGGTAGGAACATGAGTCGCCCGAACTGCCGAACTCACTTTGTTTACATGCTGCCCTCCCGCTCCGGAACTGCGCATTGCCTGATATTGAATATCCTTTTCTGCTATTTCGGTAGTTGTTATTTTATCAACCTCAAAAATTCCGATAAACCAATTTTTACGTTTGTGAAATTTCCTAAACTGACTCTGCCCAATCCATTGAATTGTACCAATCCATGAGTTTACAAACTCGTTTAAATCATTACTTTCCAATAAAATCGTTGCCGTTTCTACCGTTCCGTTTTCGATTCCTGTTTCACGCTGAAGCAAAGTTGTTTTAATATCTTTATCGTTTGCTTCTTCCAGAAAAGTTTTCAGCACCTGAGCAACGACCCAGCTGCATTCTGCCGGGCCGCGACCTGATGTTATTTGAATTATTTTTTCCATAATTATCTGTCCATTCTAACGATTTTTGGTGTAAATGTGCCTAACACATCCACCAGTTCCGTTTGGTTTGCCATTACTTTATTAATGTCTTTATACGCCATTGGTGCTTCATCGATATTTCCGCCAATCAAGCTCACTTCGTTTGCTTTAAGGACTTTCTTAATCTCACTTTGAGTAAACGATTCTTTGCATTTTCTACGAGAGAACAATCGTCCTGCGCCATGAGAAGCAGAATTTAAACTCTCTGCATTTCCTTTTCCTTTAACAATAAATCCTGGTGCTGTCATCGAGCCAGGAATAATTCCCAATTCGCCTTCATTTGCAGGAGTCGCTCCCTTTCGATGTACAATCGCTTCTTTACCGTTTACCATTTCTTTCCAGGCAAAATTGTGATGATTTTCGATTGTAACCACAACTCGCTTACCAATGGCTTTTGCAATTCGGCGATGAATATCATCATGACAGGCTTTTGCATAATCACCCGCTAAATTCATAGCCAGCCAATATTCCTGACCGTCGTGAGTATTCAAATCAAGCCAAGCCAGATGCTGTACATTTTTAGGCAACGGACATTGTTTAGTTGCCAGATACGTATAATGTTTTGCAATATTGGCACCCAGGCCTCTTGAACCGCTATGGGAAAGAACTGCAAAATACTCGCCCACACCAATTTTCCATTCGTTAATCGGATTTGTGATTTTTGCAATTCCAAATTCTACAAAGTGATTGCCTCCACCTGATGTTCCCAATTGTTTGTATGCTTTTCCTAAAAGATTTTTTAAAAGTGGAATATCCTGAAATTCACTTCGGCTGAACAATTCATGATCTGCTTTTATAGTGTGTGTTTCATACATTCCAAACTTAGTATGGTCTTTTAAAATAGCTTCCAATTGATGATCTTTTCCTTTAAAAAATGAAGCAGGAATATCAAAAATTGACAAACTCATTCGGCAGCCGATGTCAACTCCAACACCATACGGAATTACGGCATTATCTGTCGCCAGAACTCCTCCAATTGGCAATCCGTAACCTGAATGCGCATCGGGCATCAAGGCACCGGCAATTGAAATTGGCAATTTTAAGGCATCATACAACTGATACTTTGCCTGTTCGTCTATTTCATTTTCTCCAAATATGGAAAAAGGTGCTCTGGTATTATTAAGCTGATGCATTCTCACTTGTACCGGATTTACCAATCCTTCAGCCACTTTTCCCCATGTTCCGTGTCCCGTAAATTTTTCAGGAGACAGCAAAACTTCTTTGGCTTCGGTTAATATACTTTCTTTTTTTTCTCGTTTTCTGTATCGGTTTATCTGCCCTAAAGCAATATTGATACTATTATTTTTTGGAAAACCTATTTTAATAAGGTCTTTTCCGGATAATTTATTTCCCATTTTATTTTTAATATTGATATTCTACCCAAAATCAATATTGCCTGATTTTATTCTACAAAATGAATACATAACATCTTAAATCATTAAAGAAATAAGAATATTGAGTAAAGCATATTGCGGATTAACAGCAATAAGGATTTTGATAAACATTTTATCTGAAACAGATAAATTCAGTTCGGAATTATCGGGAATTTTGAAGAGTCTAGAATAAAAAAAGCCCGAAAGTTAATTTCCTTCGGGCTTTTTCATATATCTAAAATTGATTTGCTATGATTGAGAAAAGCCACGAAGACACATGCCAACAGAATCTGATCCTGATGCGATGTTTTGAGAGGTAAAGTTTAATACAAACATTGTCTTCGTTATTAATAGTTAATTACTTATTTTCTGATGCAAATTTTGTGAATTATTTTTTTAATAAACAAATTAAATCATAAAATTTTCTTAAAATAATTTCAACATACTGAATAACAGTAAATTAAAAACATATCAAAATTACTTTAATCTGAAATTTATTCAAAAAAAAGGCAACGAATATATCCGCTGCCTCATAAATTAATTTTTATAATATTTAAAACTGATGTGTTTTTTTAGAAATAACTATAAAGGAAACCAAAGAAATTATAGCCGCTCCGGTCAAATAAAAACCAACATAACTTAAACCATATGTACTGGCAAGCCAAATTGCAATCATTGGAGCGAACGCAGCACCTAAAATTCCTGCAAGATTAAATGTCAAGGAAGCGCCCGAATAACGAACAGTCGTAGGGAACAACTCTGATAAAAAAGTTCCAAGCGGTCCATATGTAAAACCCATTAAAGACATTCCGATACAAACAAAAGCGGTAACCAAAAATGGACTTCCTGAATTAAGAAATATTGAAAAGAAAAATCCGAAAACAGCAATGGCAATTGTAGTAATAATTAATATTTTTCGACGTCCAATCTTATCGGCAACCAAAGCTGAAATTGGAATAAAAAGAGCAAAAAACAATAC
>Ga0247812_10002097_pt1 | contig 11217 bp, 16 predicted proteins | sample UWRJL149409B1_FD_178011 | JGI IMG/M metagenome (GOLD analysis project Ga0247812, IMG submission 178011) | Plant litter microbial communities from Arlington Agricultural Research Station in Wisconsin, United States - UWRJ-L149-409B-1 | ecosystem: Environmental > Terrestrial > Plant litter >...
ATCTGGAAGAAAATTGTGGAACATGGAGTAAATGCACCATGGGAAGGAATGAAGGAACGGAGAGTGCGTACCGTTGACGTATATTCACCTAGCCATTCATAATGATAAACTACTGACAGGCTTCTGGTGAGGGACTCACATGTTTTTCAAGCATGTTGTTGGACAAAAATGATGAAGATGGCGGCGGGGCTGAGGGTGAAAATTTGATACGCGGCGATGCTGCGAATCTCTTTGCGGGTACGGGCCATCGCTCAAATTTGTACACCACTTCGCTAACTATCAAGCATATGATATTTGAAATAGCCGGGAGTGATACAGTGAGGCAACTTTAAGCCAATTGTTGTTCCTAATACTGAAACTTTGCCCTAGACTCAAGCTGCCCTGCGGGTATTCATCCTGGCGATGGTCCTGTTTCCTGAGGTGCAAAGACAAGCGCAAGAAGAGATTCATCGTGTCATCGGTGCAGACCGCCTTCCAAAACTAGAAGATAAGGACAATCTTCCATACCTCCATGCCGTTTATCTTGAAACACTACGTTGGCATCCGATTGCCCCACTTGGTAGGTGATAGACAGCATAGGTCCGAGGATGTCTGATTGTTAAGATTGGTTGCAGGTGTACCTCACCGGCTGATGCATGACGACATCTATGAGGGACAATTTATCCCCGCGGGTACAGTGATCTTACCAAACCTCTGGTAAGTGGAATAATCAGCTTTTTATCCATATGAGCTCTGAGGCCTACCTCCAAAGGAACACATCACAAAATCCTAACATCTATGCCCAACCAGACGTCTTTGACCCCTCGCGATTCATACCCTCTAAGAATCAATTAGAGGATAACAACTGGGTCCCACCTCTTGATCCACAGAACTTCGGATTCGGATTTGGCCGCCGGCTGTGTCCTGGACGGCATCTTGCGGAAACGAACCTTTGGATAGCGATGGTTTCCATCTTGGCTGCATTTAATATTCGCAAGAAGCTGGATGCGGACGGGCAAGAGATCACCCCTAAGCTTGAGTTTCAGAGTGGACTCGTCAGGTAAGATTCTATTCTGCCTACATCGCATGGTGCCCTGAGTCTCCGTTTGTTATATCATACAGTCCACCGATACCATTTCCTTGTGACATATCGCCCCGCTCAGAACGTATGGTGGAGTTGATTCGTGCTGCGACGAGTACTTGAGAATGCAAGGTTTTGGCTGTACTTTAATCACTCTGCTCAAGATTGATTCATACTATTGAATAGAGATTAAAATTAGATGAAACCAGTGTGTAGTGTGGGCGCAAAGCGGAAACCTTCGGTAATTCCAGCCCCGTATCTTTTATTGCCCAGTGGTTTTGTGGTATGAGTATAGGAAAACGTAAAAAATGAAATTACACACCTCGCCGAATCCTAACCATCATTATCAAGATTCCTCCCAGGGTTTGGTGTCTAGACTAGGCCGCCACTACAAAGCGGTTGAAGGCACCCCACTACGTATTCAGGGCCAGATAACAATTAGGCGTGATGAGCGGTCTTGTAATATTATCCAGTTCGAGGTGGTTGGAGGACGAGGTGTGGCGGCAACTGACATATCGACGATGATCATGGCACTTCTGTACATCGCCCTCAATCGTACACGAACATGTGTTTTTGGTCAATCTACAAACACCTCACTAATCCTCATAGCTAATCTATCTTCGTGGCAAATGTTGGATGTACAACTGCCTTCAACAGGCTATAGGAATGAATGAAGTATTATGAAGGATGTATAACTAGTCCTAAGTAATAGATCTCCGCGGACTCAAGCAGCGATAAAGCCGACAAAACGCCAGTTACATCGATTTTCCTACATACGTCTGAAAACTACACACTAATAGCACAATTGCGTGTTAAGAATTTACGTCTAGATCAATCTGTATCTGTTTACATACAGTAGAAAGGTTTTGCACCAACCAGGGCGACGCGTTTGCCAAAACTTGCTAGAAATCCGTAAATGCAAATGATCCATCACTTCTTGCACAATAGATTTTCGAAAAGCACCAAAGAAATGGGGCCTATCCATAATCACTTCAATCTCCTCGCCTCCTCCTTCTACTAAACGAGTCACCTGCCGGGCAAGTGAGATTAGACGAACAGTACTACTAGTAGTACCGGGTGCGTCCGACATCCCAAGATGCATCACTTGCATAGTGCCCCTCGTCAGATGTAGACGCAACAGATGAGGCATTTACGGTATTGTAAAACGAATGAACGCGGCTCATTGATGGTGCTGGTGTAGGCATTAGTGCTTGAAGATAAAATTCAGTAGTGCAATGTGAAAATCAAAGTCTGACGTACTGTAGCTCCTTTCTGGCTCTGGCTCTGGCTCTGGCTCATCATGGGATGCTCTCCTTAAAACGGAAACCCACTCCTGCATAGCGGGGCCATGGTTCAAACAAAATGTAAAACCTTGCTTGAATGGATGCGATAAATTGAACATAAAGACATTGTCCCTCATGGTCCCCTCAGTGACTGTATATCCAATGAGAGAAATGTGGCCCTGATTTCTGATCCGTGCCATACCTCTTCGTCGAAGAACACCGGAATTAGCCGGCTTTCGCGAAAACCACGATCAGCACATCTATCAGACAGATGAAATATAGTCTTGTACGTACATTTTGGAGATCTAAATCCCCATAATGAAGGTCTGAGCGAACGAGAGTGAAACTTGCGAACATCCACTGGTTGGTTCCAATAGGGGCCATGTGCATGCAACCTCGGTAATCAGGACCTGATAGATCCAACATTGGCTCTGGGGCTTCATCATACAGGGAAGATGCAGCAGTGGACGCAGGAGATATTGATATGGGGTTTGTATTGTCCTCCCAAGGTTGGGGTATTTGACGGAAGTCAACACGATGGTTGTCAACGTGAGTTGGCGTAATCGTGGAATGACTTTGAGAAGGGCTGATTGGAAACCTAAGGATAAAAAGATGTTAATGCAAGAAGTTTTAGCGCGACACAATGATGTAACATGCCCGTAAATAGGGGCCGTATTGTTAGCAGGAGAATGAACACCTAATGCTCTCTCTAGTCGGAGGGCGATTTCTTGCATAGGTGGCCTCCGCATGGGTTCCGTCTCCCATCCATCCTTCGCTATTTCCCAAATATTGGCGTAGGATCTGTAGGTGTATGGGCATGTCTCTGGTTGGGTCGGGGGTCTTTTCCCTGTGATAACGGCGAACACCAAGCTTCCTATCCTCTCGGTACTGTATGGGACAGAACCTGACAGAATCTAATTTTGGTTATCAGCATAGACTTAGCTAGTGATAAACGGCGTATACCTCGTAAATCGTAATAGCATAAGCATATACATCAGTGGCGTGGTCTTTGCTGCCATCCTGTAAGAGCTCAGGAGCACTCCATTGGAAGCTCATCTTCCCTTTGAGGTCAGCAGAAGTGTTCGTTTGAATGGTAGCTTTGGAAAGTCCGAAATCTATAATTTTGGGAATACCATCTTGATCTACGACGATATTATCCTGATTTTTGACGGTGAGACCACAAACAACAGATCATGCTTCAAGAAAGAAAAACATACGCCTTTTAGATCTCCATGCACTGTCCCTTTCTCATGCAAATATGCCATGCCCCTGGCCACACCAAGAAGCTATAAGTAAACATGAATAAGCATTGGCCACCTACAAAATTGAATACCGTACTCACTAATACACCCCTATCAACTTCTGGGTAACTTGTCACATACTTGAACAGTGAGCCGTGTTTTTCCCACCGTGAAACCATATACCAATCGATGTAGCTTTCCCGTGCAGATATCACTGGTCTGGATGCAACGCCAAGCAGGGGCAAGATATTGTCATGTTTCATGCTATGCCACATCTCTGCTTCGCGCCAAAACCTCTATGAAAGCGGTGTGATCTAGCAGAGCACTAAGCGCCCGCCAATTGACTCAACTCGCAGTACATCATCACTCCGAAAGTCTGGTAACATTCTCGAAACTTTGAGTGCGACTCGGAAGCCGCCTTTATGCTGGCCCCAGAGAATGTCGGCAAAGCCTCCGCCGTCCACTCGCGACATAGTTCCATATGTTATCAAGTGCGAGATGTCGGGAACATGAAGGTACGGGTCTGAAATTCGGGGTAAGGGGGGTGTGCAGAATGAGCGCTGATTCTAATTTAAACCAAAACTCAATCATACACCGGATTACTCACTGGTACTACCCATGGCATTCTGTGACGCATACATGTCGAGCATAGGCATGCGTTTTGACGCTCCTGTTATGATTAATGGTGGCGAATGGGATGATTAAGAAAGTGTCAGGCGGTTGCTTCCATGTCAAGCAAGGGTTGTCTCTGGGAATCAGGTTTCATTACGCCCCTCACTTGCCAGCCGTCTGCGGTCCGCAAAATATTCAAATTCGTTTGGACACATAGCACGCATGGTAGTTGGTAGGTGTTCAAAATCGAGTAGTCAACCCTTCCATATCAAGCATTAGGGGAGTTTGGTACCTTAGTGCAACAGTGTGCAGCGACGACGAAATCGTTCATCTCTTAAATTTTCACAATAGCTATGTAGTCTAATGAAATTAGATATTCAAAGTAATGCCTTTTGCGCTCTCTCGTTGACAAAGATCGCGGCTGCACCCATCCTGAAATACGTACTGATGTTAGACATCCGCTTAATGGTGGTAATGGCGAGCAAACTCACCCGGAACCGATGCACATTGAAGTGCAAAGAATTTGCTCATTCCTTTTGGACAGCTCTGATAAACCAGTGACCACCTGCCTGACTCCAGTTGCTCCCAAAGGATGACCAAGAGCAATAGCTCCTCCATTCACATTGACCTTCTCAATATCCAATCCTAGCTTCTCCACCACGTAGACGTACCTGATAAATTCAAAGAATGAGAAAGTTTCGATGATGAACATTATATATTGCGCCACTCACATCGATGAGAAGGCTTCGTTAATCTCCCACAGGTTCACCTCTTCCTTCTTGAGTCCCGTCTTTTCAAGAACTTTGCTAATAAATAAATAGAGAAATCAACACTAATATGGGATGTCCGTTGAGTAATGGAACTTACGCAATTGCAAACGCCGGAGAAATACCCATATGTCTTGGCGCCACACCTACCGTCGCAAAACCAGTTCAGCGATACACTCAAAGCACAGATGAGGTCCGATATGCTCACCAACAACAGTAGTTGCCACATGTTTACCGATAATTTCTCTTCCCAGCTCCTCTGCTTTACTCCGCCTCATCAAAACGAGAGCAGCAGCACCGTCTGTCACCTGACTCGAGTTTGGGCCTGTGCTCTTTCCTTCACCCCACTGAGGAAAAGCTGGTTTCGCTTTAGCAAAGCTTTCCAGTGTCGCGTTATGTCGGATACCATCGTCTTCGGTTACCGTGACAGGTTGGGGCTCCCCATTTGCGACCTCGGGGTCAATGCGGAACGTGTTGAAGGGAATAATTTCGTCTAGAAAACGGCCAGATTTTTGAGCTGCAGATGCTCTGAGATGGGACATAACACCGAGCTGGATTTTTTGTACATGAGAAGGATGTTAAGATATGGATAATAGATGGATAACTTACCTTGTCCATGTCTTCCCTCGAGATTTTGAAGTCGGTAGCTACATTTTCGGATGTCCATCCCATGGGCTATTTTTAGAATTAGTATCTACTCTTGCAAATATACGTGAACGAGATGCCATACCTCCGCAGAGTCTCTAGCGGATGCCACACTCTTGATTTCCTTACTGTGAAACACAGGTGTTGGCCGAGGACTGAGTAGGTTCGTATTAGTAATGGCAGCGGAAGACGGTTAGCGGTTTTCTCACTTGGAAGTCATACTCTCACACCCAACCGCCACGCCAATATCTATGTCACCTCTAGCTATAGAATCCGAGACAGAGCGAACCGCCATCAAACCGGATGAGCAAAGTCGGTTTATTGTTTGAACCGGGGTTGTGTCTGGGAAACCAGCTGTTAAAGCAGCAGCTCGTGCCTCGTAACATGGAGATGGAGGATGACATGTTCCTAGAGTGAACTAGAATATAAGAATACAAGCTGAAAAACCATAGCTCGTGAAACTTACCAACAACGATGTCTTCAACCATTTCTGGTTCAACTTTCGACCTTTCAACAACAGCTTTGAGCATTCCGAGTAGCAGCTCATCCGACGTGGTATCTTTTAGAGCCCCCTTTTTGGACCTACAAAAGGGAGTCCGGAGAGCAAGAGTTACAACTACGTCGTCTGGGTTCTTTTGCAAGATGTTTGCAAGGCCTTTTCCTGAAGAAGAGGATGCATAGGTTCTCGAGGGTATTTTTGGAATGGTTTTGAATGACGAGCTGAGACGTAACATTTTTCAGATGAGAAGGTGTGGGAGGGCGTGTGTAGAGATGAAGGTGTGTTGTATTTCTGTATTTTAGTTCCGGGGCGTAGGAGTAGGAGGTTCCGGTGTTGGCTTCGCAGGGAAAAAAGCTGTTTGGGTCGGGTGACCCCATGGATTAAATTAAATCCGGGACCCACGATACCCCTGAACCTGAACCTCCACCTCTTAGACGATAAAGCCGTCTTGCTCCAGCTCCAATATCTATCACCATCCTCACACACCCACATCGCTCTTGTCACTATGTCTATCAATAACACTGCTTCTCCCTCAACACTTTCTATGAATGCACCTGACAAGAAATTTGGCCTTTATGGCTTCCCCATCTTACATTCCGCCTCGCCAGCCTTCCACAACACGATCTTTGGATTACTTGGTGAAGGGAAGTCGTACACTACATTTTCCACAAGCAAGGTGATTCCAGAAATGCTGGAGGAACTCAGGACGGAACAATTTGGTGGATGCAGGTATGCAAGTACGCTCTTCGCTCCAATATGTGTACTGACTCGCCATTTGGAAGTGTCACTATGCCAATCAAAACCGCGATCATACCTTATCTTGATGATCTTTCGCCTGAAGGCCGCACTACTGGTGCTGTGAACACTATTGTCAAGGTACCCTCACCGAACGGTATAAAGCTCGTGGGCACCAACACAGATATTCTCGGTGTAAAGAATGCACTTTTAAGTTCTCTACGTATCCAACACCCCAACGCTTTCATCTCACATCAATCCCGTTATCCATCAAATATTAAAGGCGCTGGTCTGGTTATTGGTGGTGGGGCCACCACAAGGTCCGCTGCCTACGCCTTGCAGACGTTTGGGCTTCATCCAATCTACTTGATCAATCGCGATCCTGAGGAAGTAGAAGCAGGTGGGCACTTTTCGTTTGCTGATCATGGTAGGATTCTTTGCTTACCGTCTTCCTGGTCTAGTTCGAGCCGCATTACCCCAGTTGACGTCTTCAGGTTCCTTGATTCACTTGTCGCACCCTGATCAAGTTGAAGAACTCCTTGCCCAGCCTGACTCTCCTCGGATTCTCATGATTGTCGGGGCGATACCGTCATTTGCGCCTATCACTAAGGCTGAGCGAATGGTATATACCACGGTCTCTTCGATACTCTCCATCCCTTATAACCCACCCACTGTATCCTCCGACTCTCTTCCAATTCCTACCAAACGCCTGTTCCTCGAGATGGCTTATAAACCTAGAATCACTCCTATGGTACGTGTTCCAGCAAATTTCTGCCAAGAATACTATGTAGGCTAACATCACACCCTTTTAGCTTCGTATTGCAGATGCACATGGATGGGAGCCAATTGATGGGGTCCAGGCTATGATTGAACAAGGTTATGCCCAACAGCGAATGTGGGCGCGAGGAGATGCAAGCGTGGAAGTGGGAAGCGATCCTTCTATTCTTGGACCAGAAATTGAGCTGGCAGCACGGGAACTTGCTATAAATATGGCTGAGTACGTTGTATTGATTGGTTGATTAACGATTTCACCCAACTAACCTTTTCGCCTTCTGTAGCATCAAGCCGAAAATAGTAGAGGTTGATAAGGCGGCAGGATTGGCGGCGGCGGAACTGCCAGATAGAAACAAGTAGAACTTGTTGATTTAAGATTATGCAGTTGGATCATTATTGTGTATAGTATAGTTTTTGGTTTAAAATTGAAAGCATATCAAATGTTTGTTCCCCCATCTTGTGTTCTATTATCGCCCTGAGATATAAAACCCAACACATGCACCCAGACATTAAATATTCGAGGATTGTATCTAGTCTGACCTCACTTCTGCTCCAATCAAGGTGGAATAGCTCTCCGCCAATGTTCTTCCATATTGCCACCTATCCACGGTAGTTGAACAACATTGAGAGCAGTTTAAAAGGTTAAAAGTAGTGAATTTCTTTTTACGTGTTGGAGGCTATCTCACATATCAGTGGAAGTGCGCACTCGTATTTATAGAAATCTAAGCTACTGACGTTGAATCACTTCTTTCAGTTAAGATCCATCCTCTAGGATATGAACGGCACGCTGTGGGACGCGAAAGTGTGTCATTTGCTTATTTAAGCCAAGCTGAGCATATATTGCAATTCGTTTCTGGAAAGCGGAAGTTGCTCATAAGTTCAAAGACGTTAGACGGTAATGCTCTCTGGAGCCAGCCTTCTAGAAAATATAAGCCGTTTAGTTTGCGGAACCAATATGGTGCGGCAGAATAATTTAATTGTTATAGATACGCGATACGTTATCCAACATAGCACGGACAGAACTTAGAAATTAAACCATAATACATGGGAGAAACAAAGACAAAAGAAGGTAGATTGAGTTAGAACTACCTTAAAGATGGGGTTTTGAGAAGGATGAAACGACCAGAACCAGTTCCAACTGCTAAGGTCTGGCCTGTGTATGCTGACACGCTAGGTATGATGGCTGGTGGCAGCCAGCAGAGAGTAGAACATTCATCATCATCATCACAAAATGTCTTCACCTGATGCTTGATCATGGAGAACGAGGGTGGCGTGAAACGGGCCTGTTGTGAGAGGGAGTCTGAAAGTGGGGTAGAGGGTTGAAAGGGAAGGGAGGGGTTCCAAATGTGTGTTTCGCCATTCTCTAGCGTAAGGCACGCATCATATCCACCATCTGAGAACCATACCCGCTCGACCAAAGAGTTGTATCTCTTAGAGACCTCCATACATTCCCCAGTAGCTGCATCCCAGACGCGTGCAGTGCGGTCCCACGAACCTGAGAGAATGTACAAGTCGTTAGGGGACATCGACACTGACCGGACAGCTTCAGAAGAGCCTTCCAGCTTGAATAGTTGGGATCCATTCATAGAGTCCCAGACACGGACCGTCCGATCTTGAGAACCGGAAATAACGAGTGAAGAGCTGGGCGAGAATGTTACGGCGTTGACCCATTCCGCATGACCTTCCAACTTCAAAAGTTGACGTCCGGTCTCGACATCCCAGACACGCACAGTTGTGTCCCAAGAGCCTGAAGCAACGAGCATCGAGTTTTGGGAGCATGCGATTGAAGTAATTAAGTCGGTGTGGCCTTGCAACTTGAATTGCTGAATGCCGGTTTCTGCGTCCCACACCCGCACTGTGTGATCGGATGAACCAGAAACAATGGATAAATCGTTCGGGAGGAATGATACAGATGTGACATCACGGCTGTGACCCTGTAATTTCAACAGTTGATGGCCTGTTTCTGCGTCCCAGACACGGGCGGTGTAGTCTTCGGAGCCTGAGACGACGCGCGAATTGCTAGATGAGAATGCAATAGAGGTGACTGGCTTGTTGTGTCCTTCCATCTCCATCTCCATCGATGTTGGATCACCACTGATATCCCATATGCATACAGTCTTGTCATCAGAGCCAGTGATGGCCAGCAAGCTATTGGGCGAAAACGACACCGAGCGAACCGCATCAGAATGACCTTCCAACTTGAGGATCTCCTCCCCAGAATTGGCATCCCACATGCGTGCGGTATTATCGTAAGAACTGGAGATGATGAGTGAGCTGTCTAGCGAGAACGTTGCTGAGAGGATGTTTGTAGAGTGACCTCCCAGCTTCAACAGTTGATCGCCAGTCTTGGGATCCCAGACACGCGCGCTTCGGTCTGTGGAGCCTGAGATGACGAGGGAACCATTTGGCGAGAATGACACTGAGTTGACTTCTCTGGTGTGGCCTTGAAAGCTGAGGAGTTGACGGCCAGTCTTTGCGTCCCAGATACATGCGGTTTGGTCATTGGAGCCGGAAACGATAAGATTGTCGTCAGGGGAGATGGCTATGGAATTGACCTCGTCGGAGTGATCTTCTAACACCAACAGGGGGTATCCCGTCTTCGCATCCCACACCCGTACCGTGCTGTCTCGCGAGCCAGAAACGATTGAGGAACTTGTGGCCGAGAATGCCACTGAAACTACATCGTGCGTGTGTCCCTTTAACTTTAACACCTCTCGACCACTCTCTGTGTCCCAAACACGTGCGGTCCTGTCGCCGGACCCTGACACGATGAGCGAGCAGTCGGTTGAGAACGCCACAGAGGAGACATAACTCTTATGACCTTCCAGCTTTAATAGCTGACGACCTGTTTCTGCATCCCACATGCGTACAGTTTTATCATTTGAACCAGAGACAATGAATGCTCCATTGGTTGAGCAAGCCACTGATGTGACCTCTTCTTCGTGACCTTGCAGTGTACTAATACATCGTCCCCACTCCAGGTCTCGCGATTGAATGACTTCAATGGCTCCTTCCAACTCGTGCTCGTACGCCTCAGCCATCGTGCAGTTGAGCGGGATGAACGGTAGGACGGAGTAGTAAAGGTGAAGCGCGCATGAGGATATGACATCGTAATGAGCAGGTATCATTCTTAGGGTGTCGTTGAGAAGATCTTGGGTCCATTGGTCACATTCAGACTTGATCTAGAGAAATGATGTGCCAATATCAGATTGGGTCATTGATTGAGGAACTTGAAAAGCTCACCGCCCAGTCGCGCGCTTGGCGAATTATTGGTAAGACGTTGGGGAGAAGACTCAAGAGACTGAGTACTTCGATCCAGTACAGCAGGTACGAAGAACAGAAGGTGTCTAATTTTTCCATAAGTTCCTGATCTCCTGGCGGAGCAAGAGCCAGGTGGGCAGCCCAGTGAAGGCAAGCATACCGCAGCCAAGGTGGAACAGCATGCGCAAGTTTGGAATCTAGATCTTCTACTTCCTTGTTTAACAGAGACGCATCACTGATATCGCAAATATCCCGCTTTAACCCGACTGACATCACGTGGAAGCACCTGATGGAGATTTCGCGATGGTGAGTGGTAGTATGGATGACGAGGTGTGAGTGT
>Ga0247812_10002098_pt1 | contig 11211 bp, 11 predicted proteins | sample UWRJL149409B1_FD_178011 | JGI IMG/M metagenome (GOLD analysis project Ga0247812, IMG submission 178011) | Plant litter microbial communities from Arlington Agricultural Research Station in Wisconsin, United States - UWRJ-L149-409B-1 | ecosystem: Environmental > Terrestrial > Plant litter >...
CCCGAGACGCTGATCGCGAGTACACCGATCGCGACCACGACCGACCAGAGGATGTTGCGGGCGGCGGGAGCGGCGGTCGATTCGAGAACCGGGGCGAGCCAGAGCGCGCGGAGCGCCGGAACGATTGTGGCCGAAGCGGCGACCACGAGCACGCCGACGCCGAGGAACACCCAGTGCCAGCTGATCTGCTCGGCGACGACACCAGCGACCGGTGGGCCGATCAGCGACGGCAGTACCCAGGCCGCGGCGAACGTGCCGAAGATGCGCGGGTGCAGCACCGCCGGGTAGATGCGCGCGACGACGACGTAGAGGCAGACGTTGATGGCGCCGGAACCGAGGCCCTGCAGCAGGCGACCCGTGATGAAGACGAGCATGTCGGTCGCCGTACCCGACAGCACGAGACCAACGAGGAAGATGAGAATAGCGGCGACGAGCGGACGCGACGGACCGCGACGGTCTGCCCACCCGCCGGCGACCACCATGCCGACGACGCTCGCCGCGAGGGTACCGGAGAAAGCGAGCGAATAGAGCGCTTCGCCGTTCAGTTCGGCACTGACGGTCGGCATGATGGTCGTCACCGCGAGCGATTCGAATGCCCCGAGGAAGACGAGCGCGAAGGCCCCGACGGTCGTCCAGAGATAGCGTCCGGAGAGGATGCCGGCGGGCCGTGACGGTTTCGCGTCTGGCGTTGTTTCCCCTGGCGGCGTTGCGTCTCCGGAATCAGAGCGAGGTGGAACGTTGGCGGTCATCGTTTATTCAGGGTATCCGGTGTCGCCGACACGCGCTGGTCAGCACTTACCGTGGAAGAACGCCGTACTCGAGAGCGACGATGCCCTGGTCGAACTGTTCGACGCTGATCAGTTCGAACCGCGTATGGCCGAAGCCCTCCGGAAACACCGTGCGCCCGGAACCGAGCGCCACCGGGACTACGCCGAGACGCACCTCGTCGACTTCGCCGGCCTCGAACAGGGTGTTGGCGAGCGTCAGGCTCCCCCACAGTATGAGGTTGCCGGGAAGTTCGGCTTTGAGCCGCCGCACGTTCTCGATCGCATCGCCGGCGTGCACCTCCGCACACCCGAAATCGCCCCACGGCGCCTCGTCGATGGTGTTCGAGAACACGTGTTTAGGCAGGTCGTTGAGCGTTGGCGCGACGAGTTGGTCGTCGGATGCCGACGTCGGCCAGTAGGCAGCGAAAATATCGTAGGTGGCCCGGCCGAGCACGATCCCCGCCACGGGCTTGAGTCGCTCAATGAGGTCGAGATCGAACTCGGGAGTGTGGCCCATTTCTTCACCGACGGCGTCGAAGGTGTTGTGGCTACTTGCGGCAAATCCGTCGGCACTGACGAATTGCTGAACGATCAGTTTTCCCATTGCAGAAAGCTACGCCCGGGCCCGATCACCGGCAAGGGATGGTGCCCTATGAGAGTCAAGTGCTTTACGCGGTGGCCGCCGAGAGCGGATGATCGAACCCATGCCTCGCCCCACCGAAGCAATACGCACCCCCGACCAGCGACTCCGCATCTTCGTCAGCTCAACGCTGGGCGAACTCGCGGACGAGCGCAGAGCCGTGCGCGCCGCCGTCGAGCGGCTGCACCTCGCGCCCGTCATGTTCGAGCTCGGCGCGCGTCCACACGCACCGCGCAACCTCTATCGGGCCTACCTCGACCAGAGCGATGTCTTTGTCGGGATCTACTGGGAGAAGTACGGCTGGGTCGCACCGGGCGAGGAGATCTCCGGGCTTGAGGACGAGTACCGGTTGTCGTCCGCGCTGCCGCGGCTGATCTACATCAAGAACCCGGCCCCCGATCGCGAACCGCGTCTCGGGGAGCTGCTCACGAGCATCCGCACTCAGGATTCCGCCTCGTACAAGGCGTTTTCGACGGCCGACGAACTCGCCGACCTGCTCGAGACCGACCTCGCCACCCTGCTCGCTGAACGCTTCGACCAGAGTCGTATCGCCGCCACCACAACCGGCCCGATCGCCGTTGCGCCGAGTGCGGAGCCGACACTCGCCACGCTCCCCGCACCGCTCACGTCCCTCATCGGGCGTGCCGTCGAACTCGGCACGCTGCGCGACCTGCTCGGTCGCGACGATGTACGACTCGTCACCCTCACCGGCTCCGGCGGCATCGGCAAGAGCCGGCTCGCGATCGATGTGGCCGGCCAGCTCGGCGAAGAGTTCACCGGCGGTGTCGCGTTTGTCGACCTCACCTCGGTGCGGGACCCGGCCGAGGTTCCCTCCGCGATCGCCCAGGCCATCGGGGTGCGCGACACCGGCGACGGGCCGATCACCGACAAACTCGTCACGGCGCTCCGTCACCGGCGGGTGCTGCTCGTGCTCGATAACTTCGAGCAGGTTCTGGATGCCGCATCCGCCCTCACGAGTCTGCTCGCCGAGGCACCCGGACTCACCCTTCTCGTCACGAGCCGTACCCTGCTGCGAGTTACGGGTGAGCACGCGTTCGACGTCGGGCCACTCGGGTTGCCGGCCGCCGAGGAGAACGGCCATCTCGACGAATCCGCTGCCGTGCGCCTTTTTGTCGAACGGGCGCGAGCGGTTCGACCGGACTTCGAGATCACTCCCGACAATGCCACGGCCATCCGTCGGTTGTGCATCGCACTCGACGGGGTGCCGCTCGCGATCGAGCTGGCGGCCGCGCGCGTGCGGATGATGCCGCCGGCCGCGATGCTCGAGCGCATCGACCGGCAGTTGCCGATCCTCGTCGGAGGAGCGCGCGATCTTCCCCAGCGCCAGCAGACCCTGCGCAGCACGATCGAATGGAGCACCGAGCTTCTGAGCGACGACGAACTGCACTTGCTCTCGGCGCTCGGCGTCTTCGCCGGGTCGTTCTCGCTCGAGGCCGTCGAGTCGATCGTCAGCGCGGATGGCAAGGGCAGCCCGCTCGATGCCCTCGGTGTGCTCGTCGACTCGAGCCTCGTGCGCCAGCACGACCGCGGCGATCTCGCTTACTTCTCCATGCTGCAGACGGTGCGCGAATACGCGCGCGAGAAACTCGTCGAGAACGGCTTCTTCGAGGTGGCCCGTGCCCGGCACGCCGACTACTACGTGCAACTCGGCGAACGACTCGAGACCGTGCTCGAAGGGGCCGAGCAGCGCGAGTGGGTCGCCAATCTGAGCGACGAACACGAGAACCTGAGGGCCGCCGCACGGTACCTTCTCGAGGTGCGCGACTGGGAGCGGGCGGCGTCGTTCGCGTGGACCCTGTACGTCTACTGGTGGGTCGGCGGTCATCTCGGCGAGGTCCCGGTATGGATGGATGAGGTGCTCAACTCGGCCGACGCCGATTCGGGAGCGCTCACTCCGCGCACGCGAGCCATCGCGTTGTACTTCACGCGGGCCATCCGGTTCTGGCACGATCCGGAGGAGTGGGTTATTCCCGGGCTCACCGAGAGCGCGGAGCTGTTTCGCGACTCGGACGACCAGCCGGGTGAGGCACTCGCCCGCATTTCGCTCGCACTCGCCCGGTTGTCGTGCTCGACGCCGAACCCGGAGGCTGCGGACGACGAGCTCGAGACATCCGTCGCCCTGTTCAGGCAGGCGAACGATCGCTGGGGCGAGGCGCTCGCGCTCGTGACGCTCGGCCGGGTCGCGCTGCTGCAACAGCACCTGCCGCGGGCACTCAACCGGTTCGACGAGTCGCTCACTCTCGCTCGCGAACAGGGTGACGCTCTCGGAACGAACATCGCGCTTCACCACCTGGGCTGGGCGCATCTCTTGCTCGGCGAGCTCGATCTCGCCCGCGCGAAGTTCGAGGAGTGCCTGGCGAATTCGGCGCGGCTCGGGCATGACGAGGGTGTCGCCTACGGCTTGGAAGGACTGGTCGCTATCGCGGCGTCGGCGGGCGAGTACCACCGCGCTGGCGAGCTGTTCGGGGCGTCGCAGTCGTTGCGTGAGCAGGCCGGAATCAACAATGCGCCGACGTTCTCGTTCCACCAGCAATACATCGACCGGATCGAGAAGACCGAGTTCGCGGAGGAGTTCGAGGCGTCGCGCATTCGGGGTCGTGTGATGTCGGCGGATGCCGCAACCGCGGTCGCGCTCACGGCGGTCGAGTCGTGAGCGACCGGATCCGTCCGTTCACGAAAGCGCTCGCGATCGTCATCCTGCCATTTCTCGCGGTCGCCGTCGTGCTGCTCTACGGGTTGCCGACGCGCACCGACGAGTTGTTTGCCTGGACGATCAACCCGCCGTTGTCGGCGATGTTTCTCGCGAGTGCGTACGTCGGCGGCATCTGGTTCTTCACTCAGGTGCTGCGGCAGCGGGCCTGGCACAGGGTTGCCCGTGGCTTTCCAGCGGTGGTTGCGTTCGCGTCACTCGCGAGCGCTGCGACGTTCCTGCACTGGGACAAGTTCCACTTCGGGCACATCTCGTTTGTGACCTGGGTCGTGCTCTACGTCACGACGCCGTTCCTCGTTCTGGTGGCCCTCCTACGCAATCGGTCGCAGGATTCCGGGCGGGCAGAGGGGCGCGACTTCGCCATTCCGCGAGGCTGGCGAGTTTTGCTCGCCGCGGTCGGAGCGGCATCGCTCGTGACCGGCGTCGTGCTGTTCGTCGCACCGCAGCCACTCGTCGATACCTGGGCGTGGCAGCTCACGCCGCTCACCGCGCGCATTCTGGGTGCCATCCTCACGCTGCCCGGCATGGTCAACCTGTGGATGCTGCGGGACGCGCGATGGAGTGCCTTCAGATGGGTGTTCCAGGCGCAGATCGTGAGTCTGGTCTTTCTGCTCGGGGCCCTCGTGATTGCGCGGGCGGATCTGGATTGGTCGCGGCCGGTCACGCCGGTCGTCGTGGGCGGCCTGGCGTTCTCGTTGCTCGCATATGTGGCGTTCTACGCGTGGTGCGAACGTCGGGTGAGGCCGGATCGGTAGACGCGTTACCCACAGCAAAAGGGGGCGGACGCCGATGCGTCCGCCCCCTTTTTCGCAACAGATCGCGACTACGCGTCGATCGTCCGCTTCGACTGCGCGCTCGAGACCTCGATCTTGCGGGGCTTTGCCTTCTCGCTGACCGGAATGATCACGCTGAGAACGCCGTTCTCGTAGTGGGCGCTGATGCTCGACGAGTCGACGCCGTCACCGAGGCTGAACTGTCGGAGGTAGGTGCCAAACGGGCGCTCCTGGGTCAGCCACTTGACGCCGTCGGGCGAGGCCGCGGTGCGTTGGGCGCGAATCGTCAGCAGCTGGCCGTCCACGTCGACATCCACGGAGCCGGGGTCGATTCCCGGCAGGTCCGCGTTGAGCACGTACTTGTCGCCGTCGCGGTAGAGGTCAACTGGCATGACGCGCGGGCCAGGTCGCACCTGGAGCAGGTTGCCCGCGATGCGGTCGAGCTCTCCGAAAGGATCGAAAGACATTGGCATGATGAAAATTCCCCTTCCTGAACTTGAGTCCCTATGACTCAACTACATCTTTTTTAGCACTCGGGTGCAGAGAGTGCCAAACCAAAATGGCTCAAAATTTGCTGAAAAAATCAGGTGCGAAAAATGTCGATTCGCCGCTGGCTCACTCGTCACAGGAGTGTCAGTATCGAACAAGCGGAAGGATGACAATGCAGTACTCACTCTTGCTCATCAATCAGGAAGCATCCGATGTCACCATCAGCCCGGAGGTGATGGCCGAGACGCAAGCGGCCTTCAGCGCTTACGGAAAGGCACTCGTCGAGGCCGGCGTGCTCGTCGCGGCGAACATCCTGCGGCCGACGTCGGCAAGCACCACGGTCACCCTGCGCAACGGCAGGCTCGAGATCAACGACGGCCCCTTCGCAGACACCAAGGAGAAGCTCGCGGGCACCTTTGTGATCGAGGTTCCCGATCTCGATGCCGCTCTCGCGTGGGCAGAAAAATGCCCGGCGACACAGTACGGCGTTATCGAGGTGCGGCCATCGGCGATCATCATCCGTGATGGCGAGTGGACGGATCCGTCCTGACGGACCATACGCGGGTGGGGGCACGGGCCGCTGCGGTGGCCCGTGCCTCGTACGGTCGCCTGATCGCGATCCTTGCAGCGCCGACCGGCGACATTCCCGCTGCCGAGGACGCACTAAGCGACGCATTCGTACAAGCGCTGCGTGGGTGGCCACAGTCAGGTGTACCCGAAAACCCTGAAGGGTGGTTGCTCACCGTTGCGCGCAATCGCCTGCGTGACCTCCACAAGTCGTCGGCGCACCGTACGTCTACTCCCCTCAAGGACATCTTCACCGTGACTAACGCCATCGATCCCGACGCGATTCCCGACAAGCGCCTCGCACTTCTGTTCGCGTGCGCCCATCCCGCGGTCGAGGCGGGGATCCGCACTCCGCTCATGCTGCAAACAGTGCTCGGCTTCGATAGCGCGGACATTGCCCGGGCCTTCGCCGTACCGTCGACCACGATGGCCCAGCGACTCGTGCGGGCGAAGCGCCGAATTCGTGATGCTCGAATCCCGTTCGCCGAGCCCGATCGCGGGATGCTCGCCGACAGGCTGCTGGCGGTGCTCGAGGCAATCTACGGTGCGTACGCAATCGACTGGCAGCGGGTGTCGGGCATGACCGTTCGCGACTCGCTCGCCGGAGAATCGCTGTTCCTCGCGACCACGCTCGCCGACTTGCTGCCCGACGAGCCGGAGGCGTTGGGGCTCGCAGCCCTCATCTGCCTCTCGTTGTCGCGCACGGATGCCCGCACCGATTCGGATGGCACCCTGATTCCGCTCGACGAACAAGATCTCGCTTTGTGGGACGCAGGGCTCATCGCGCGAGGCGAGCAGCTGCTCCACCGCGCGAGTTCGCTCGGGCGCGTCGGCAGGTTTCAGCTCGAGGCAGCCATCCAGTCAGTGCACTGCGATCGTGCGCGCACCGGCATCACCGATCAGGACATGCTGCTGAGCCTTCATCGCGGCCTCGTGCAGTTCTCACCGACGCTCGGTGCCCACGTAGCTCTCGCGGCCGTCGTCGGGGCGGTCGAGGGTCCGGATGCCGGACTCGCGCACCTGGATTCACTCGCGACGAGTGACAAGGCCGCTGAGGTGTCGCGTTTTCAGCCAGCGTGGGCGACGCGGGCGCATTTGCTTGCGCAGGCTGGTCGCGTGGACGAAGCCGACCATGCGTATGAGCGCGCCATTTCTCTGGCGGCTGATGCCGGCATCCGTCACTTTCTCGAAATGCGCCGTGTGGAAATCGGGGATCGCGGCTAGCCCTCCGCGAGTGCCTGTTCGATGCGCTCGACCTTCGCGTCAATCTGGCCGGTGTACCCGGGGCGAATGTCGGCCTTCAGCACGAGCGAGACACGAGAGCTGTACTGCTGGATCGCTTCGGTTGCGCGTTTGACGACGTCGAATACTTCGTCCCACTCCCCCTCGATCTCCGTGAACATCGCACTCGTGCGGTTAGGAAGGCCGGAATCGCGAACGACCTTGACGGCTGCCGCGACGGCTTCGTGAACGGAACCGTCGGCATCCGTTGTGCCGGTCGGAGCGACAGAAAAGGCGACAAGCATGGGATCTCCTTGGTTGGGTGCTTAGGCGCGGCGAGTGCGACGACGCAGCACGAGTGCCGCGATCGCGCGCCAGCCGAGCAGGAAGGCGGCAAGAACAATGGATGTCACGATCACGAAGCTCAGCTGCACTCCCTGGTCGGCGACCACCCGCAGCACCATGCCGAGCGCGACCGTGATAGCCCAGACGGGCAATCCGGTGCGCACGATCGAGAGTGGTGCGCGCCAGCCGAGGGAGGCGATCCAGCCGGCGCCGAGCGCGACGAGGAATGGCCAGTAGGTGGTGAGCGCGCCGAGTACGGCGTTTTCGTCGTGGCTGGCGCGTCCGATCAGCACGAATACGAGCACAAGAACGGCGTCGGCCGTGAGGGCAAGAACGAAAGTAGGGAATGCGATCGTGCGGCTGGACGTCATGCGTTCAGTCAACCAGTTCGATGGTGACGGTAACGACGTCGCCGACCCCCACCTTGTTCGCGGTGCGTACCGCCTTCTTCACCGGGACGACGTACGCGCCGTGGTCGGCATCAGGAAAGATCGAGGTCATCCAAACGGAGAGTCCGATGCGAACCTTGACGCGCACCGATCCGAATCCGGATGGAGCGCGTGGCTGGTCAGCGATCTCGTCGGACACCTCCTGCGGAAGGGCTGCGAACACCCAGAGCTCTTTGCGTGCCGCCCACGCCCAGAGCTCAGCGTCAAACGTGTAGGTGTCGCCGATCATGCTTCCATTCTGGCGGGTGCCGCGGACGGTGCCCCCAGAACTGGAGATTTTCGAGCAAGGCTCTCGTACGGCAGTATGAGACAGCTGGCGAATGACCAGCCGGAGACAGCGAGGTTTGTTGGCAATGACGGATGCACCTGCCGGTCGTGTCGCGGTGTACCTCGATTTCGACAACATCGTGACAGCACGATATGACTCACTGCATGGCGTCGGTTCATTTCGCACTGACAAGATTCGGCACATGAACCCTGGCTGGTCGAGCACCTCGCCTGAGCGTGTTGCCCGAGCAACCGCTGCGGGCATCAATCTCGGTGCCATCCACGACTTTGCTTCCACACTCGGCAACGTCGCAATTGCACGGGCCTACGCCGACTGGTCTGTTCCGATCAACGACAGCTATTCGAAGCCGCTCAACAAGATGTCGATTACGCCGGTGCACTTGTCGGCCATCAGCGGCAATCAGAAGAATGCAGCCGACATTCGCCTGACCATCGACGTCATCGAGGACGTATTGGGGAGCGCAGAACTCAGCCACGTCATCATCGTCGCCGGAGACTCCGACTACGTTCCACTTGTTCGCAGGTGCCGAGAGCTAGGGAAGATCGTCGTCGGAATTGGAGTGGAGGGCTCGGTCAGCGAATACCTGCGCGATGCTTGCGACTTGTTCGTTCCCTACGAGACTCTTCCCGGCGTTGCGACGAGAGCCGCGCACTCCGCGAGGGTCGCGCCGGCTGCTGCAATTACGACGTCGCCCAAGGCATCGACCGCCCAGGTGCCCGGCAAGTCGATGCCAAAAGTCGCTGCACCCGCCGCCAAGCCAGCTGCGGCCAAGACCAATGTTTCAGCGACTGCCGCCCAGCAGCGTGCCGCGACCGCTCTTCTTCTCGCGAGTTTGCCAAAGGCTGAGGCAGGTGGTCACGGCACCTGGATTTCGTGCTCCATTCTGAAGAATGCCATGCTCAACTCCGATCGAAGCTTCAACGAAAAGACGCTCGGATACAAGACGTTCAGCGCATTCGTCGAATCACGCGGGGGTCAGGTCGAATACAGTTCCACAGCGAATGGGCGAGCACGAATTCGCGCCGGAGCGCTTACCTAGAAAGAGCGTAGAAGCAACGGTTGCGGCCCTTCGACAGGCTCAGGGGGCGGTGCGCCTGCCGCGTTCGCGCGCCCCTACTCCGTTCCCCGAGTCCGTACTCCGTTCCCTGAGCTTGTCGAAGGGCAGTCCGAGTCACCGAGCTCTTCTGCTTTTGGGCAGAGTTCACCCTCGCGCGAGGGTGAGCGCCCTCGTCATCAGGGTCCGGGAGTTGCCGACCGGTCGCCACGTCTGTGCCGGGTCGATATGGAATGGTGCGAGCAAGTGTGGTCGTCCGTCGATCATCGACATTTGGTAGGCGGAGTGGTGCAACCAGTAATGGTGTGCCGGGCAGAGAAGTACGGCGTTGTCGATGTCGGTGAGTCCGTTATCGGCTTTCCATTCCAGAACATGGTGCGCGTCACACCACGACGCCGGTGCACCACAAATGACGCAGCCCCCATCCCGCACCGCGAGTGCCCGGAGTTGTGCTCTGGTGAAATACCGTTCCCGGCGCCCGTGCCAAAGCACCGCCCCATTTTTATCGAACACGATCTTCGACAACCCGTCACTGCACGCCATCATCTGGATCGTTCTAGCGGAGATGGGTTCGTCGATCCCGTCGATCCACCCATACCGGGCCGCATTCTTGATCTTCGTCACCTGCGCGTCAGGCAGGTAGTTCGGGGTGGTGATATCCGCGGTAGTGAAATCATCCGCGGTCAGCTTGGTAGTCGCGCAGCCGCTGGTCTCAGCGCCAATGCCCTCAAGGGTGTCGTCGAGGGTGTCGTCGGCCGGGAGCCCGAGCCCGGTGCGCGCCGCAGCACCGGCACCGGCCGCTTCCCGGGCGGCGGCCAGGTCTTCACGCTCGATCGCAGTCAGATCCTCGAGGTGCACGACCGCCATCACGGTGGAGGTGGAGCGCATTTCCCCGGGCCCGGTGCCGGTGGAGCGCATGCCGGCGGTGATGATTCCGTCGAGCACGTCGTGCTGCCGCTGTTCCCGTGTTCGCGGGTCGCGGATGATCTCGACCAGTTCGCCGTCATCGTTGATGACGAAGTCTTGTCCCGCGGTCGCATCGTCTTCGGGGAGGAACCGTGGGGTGACGCCGGGCGCATTTGCTTCGGAGAACAGTGCTTTGAGTTTCGCGGCGCAGGCGGGCGACAGCATTCCGGAAACGGGCACGAGTCCGTGCTTCTCGCGCCCGAGGGTGAGGGCGCGGCGTTCCCGGATTTCTTCTTCCCGCGGCTCCACACCATCCGGGTCGAGGGCTTCCCGCCACACCCGCGCATGCACGGTCACCAAATCCACCGGCTGGGTGGTGGCGACCTCCACCAAAGTCTGCTCGGCAACAACAAGGTCGTCGGGGTTCGGGTGTCCGGCTTTGGCTTGTTCGAGGCAGCGGATGATCACCAACGCCGCATTCTTATCGATTGCCCCGGCAGACATGGCTGCGGCGACGGCCGGGTAGAGCGGTTCGAGGATCTCGCCGGTGATCGACTGCCGGGGACTGGTTGCCCGGCCGAGACGCACTCGCGCCGCAAGATCAGCGACTGATGCGCCGGTGATGGCTTCGAGGAGCTGGATCGGACGCCGGTGCCCATTCTTCGACGACAGTCCGTCTTTGCCGAGCTCGTGGCGGGAGCGGTCATCAACCGTGGCGGCGGTGAGAGCGCGGATGGTGTCGAGGTTACGGGCAGCCTCTTCCGCATGCGCGATCAGGGTGCAGAGGGACTCGTCATCCAGCCGGGTCAGTGGAGCCGACGCGATCGTCGAGAGCGCAGAGGTCGCCTGCCGGAGTGCCTCGACGAGGTCAGCTCCGTTCGGGTTCGGGATCTGTGCCATACAGAAAGCCTCGCAGCGACCACCGACATCGGGCGCTACTTATAGTGATTCCGCCCGAGGGGTTGACTTCCACCAAATGA
>Ga0247812_10002100_pt1 | contig 11210 bp, 7 predicted proteins | sample UWRJL149409B1_FD_178011 | JGI IMG/M metagenome (GOLD analysis project Ga0247812, IMG submission 178011) | Plant litter microbial communities from Arlington Agricultural Research Station in Wisconsin, United States - UWRJ-L149-409B-1 | ecosystem: Environmental > Terrestrial > Plant litter >...
GGCGGGCAACGCGATACCGTTCTCCAGCATCGTCAGCTCGTCGCTGTCGCCGAGTACACGGACGTGGTCCAGTACGATGTCGGCACTGGCGGCTGTGATCTCGTTGATCAGCACGGTGACACGATGTTCGCCACCGTCGTGCTCGCGCATCAACATGTAGGGCAGCTGCATCCCGACACGCAGATGCAGGCGGTCACGCAGCGTGGCCTCCAGGCCAGCCTTGGTCCACTTGGCGTAGTGGGCAGGGGGCAGCAGCAGCAACAGCGGCACGGTCTCGTTGACCCGCTTTCCGTCGTGACCCAGTTGCTTCTGCGCGCCCGGCGCGGCAGGCCGGCCGTCCTGTCCGATCGCGCGCCCGGCGGCATCGACCTCGCCGGTGCTTGTGGCCGCGTCCTCCCGTGTGCGCCACGCTGCCAGCGCGAACAGGCCTGCTGCCAGCGTCAGGAAGATGATCAAGGGGAAGCCGGGCAGGAAGCCCAGCAGCAACAGCAGGGTGCCGGCAATGAACAGCACCTTCTGGCTGCTGAAGAGTTCCTTGATTATGCTGGCACCGAGGTTGCCCTCGTCGCCGCCGACACGGGTCACCACGAAGCCGGCACTGATACAGATCAGCAGCGCCGGAATCTGTGCGACCAGGCCATCGCCGATGGTCAGCAGCGTGAACACTTTCAGCGCTTCCTGGAAGCCCATCCCGTGCTGCAGCATGCCGACCGCGATACCGCCGAACAGGTTCACGAAGACGATGACGATGCCGGCGATGGCGTCACCCTTCACGAACTTCATCGCACCATCGTAGGAGCCGTAGAGCTGGCTTTCCTTTTCGACTTCGCGGCGGCGCAGCTTTGCGCCTGCCGCGTCGATGGACTCCGCGCGCAGGTCGGCATCAATGCCCATCTGCTTGCCAGGCATGCCATCAAGCGAGAATCGCGCCACCACTTCACCGATCCGCTCGGAGCCCTTGGTGATGACGATGAACTGCACGATGGTGACGATGGCGAAGATGACGAAACCGACCACCAGATTGTCGGCCACCACGAACTCGCCGAATGCCGACACGATATGACCGGCGTCGGCGTCCACCAGGATCAACCGGCTGGTGCTGACCGACAGGGCAAGGCGCATCAGGGTCGTGAACAGCAGTACCGACGGGAACGTTGAGAAATTGAGGATGCGTTCGACGTAGAACGAGCTGAGGAAGATCACGATCGCGATCAGCAGGTTGACGCCGATCAGCAGGTCCACGAGGAACGTGGGCAACGGAACGATCAACATGCCGATGATCACCGCCATCAGCACAACCAGCGCCAGCTCGGGGCGCAGGAGGGTCCGTGCTACCTGGCCCAGGCTGTTGGCGGGCCCTTGCAGCGCGGCCATCAGACGGCCACCCAGTGGCTGCCGCCGTTACGCTGCTGTTCCCGCTTCAACGCGGCCGACAGCAGATTCTCCACTTCATCCAGTGCACGCATCTGCTGGTCCGGGGCGTACCACAGGCCATGCGGCACGGATTTCAGAAAGCGCCGCAGCCCCTGCGCGAGGCGCACCTTTTCTTCGCTATCCAGCACCCCGGCCACCTGCACGAAGACGGCATCGAACATCCGCTGCAGCCCGCCGCCGTGCCGGATCATGCCGAACAGGGCGATCAACAGGTCAGGCTGGGTCACCCCTATCCGCGGCATCATGGCGGCGTCCCAACAACAGGCCAGCAGCAGGTGGTCAGCCGACCGCAGGGTGGTGATCTGCCGCACGCGTTGCAGCAGCTGGCCGAATTCCACGCGCGAGCAGGAGGGATCCAGCGCATACATGTCGGCTGCCATGGCATGTTCGATGAAGTCCACCACGCGGCTACGACGTTCAAAGCCGTACAGCGCGATCCATTCCTCGTAGCTGTCCAGCGGCTCGCCGTCTGCCAGGAACTCTCGATAGGTCTGCCGAAGCTGCACAGGCGTGGCGGCCAAGGGCTTGGCGTGCAGGCGGGCCTTCAGGGCGACGTTCAGGCCGGCACGGACCGCACGCCCCTGTGCGTCCCGGCCTCCCAGCAGCTCCTGCTCCAGCTCGGCCAATACCTGCGCGATGTCCTCCAGCTCCTGGCTGGAGCGCAGCGTGCGCAGGGCCGCCACCGCATCACTGGGATCGGCAAACAACGTCATCACCAAGGCGCGCAGCGCGGCCACGTCCACCAACGCCAGTTGGCGCACCTGCAGGCGCAGCGCGGCCAGCTTCTCGGGGCCTTTCGGGTCCAGCACGTGGTCCAGCCAGGCCTGCGCGTGCGCCGGTGCCTCTTCGGCATCACGGGTGCGGTTCCGCCGCATGCTGGACACCAGTCCTGCCAGATCATCGTTCATCGCCAGCGCCTGGTGCAGCGCACTTGCCTGCCGCAGGTCACTGCGACGGGCAGCGGTGGTCGATGAAGCAGGTTCTTCCTCGATCATCGGCGCTGCCACAGGCAACGGCCGGGCACGCGGCGGCAAGGCAGGGGCACGCACGCTTGCCACATCAATCTGTGCCATGCAGAGCCTCCCGCACGCTGCCGCGGACACGCTCGAAGTGCGCCGGCAAGGGCAACGCGAGATCGTCGAGGGCGTTGAATCCGGCGTCTTGCAACAGATCCGCCGGCGTACGCACACGAGGCTGGATCAGAAACACTCTGACCAGTTCCTGCTGGCGATCACTGCGGTGTCGGAACGCATTGCCCAGCCAGGGAATCCGCCCCAGGCCGGGTATGGCCGTGCGTTCCCGCGCCTGCTCGTGGCGTGTGTAGCCACCTACCAGCAGGCTGAGACGGTGCGGCACGCGGGCCACCGTGTCGATGCTGGTGCGGTTGATCACCGGCAGCCCTTCCACCTCGCTGCCACTGGAGGTGCCATCTTCGATCTTCAGCTGCATTTCCACTTCATCTTCAGCGGACACGCGTGGCAACACGCTGATCAGGGTGCCGTAGGTCACTGCCTCCAACGAGGCCGCACGCTCGGACTGCAGCCGCGCATAGAAGGTGCTGTTGCTGTCGAAATGGGCCAGCACGTTTTCCTGCGTCAGCAGCACCGGGCGTGACACCACGCTGGCATGCCCGCGCTCGGACAATGCGGTGACCGACGCAAGGAAGCGCTCGCCGTCCAGGGTGGAGGTGGCGCCGTTGAAGCCCACGCCCAGACGTCCACTCAGACCCACCTGGCCGCTCCACTTCACGCCCAGCGCGTCCAGCTGCTTCTTCTGCACGTCGATGATCCACAGCGACAGCTCCACCTGCTTGCGCGGCAGATCCAGTTCCGCGACCAGCTGCTTCACTTTCTGGATGCCCGACAACGTGCCGCGCACGATCAGGCTGTTGGTTTCCGGGTAGGCAACCACGATGGTCGGCGGCGACGATCCGCCGGCAGATGCGCGCGTTGCGCTACGCCGCACGTCACCTTCCACGGCCACGCCCTGTCGCGTGGCCACGGCAGCGTCGCTGCTCGGATCCTCGACCGGCGCGTCGGGCTCTGGCCGTCGCACGATGATGTTGCTGACCCCTGAGTCGGTCAGCACGCTGGCCAGCACCTCGGCCATGCCGGGCAGCGTGGTATCCCAGCTGCGCATGCCGTACCGCCGTCCCTGCGCGAAACTGTTGCGCAGCGTGATCACTTCCACATGTTCAGCGCGTGCATCGGCCCCCCGATACAGCTCATCGAGGTAGCGTGCTGCATTGAGGACGATGTCCACATACACCGGCGAGCCGGATACGTAGAACGTCCCATCGCCCGCTGCACCCCGCAGTGCATGCCGGGTGTCGGCCAGACGGGTACGCCGCAGGAAGTCTTCCAGTACCGCCAGCGAGGCATGTTGCATGTGCCCCACGGCGTTACGGGTTTCGCTGGCGTCGTGCACGTAGAGGGCCTGACCATCGCTGTACCAGATCAGCCCGACGTCGCGTGCGATCTGGTCAAGCAGTGCACGCGGCTCGGTCAGGGTGAAGCTGCCCTGGAGACGCTTCTTCTGCGCCCTGGCACTGACGATCACCGGCAGCTTCATCTGCGCGGCCACCGACTGCAGCAGCAGGCTGACGCCATCGCCGCGCGATACGAAGGTCGCATCCTCGGAGAGCTCGCCGCGGTGGCGGATGGGGGTGTTTTCCAGCGGAATGTCCGCGTTTGTCTGCGACTGGGCAGACAGTGGCGTCAGCAGCGTGCTGGCCGCCAACAGGACGGACAGGGACAGGGTGCGGCAGGGAACGTTCACAGGGAATGGACTGACTGGTAGATGGAGCGCGGTGACCTGCCGAGCAGGGATTTGATCTCGCTGCAGAAGTGCGAAGGCGAGGAAAAGCCGAAGTCGGAAGAGAGGCGGGTGAAGGTCTGCCCGGTATCGGCGTAGCGATACAGCACGCGTCCGGCGCGCAGCAGGCGCAGCTGTTCTTTCAGTGAGCGGTCGAACGCCTTGCGGCCAATGCGGCGGAACTGCGCCACCGACAGCCCGTAACGGTCTGCCAGCTGCTGTACGCCAAGTTCCGGGTGCTCCAGTACGAAGCGCACCAGCTGGTACGGTTCGCACACGGCCCATGCCGAGGCGACCTGGGCGACGTTCTGATCGCCGCCCAGCAGGTGTTCCATCAGCCAGTCGCGGGCGACCGTGGCGTTGCGCAGGTCACGGGCGGTCGACAGCAGGACCGGCTGCCGCCTGTCCAGCGGCAGCGGCCGCTGCACGTCCATGCCGTGGTCATGAAACGCCAGCAGGCGGCTGAGTCCACTGCAGACGGGATGCGGTTCGCACGCCGTGCCCCACAAGGTCAGTGGGCGGTTGCCCGAACACACCAGCAGCGTGTTGCCGGCAGGCAGCAGGTGATGCTGGCGGGCCGCGGCGGAGCTGGGTCCGATACGAAGATGGGCCGGCTCGTGACCGGCGATGACCAGCACGGACTCGTTGCGCGGCAGCAGCTGCGTAAAGGCCGATGCAGGGCTGCGTGATGCTTGGGGAGGGGAGGCAGTGAGCGGCATGACGCTGATGGTGTTGCGTCAGCGCGTGTCGGGCTATGAGCCGAATTGCGATTTCTCTTACAGAGTGCAGCGAGGCGTGACAGGTATCTCCTGTCACGCCTCCTGATGCTGCGCTACGCCCCGCTGTGGGGACGCCTGCTTACAGTTGTGCCAGCGATGCCACCGCATCGAACCGGTCGGCAAGCCGCTTCAACAGGGCCAGACGGTTGCCGCGTACCGCGAGATCATCCGCATTGACCATCACCTGGTCGAAGAACGCATCCACCTGCGGCCGCAGGCGCGCCAGACGTTCCAGCACGCGGATGTAGTCCTTCTGCTGCAGGCTCGCGCCGGTATCGTCGATCGCGGCGGCAACGGCTTCGGCCAGCGCGCGTTCGGCATCTTCCTGCAGCAGCGTGGGATTGATCTGGCCGGGAATTTCGATGTCGGCCTTGCGCAGGATGTTGCCGATGCGCTTGTTGGCCGCAGCGAGCGCCGGGGCTTCCGGCAGCGACGCAAACGTGCCGATTGCGTCGATGCGACGATCAAAATCGTACAACGAGGCCGGCTTCAATTCGGCGACCGCATTGAAGTGCGCAGCGGGCACGCCCTTGTCCGCGTAGTAGCCACGCAGGCGCTCGAGGATGAAATCGTACAGTTCACCGATATCGGCCTGCACGTTGCGCGGGGCCAGGGCGGCATTGGCCTGCGTCAGCAGCGCGCGCAGGTCCAGCTCGAACCCGCTTTCGATGATCGTACGGGCCATGCCCAGCGCGTTGCGGCGCAGGGCAAAGGGGTCCTTGTTGCCGGTCGGCTTCAGGCCCGCGGCAAAGCCACCGGCCAAGGTATCCAGCCGCTCGGCGATCGCCAGCACCTTGCCCAGTGCGGACAGTGCGATGTCGTCGCCACCGAACCGCGGCTGATAGGCCTCGTCGATGGCCAATGCCACCTCCGGCGACTCGCCGCCGGTCACTGCATAGTGCCGGCCCGCGATGCCCTGCAACTCCGGGAACTCATTGACCATGCGTGACTGCAGATCGTTCTTGGCCAACTGCGCGGCCCGCTTTGCCAGCACCGGATCGGCAGCGACCTGCGGCGCGATGGCTTCGGCGAGCGCGACGACGCGTGCGACCTTGTCCGCCACGCTGCCCAGCTTGGCCTGGTAGGTCACGGTCTTCAGGCCGTCACCCATCGATTCCAATCCCTGCTTCAGGTCTTCGTCGAAGAAGAACTTGGCGTCGGCAAAACGCGGACGGATCACCCGCTCATAGCCCTTGGCGACTTCGGCCACATCCTTGGACTCGATGTTGGCAATGCCGATGAACTTCTCGGTCAGCTTGCCGCCGTCGTCCAGCACCGGGAAGAACTTCTGGTTGATCTCCATCGTCTCGATCAGCGCTTCCTGCGGCACGGCCAGGAACGCACGCTCGAAGCTGCACAGCACCGCCGACGGCCACTCCACCAGGTTGACCACCTGGCCGAGGTTGTCATCGGTGATGCGGGCGCTGCCACCCGCTTCGGCGGCGGCCGCCTGCACCTGGGCGACGATGCGCTCGCGGCGCTCCTGCGGGTCCACCAGCACGAACGCCGAGCGCAGCGATTCCACGTAGTCCTGCGGCTGCGTCAGCCACACGGTCTTGTCGTGGTGGAAACGGTGCCCGCGACTCATGCGGTCTGCCTTCAGGCCGAACAGCTCGGCGTCGACGATGTCCGCACCGTGCAGCAGCACCAGCCAGTGCACCGGGCGGGCGAAGCCCCATGCATGGTCGCCCCAGCGCATCGGCTTGGGGATGGGCATGGCCGCAATGGCCTCGCGCAGCACCTCCGGCAGCAGCTCGGCGGTACGCGCGCCGGGCGTCACCGCGCGGTGGACGAAGCGCTCACCCTTGGCGTCGCGGGTCTTTTCCAGCGCGGTCCAGTCGATGCCCGCCTTGGCGGCAAATCCCTGCAGGGCCTTGGTCGGCTGGCCGTCTGCGTCCAGCGCGATGTTCAGGTACGGGCCCAGCACTTCGCTGCGCTGTTCGGGCTGCTCGGTGCCCACACCCGGCAACAGCACGGCCAGCCGGCGTGGGGTCGACAGCGGACGCGCATCGCCCAGGTCCAGCTCGACGCCGCGCTTGCGCAGGCCGTCGACGATGCCGTCGAAGAAGGCCTGCGCCAGACCCGGCAGGGCCTTGACCGGCAGTTCTTCGGTGCCCAGTTCGATCAGCAGGGGAGACAGATGGCTCATCGGTTCAATCCAGTTGGGGGCGCAGCGCGCGACGCGGCCGGCGCCCGGATGTTCGGGAAGATACGGGGCTCAGGCCTGCGCTTTCGCGCCGGGAAAGCCCAGCTTTTCGCGCTGCTCGTAGTAGGCCTGGGCCACGCCCTGGGCCAGCGCGCGCACGCGCAGGATGTAACGCTGGCGCTCGGTCACGCTGATCGCACGTCGCGCATCGAGCAGGTTGAAGGCGTGGCTGGCCTTGGTCACCTGCTCATAGGCAGGCAGCGGCAGGCCCAGTTCGACCAGCTTCTTCGCCTCGCGTTCGCAGGCATCGAAACGATGGAACATTTCTTCCACGTCGGCGTGTTCGAAGTTGTACGTGCTCTGCTCCACTTCGTTCTGGTGGTAGACATCGCCGTAGGTCACCGGCGTGCCGTCCGGACCGTAGGTCCACACCAGGTCGTAGACGTTGTCGCAGTTCTGCAGGTACATGCACAGGCGCTCAAGACCGTAGGTGATCTCGCCCAGCACCGGCCGGCACTCCAGCCCACCGGCCTGCTGGAAGTAGGTGAACTGGGTCACCTCCATGCCGTTGAGCCACACTTCCCAGCCCAGTCCCCAGGCGCCGAGGGTCGGCGATTCCCAGTTGTCCTCGACGAAGCGCAGGTCATGCACCAGCGGGTCGATGCCCAGCGCTTTCAACGAATCCAGGTACAGCTGCTGGATGTTGTCCGGCGCCGGCTTCATCGCCACCTGGTACTGGTAATAGCGCTGCAGGCGGTTGGGGTTCTCGCCATAGCGGCCGTCGGTGGGACGGCGCGACGGCTGCACGTACGCGGCATTCCAGGTTTCCGGACCGATCGCACGCAGGAAGGTCGCCGGGTGGAAGGTACCGGCGCCCACTTCCAGGTCGAGCGGCTGGATCAGCACACAGCCCTGCTGCGCCCAGAACAGGTTGAGGGTCTGGATCAGACCCTGGAAGGTGATCGGAACGGTCGTGGTCGCGGACATGCGGACGATTCTTGGCCTGCGAAAGGGGTGCGCTAGTATAACGAGCGACCACCGCCGGGCGCGGGACGCCGTCAGGCCCCTGGCGGCGGCGGTTTTCAACGCAACAGGCGGTCCACAAGGAACCTGGTCGATGGAGCAGCACCTGAACATGTCCCCCCCCGGCACTGCCATGCCATTGCCACAGGGCCGTCTGGTGTTCGAACAGGTAGCCGCGGCGCTGGTCGCCGATGGTCTGATCGCGCCACAGGACCTGGATCGTATCCGCTTCTCCGCCCAGGGCGCCAAGAACGCCAGCGACGTGCATCCGCTGGTGCTGCTGGCCAACCTGAAGCTGTCGGCCACGAGTGGCGGCGAGCTGGGACTGGAGCGGCTCACCGATTGGCTGGCCAAGCGCACCGGCACCCGCTACCTGCGCATCGACCCGACCCGGGTGGACGTGGCCAGCGTGACCTCACTGGTATCGCATGCCTATGCACGCCGCCACCGCTTCCTGCCGCTGGCGGTGGACAGCGAGCGCGTACTGGTGGGCACCAGCGAGCCGCTCGCACAGGAATGGCGCCGCGACCTGCAGCATCTCAGCCGTCGCACCATCGAACTGGCCGTGGTCAATCCGCTGGACCTGCATCGCTATACGATGGAATTCTATGGCGTGACGCGCTCGGTGCGGGGTGCGCGCGGCGACGTGCGTTCGGAAACCAGCAGCACCCTGCCCAGCTTCGAGCAGCTGGTGGAACTGGGGCGTGCCGGCGACGTCAATGCCGACGACCAGCACATCGTGCACATCGTCGATTGGCTGCTGCAGTACGCGTATGAGCAGCGCGCGTCGGACATCCACCTGGAGCCACGCCGGGACATGGGGCGCATGCGCTTCCGGATCGACGGCGTGCTGCACAAAGTATTTGAGGTCCCGCCTGCGGTGATGACGGCAGTGGTCAGCCGGATCAAGGTGCTGGGCCGGATGGACCTCGGCGAGCGCAGGCGGCCGCAGGATGGCCGCATCAAGACCCGCTCCCCCGGCGGGCGTGAGGTGGAAATGCGTATTTCCACCATGCCCACGGCGTTTGGCGAAAAGTGCGTGATGCGCATCTTCGACCCGGATGCGGCGTTCAAGAGCATCGACCAGCTGGGCTTCAGTCCGCAGGAAGCGGCCGGCTGGAACACACTGGTCGAGCAGCCACACGGCATCGTGCTGGTCACCGGCCCCACCGGCTCCGGCAAGACGACCACGCTGTATTCCACGCTGAAGCGTTTGGCCACGCCAGACGTCAACGTATGCACCGTGGAAGACCCGATCGAGATGATCGCCCCCGAGTTCAACCAGATGCAGGTGCAGACCAACATCGACCTGGATTTCGCCAGCGGCGTGCGCACCCTGCTGCGGCAGGACCCGGACATCATCATGATCGGCGAAATCCGCGATCTGGAAACCGCGCAGATGGCCGTGCAGGCCTCGCTCACCGGCCATCTGGTGCTGTCCACGCTGCATACCAACGACGCACCCTCGGCGATCACCCGCCTGCTGGACCTGGGGGTGCCGCATTACCTGCTGGCCTCCACCCTCAACGGCATCCTCGCCCAGCGCCTGGTGCGGACGCTGTGCCCCCACTGCAAGGTGCCGCAGGTGCTGGAAGCCGCCGATTGGGCGGTGCTGGCTGATGGCCAGATGGCATATCCAGATGCCGCAACGCCGTACCGTCCGGTCGGTTGCCTGGAGTGCCGACGCACCGGTTTCCTCGGCCGGGTCGGGCTGTATGAGTTGCTGCCATTGGGTTCGCGGCTGCGTGGACGGATCCGCGCCGACATGGATCTGGCCGCTTTTTCGCGTGAGGCGCGCGGTGCCGGCCTCCGCACCCTGCGCCAGGCAGGCCTTGAAAAGGTGGCCCTGGGGCTGACTACAATCGAGGAAGTCCTGTCTGTCGTCCCTGCCGCCGATGAATCCACTGCCCTTCCTGATCATTGAGACCGGCCGCCCCTTGGCGGCGCTGCGTCGCTATGGGCGCTTTCCGCACTGGATCCGCGTGGCCGCAGGTCTGGAGCAGCGCGAGACCCGGGTGGTCGACGCCGAGCACGGCGAAGCGCTGCCGGATGTGCGCGGCTACGCCGGTGTGCTGGTGACCGGGTCGGCCGCCTACGTCACCGACCGCGCCGAATGGAGCGAGCGCAGCGCGACGTGGCTGCGCCACGCTGTCCACGGCGGGACCCCGGTGTTCGGCATCTGCTATGGGCACCAGTTGCTGGCCCATGCGCTCGGGGGCGAAGTGGACTACAACCCGGCCGGCCGCGAATCCGGCACGATCGAACTGTCCCTGGATCCGGCCGCCGGCGACGATCCGCTGTTTTCCGGGCTGCCTGCGTGCTTCCCGGCCCACGCCACCCACATGCAGACGGTCCTGCGTGCACCGGATGGCGCTGCCGTGCTGGCCCGCTCCAAGCTGGACAGCTGCCATGCCTTCCGCTGGGGCGACAGCGCGTGGGGCGTGCAGTTCCATCCCGAGTTCGCCACCCACCACATGCGCGGTTACGTCCGCGCCCGCGCGCAATGCATCACCCAGCACGGTGGCTGCGCACGCAGCATCGAGCGCGCGGTCAGTGCCGCACCGCTGGCGCGCCAGCTGTTACGCCGTTTCGTGCGCCAGGCCCGCCGCGCTTCAGGTCACGCCGTCATAAAACAGGGATAATCGGCTGACGCAGGGCGATGCCCTGCACCTCCCCCTGTATTTCGGATTCGTATGAGCGAGATTCGCAAGCTTCCGGCATCCGCCGGTGCGGAATGGCTGATGTCCGGCTTCACCCTGCTGCGCAAGGCGCCGGTGGGCTTGGGCACGCTGGGCGTGATCTGGGCGCTGGCCGCCCTGTTGGTGACGGCGCTGGCGACGATGGTGCCGGTGCTCGCGCTGCCGGCGCAGCTGGTGATGGCGCTGGCTGGCCCGTTGATTTTCGGTGGCCTGGTCTGGGCGGTTCGCGAGGTCGACCAGGGTCGGCCGGCGCTGCCCGCGCACCTGCTGCAGGGCCTGCACGAGGGTCGCGCGCCGCAGCTGCTGGTATCGCTG
>Ga0247812_10002101_pt1 | contig 11204 bp, 12 predicted proteins | sample UWRJL149409B1_FD_178011 | JGI IMG/M metagenome (GOLD analysis project Ga0247812, IMG submission 178011) | Plant litter microbial communities from Arlington Agricultural Research Station in Wisconsin, United States - UWRJ-L149-409B-1 | ecosystem: Environmental > Terrestrial > Plant litter >...
GAAGCTATTCAGTAATTTGGAAAAGTCCACAATGCATTGTTTGTTATCTTCATGGACATGGAATATCTGATATGTGAAGGTACAGCCAGCTACTCACTGGTAAGCTGGACTCGAAATCATTCCATGAAATCCGGAGATATAATTTTACTAAGTACGTCAAGCATGAATGAATGCAACACCGCTCACTGCCGGTAGACTGGAGCTTCCGCAGCTCCCATACAAATGCTCCGAATATCAAACAGGGCCCTTATAATAGTTACCAAACTTTTGATTATTACACAAGTCCCACTCTTCATATCCTCACCGTCGTGGCTTCAAATTGCAGCTCCACTAGCGTAACCGGAGTTGAGGTAAAAATAAAAACTTGAAGTTTCAACTTTTGATCATCGAAAGACATCCCCCGATGGGACTATACCTCAGGATTGATAGAAACATGCATTCCAACTATGCATGAATACCAACAACCCACTCGCATGAAATCACGTTACTTACTAGGTATGACGATGTAAAATTCGCCTTTTTCAAACGCCAATTGCAAATCCCACCTATCCAAAACATGTGACAGGATCCGGATCATCGAAATTGAAACATCAAATCCGCCCTCCCCCACCATTCAGATGTGTTAAACTTGACACACAATAACTCAGGGCCAAAACTAGGAGAGGGCGGAAAGAGCTCCCCGCTGCCGAGGAGCAAGCGTCGTGGGCCTGTAGGCCATTAGCGATTCATTGCTTCGGTTGAATTTTAATTTTTTGCCTTCTTCGTTCGTGGGATGTGAAACCTTCCAGAAGAATCTTGCCCCAGGTCTATCCGGCGAGACAGGCCCGGAAATGAGTTTATTGGGCAAATTTGGCCGCGTGGAGATGCAATATGAGGGCAGATTTGGCGGGGCTTCTAAGTCGATGTAACGCTAAAACTGATGTACGGAAATTTAAAGAGGCTATTTCTGCTCGAACGAACCACACTTCGCTCCCGACTAGAGTTGATTGCAGGCTTGGAATTGCGGATTTTTCATTATTGGGACACTCCACCGTACAGTCTACGGTAGCTGGAATGTATCTTCCGGTAGATCGTAATCACCCTGGGGACTCTGTACAGCAAGTATGTAGACCTTTCTGAGAGTATCCCGTGGTGGATGTTTACCAGACTAGATTCCTTTAGTTGCTACAGACTACTTTGTTAGTTTTTGATCTGGTTATGAACGATAGTCATCCGTAGGTCAGTTTTGTCTGGCCTTCGATTTCTGAAACTCATAAGTGTTCTATTAGGTGGGTACACTGGACTGCCTTTCACAGATCTGCTCATACCGATAACCTGGAGTTAGAACGGCTACGGACGTACAAGGGATTGAGTGCTTCGTATTCATAATACATCCTAGGACCTTGTTAGTCGATTAAAGAACTAGTAGAATAGACGTGGGCCGAAATCCGGGGAAGATTATTTCTGTACTTATTGGATGCAGAGTCCATCTGGGTTTAGTGACAATGATGCTCGGTGATTTCAGACAAGTCTTGAATCATGAGTTTGCTCGAGAACATGTGTTGAGTACGGAGAGTCAAGAATAGATACCACATGGCCAATAAAAGCTAGGTAGTCAAGCCACCAAACCAACAACTAAATCATGGAAGTGAAGCCTTCCGTCAGATAACGCCTTAGCAGAAAACGGCTCGCCAGTCTTATACAACAAAAGTTTAGACACTTTTTCTTTCTCGAAGTTTCATCTCTACAGCATCGATAGCTCGAAAGCTACTGTACAACCTACTACCGTACTAAGAAATCCACAGGTGCATGGGATTAATGGAAGACTTTCCGTATCCCGCTGTCTCGGGACAGTAATTGGCTAGATCTCTCCGCCCGCACCCCAAATGATAAAGTAGTAGCGCTTGGTAAAAAGCTATTGGTGCCTCACGGGATGAACGGAGTCGGACTCAAGTCCTCTCAGGCCATCCCATGTCATCTGATCATCTCTGCTCGAGCGTAAACAACCGTGAACCTTTCTTTTGTGGAGTTGCTGGTGGCTCCAAAAAAATCAGTAGATGCTTTCATGCTGATATCTGTATCTTTCCACGTTTTCTTACTTCGGTACCTGCATTGTACCTTGCATGGACGTGTAACGTAAGGGCATACTCTTACAGGACAGTACCGGCCATACTTATCACATACTAGAAAACCGACCGATTGGTGAGGAGTATTTCGCCTGCGTGGGTCGATCAGACCAAGAGGTGGCAGGTTTCTCCACAGTCCATACCACTGTATTTCACCCATAACCACCCTCATGGCTCGACAAAGAGAACAGTCGACGCTGACGACCGGCTCTTCGCTCCCAAACTCCCAAAGACGTTGATGCAACACTGATCCTTGCAAGTGTGCTGTTCAATGTCACTACTGGTTAGCCCACCACGCCAATTTTGGAAGCTCGCCGAGATAATCGACGAACCATCGACAGCAAAGTTAACTGGCGGTAGGACCGACCGTAGCAATACAGAGGAATAAATTTGCCGGCGTCTGCATAGGAAGACACAAGTATGCAATCATAAGGAGGCGTCGATAAAGCGGCGTGGTGCAATCAATGGACCCGCGCGTTTCACCTTGCAATCCACTTTGAGGTTGCATAATTAGTGCATCCTCGTGCTTGCATTGGCTCAGGTACAGTAATATGGAAAATATGCATGTGCTTCCATTTTTGTGCAACTAAAGATAGGTGGATGGTAGTGTGCGCGCGCTACGTAAGCATGTGTCCTCAAAAACCACACAACCCTCTAAATCGAGATGGTAAGAACAAGTGATGAAAGTTATCGAATTGACAGGCCCGTAGCCAAGGGCGAAACGCCTTGATGTCTCTAATTAGTGATAAACGGCAGATATTTGTGGTGGCTGTAGTCAGAATGAAATTTGATTATGTTCTTTGAACGAAGCTACCGTCCCGAGCCGTCCTGGTGGTCCTGGTGTTGGTCTATGATCTTCAAGATCCCTAGAGTCCTTATCCTTCTAATCGCTATCGATAAGTGGTGTGCGTGTCATGTCAGCTTTTGCGGCGTGGCTATCTGTCACTTGGTCTCGGCACTTAACTCTTCGTGATAGTGACAAGTATGGATATGTATAGATGCTATTCTATTCTGTTCGCTAAGCTTCGCGAGGTCTGACTAAATGTCGGAAAAGCTATTTCAAAGTTGAGCCTGAGGTGGTCTCAAAAAGACCTGAAAGTTTGTTCCCAACTCAGCAGACTGAAGTAAAAGTTTCGGAAGGTTTCCCGTTCCCGGTGTGATAGAGTCATTGTGTTTTCAGTGGTGAAACTACCTTTTGGCTTGGAGGTTTGCTAACTGGTGGTATATTCTGAGCTTTGATATATCGGAAGGCGGACGAAATCTATGACGGGATTACGAATAGCGAATGGTTGTTCCTAAGTTCCTGCATGAGACTTGCGGTTGGAATTAGATATCAAATGATTTGTTCGGATGAGCCACCAAATCATCACCTATCACTTACTAGAGATATTCAATTTTTTGAACATATTACAAGCTTTCTGCAGGCTGGATAGCTCAATGAAGTTTCATGTTTCTAGACCCATATCCATTCTACCATATGACAACTTAATATCACACGTAAATATCCAAACAACCTTTAGGACCAAAACATATTCGCTTCAGCAGTTTGATTATATATCATGACATCTGAAACAATACCGTCTGATTACGCTTCACTAAGATCAGAATTCTAAGATCTTTGCTGAGAATACGAAGGATTATTGACGCCGCTTCTGGCTACCACAGTATTGACGGATTTTGGGGGTGTGGTTCGTAATATGACTGGTGCAGCATGTGTTCCCGTCTCGCTGTGTGCCTGTCCAGTAGTGAAGCGTAGGAATTCAGATCGGAAAAGCCGTAATATACGCGGTTTGGAGGCGAGGGTTTCTGGATGAATGCAAGTTGGTGGATGTTTTTAGCAGGTTGGTTGGAGAATATGTTTGATTGATTCGTCCCCAAGACGATTCACATGCTCATGCAGCTGTAAAAAAAAATACACAAATACCATATGCAAGTCGGTCAATATTTTTGGAGGTAGCTGCCTGTCTGGCGACGAGAATTCACCTCCCGAAATAACGAAGCAGTATGGCGTGGGTTGACATCGGATGAGGTGAGCATATGGAGCGACTTCACTGTTCTGTAGATCCTCACTCTGTCATGCTCACGATGAAGATAAAAAGTTAAAAACATAAATCTATGACAACCAAGGTGCATGAACTGTGCCGCCGCTCGCAATCTCCCCGCTCCCCATCCCAACAGCGCAGTCGAGCCCGTAGGGATGTTCCTGGAGTTGCGGTGATCCTCCCCTCCTTCACTCCAAGCCAGCACAGACTGACGGGCATGACAACATCATAGCATAATAAGCCATGAGCCATATAGGTAGGAAGAGGGAGGAGGCCCATGACGGGAGCATCCCAAACACATCGGCGATGCGAGCTCCTGCTTGAAGCCCTTTTGCTCTTGACTTGTTCCCGTTCCACTTGTCCTTGTCGCAGTACTGCACTGACTGTATTTCGCAAGGTGAGCAAAACGGGGTGCATGTTTCCCTTGAAGTCTCGGTCGGTCGGGCTTATGCATGCATTATTATTGGCACAAAAGCGTAAAGTCGTAGTCGTGTTTCTCGTGCACCTTGGGTGTGCACAGCACAAAGTCTAGCGGCTTGCTGCTTTGTCGAAGGGATCTGATTTGTAGAGTGGGAGAAACACCTTGGTGGTAGCCTACTGCTCACAGCAGCGGCTTGCCACCACCACGGACACTACTACGACACCACACCATCACCATCACCACCACAACCCCACGCCATCCAGTAGCAGCCCAGGGCCAGTCCGTCGTAGTCCATTCCACCACACACATAACACCAGCGCTCCGGCGGCGGACCCGTATTATGCTCTCGTACGGCAGTAAGTGTTATTATTGACAGAAACCAGCAGGGTTATTGACCCACGGGCCACGGAACCCATGCCAAACCAAAAGCGCTGGAATTAGAAAATCCCGTACAGTACATGTACGGTGTAGAGTACAGTAGTAGTAGTGTACAGTAGTAAGGTCAGGACGAGGACGAAGACGAGGACGAAAATGTACCCCCTACCCTCCCTCTCGCCGCCGCCCCTCTGCCCTGGCACCTCTTTCTCCTAGCCCATACAACGTACAGTAGAGGATATCTTTTTCTTCCTTTTCCATCCGAAAAGTATAGCCGACGCAGACTGTACTTTGCTTGACTCTTGGTGCTTTGCCGGCCGGGGTTCTCCCCCACCTGGGGCAGTAGGCTGGCTTGTCTGGAACAGACTTCCAGGAGTCCGCCGTCTGGTTCAAGCAAGTACTTACTGCAGTGAGTTAGTGAGCTAGTGTACTTAGAAGTCAGTCAATGAATCGACCTAGTCCCTCCGCCGTCAGTAGAGTCGACGAGGGTAATGGATGGTATGTGGGCTGGATGGATGGTTGGATAGTTGGATGGTTGGAGAGGGTGGATGGATGAATGGTACCAAGACAGGACAAGGGCAGGTCATGGGCCTTACTGTACTTAGTTGTAAATCGCCGTCCCAACAACAGGGTGCTGAATGGCCTCAGCAAAGGCTAAACGACCGCTCCCTCCACTCCCACGCCATCCCATGCTTCTATGCGTCCTGTTCCTGGCCACCCGTTTCTATGCTTGCGAGGGTTCGCCTGGGGCTAAACTGCTTTCGTTGCGCACTGCCTATCTTTGCCATCCAGCAATCGTTGATCCTCTGTGCTCTTCTACTTTATTCGCAGGTCCCCGTCACCACCACGTTCATTGCTCGATTCTTAGGTTTCCTTGCTAACCACCACTACTTCCTTCTTCTTATACCGATCTTCGGTTCTTCTTTTTGTCCCTCCACTTTTTGGATTATCATTCGGATCTGTGCTTTATATCATTCATATAGCCTCTTCGTTTGCTTCCGTACCTTCCTTTGGAATTCTCTACTAGCCGTCGTTCTGTAATCCTGCGCAGTCGTCCATAATACCATACCAACTCACGATCCGCTGGTCTTGATCTCATCAGACACGCCTATGTACAATCAGCAATATATGTATTAGACAGTCTTTGGCCTCCCAAGCTGTCGTTCAGTCACTCCTTCTACCAATTTCATACTCTGCGAGCATCACACTTTCCGGCCCATCGGTCCAATACAACGAAACAACCCCAACTTTAACTAATTCAAAACCAATACGAACTGTCGATATTCGAACTCGAAAACATAGCCTGGTATGTGCGGGTGACGTTGTGCGGTGCTGCTGGCTGTGACGGGTTCCAAGCAGCAGGAGTTGAAGAATATTACTGACGCAAACTCATAGAAATGGATTCTCAATACCACCAAGCGCAGGGACAATCACCTTTTTTCTACTACAATCCCGACCCAAAACCTGACAACCGACAACATGGCCACTTCTCCCAGCAGCCAAACACTATACAAATGCCGCTGTATTCTGTTCACCAACAACAATATGTGCAGCCTCTCCCCTCCACACCAGTTTATTCAAGACCCAATTCTGCTTGTTCGCAGCCACCGATGCACCCGCATATATACAACAATGGGTACCATATGAACATGACTCCCGTGGTTTCTCCTCGCCCGCTGTATCAGAAGCCCACCATCTTGATCCAAGAGCAGGCACCCCGATTAATGATTGAGTCCAATGCCCAAGAATGTGATATGTATTACTACCCCACAACACCGCCTTTGTCTGCGTCGCGGAGTTCGATTAGCAGTCCATCGAGTTGTGAAATAATGCACACCCCAGTGAACCAGATTTTCTACGGTGCTGAAGGATTTGAGGGAGTGAAGGAAGGCTGCGAAGGTGAAGTTCAATCTGAGAACCTCGCCGGGCATGATTGGGCGCGATGCGGATCTCCTCCAATGACACCTGGTATGTTATCTTGCATATTTTCTTTATCCAATCTTTTTAAATCGAAAATTGGAGACGCAATTGTTGCGCACACGTTTTAATTTGTATTGGGGCACATCACTAACCAGGTCGCTGTCTCCAGTGTTCATCCACCCAACCTCGCTTATGAGCAACGCGGGCCCTAACGAGCTCCTTTCCGCGACTTCTTGTCCCTCCCTTTCACCATCGCCGTCTCCCTACCCCCAACAAGACCTCGACTTCTGCGACCCACGAAACCTCACTGTTGCCAATACCCAGACATCAATTAACCATTCTCATTTGACGCTGAAGACCACTGCTGAATTTCAAACCTTGCCAACACTTTGTGCAGGGGACGACGAAGAACATAAGTACATGCTGGGAGCTGAGTCTTTCAACAAAGCTGCCGAGTCTTACCAGACCTTCGATTTCACTGTGCCTCAACACAACCACGGCCTGCCAGCATTTGATCAATTTTCTGAACTTGATTCCGAAGACGACTTCGTCAACGGGCTTGTGAACTTCCCTGCCACGGATAACGTTCAGTTTTTTGGCGCCAAAAGACAACGAATTGGCTCCGAATTAGTCTCTGTTGAACACGAATCCTTCATCAGCGAGGACGATTTCGACGAGTTTGAAGATTTCGAGGACACCGAGCAATTTGCTGTCGCGTGTCTTCCCAGCCCTCCTGCCTCTGGATCAGAGAAAGAAGCGAAGAAGGAAGTGAAGAAGGAGAAGCGTGCTAAGAAATCTAAGAAGCCGCGTTACGAAGAGGATAGCTCTGAATTTGACGACTTGGTCAGATCCCGAAAGTACACCGTCCCTATGAACGCCGCCGCTGGAACTCCTCCACAGGAGACAACCACCCAAGGCCAAGAAAACACTACTGCCGCTAGTCAATCTGGATCTTCCGAAGCCAATACTGCCAGCAATAACATTGGTACTGGCTCTGATGCCGGTGGGACTCCTGGCGGAGCACCTGTGAACCGACGTGGCCGAAAGCAATCTCTTACTGAGGATCCCTCAAAAACCTTCCGATGTGAGCTTTGCAATCGCCGCTTCAGACGTCAAGAGCACCTCAAGCGCCACTATCGCTCGCTCCACACCGAGGACAAGCCATTTAAATGCCACGAATGCGGGAAGCAATTCTCAAGAAGCGACAATCTTTCCCAGCACTCCCGTACCCATGGCAGCGGTGCTATGGTCTTGGGCGTTTTGGAGGACGGCGAACTTCCCCCTGATCACGAGAGTGACAGTGAACGGCTTTCCAACCTTGGTGGCATCTTGTTCGGTGTTGCCGCTGATGCTTCTGGCAGTGAGAGCGAGGCGACTTCTGAAGGCAGCGACGACAAATCTCGTAAGAAGCGCAAGCGTTCTACATAAGCGAACACGGCAGTATGGCAGGCACGACTTATGAACCGAACAGATGAGTCGCAAAACATCTTCAAAATAGGCAACTGCTACCTTTACGCAGTCGTCCCTAGGGAACGAGGCAGTACTTGACGCTATCATGATCGATGGGCTTATTCGTAACAAAAGTCTTTCTCTTGTCTCTTTGCATTTGGACTTCTTCTCTTCACTTGTATTATTTTCCTTCAAGACTTTTGTGTCAATTTAGCGTGATGACGGATAAAATATGGGGTGGCGACGACGGGAGGGCGTCGTTTATATGATGGGGGATGGGTGGCCTGTTACATTTCTCTACACTCGTTGTAATATGGCGGAGACTGGATCGACCGTCAAGCTATCTTTGCTTTCCAATTTTCTTCAGCCAGTTCGCCAGCTTCTAAAATTTATGCTGGTCATGAAATATGCAGCAAATGTATAGAATTGTTCTCTCAGCCATTCTCACTTGTATGATATTGTGATTGTGACATAAACGTAGTAACACCCATAATTATGTGATGGAAGCCAAAAAGTTTCTCTTGAACAAGTCGATAATCTGCTACATTCATGAACAAAAACCTTGTAGATAGTCTCAATACTGAGCCAATTCTTCTCGCTTAACGTTTCATTATGTTTCTGGCCATGTTGGGTGTGCCTACTGTTTTGAGATAACTCGTTCTCGACATCTTAATCATCAGCCATCGAATTTGTGTCGCTTAGCATCCCCACGGAGCAAACCAAAACAAATTTGCCCGGGACCACTTTTCGGTCACCAGTTAACATTGAGCTACTAAACGCTGCTTAAAGGTTCGATAACGCAGTACAATCTTTCGAAGTTTTGTGATAACTGAGTTAATTAATACCAGGCTATCTATCAAAATCTACCAAGAGATTGAAGCATCATTATATGCCCTAGTGGGCACATGTCCCAGTGGAAATGACTGATTCACTGAAGGTTATTGCATTAGTCTCCGGTGGAAAGGATAGCTTTTTCTCAGTGTTACAATGCTTGAGCAACGGGCACCGTATCGTTGCTCTGGGAAATTTGTACCCTGGTTAGTCCACTAGATGAATTATTCTTGACATATGAATTTATTTTACTTTAAAAATTGGTAGAAGGATGCTAATTGTGTAATTCAAGGGTCCGAATCCGGATCTGATCCATCAAGTCTCTCCAGTACGTAGTCCGAGTACTCGCGGCATCCAAACCGATGCTTTGCTAACTTTGCGAGATTTAGATGACGAGATTGACCTGAATAGTTTCATGTATCAAACGGTCGGCCATACTGTGATTCCACTCTATGAGAAGGCTCTCGGGATTCCACTCTATCGACAACCGATCATCGGTACTGCAGTTCAAACTGGGACAACATATAATCATGGTGAGTCTAAGGATGAGACCGAATCTCTCATTCCTCTCTTGAAGAGAATCATGGCAGACCACCCCGAGGCAAATGCTCTTTCTACGGGTGCAATCCTTTCAACATATCAACGAACACGGGTTGAGTCTGTAGCCTTACGACTCGGACTCACTCCGATCTCGTACCTGTGGCAGTATCCCATTCTTCCACCTAGAACTCAGACATCGCTTCTGTATGACATGCAGGCGGTTGAACTCGATGCTCGGATTATTAAAGTAGCCAGCGGTGGTCTAGATGATAGCTTCTTGTGGGAGAATATAGCTAGTGAGGCCGTTATACGCAGAGCGGAGAGGTCTATGAAGAGATTTGGGATGGATGGTAATGGGGCAGTTCTTGGTGAGGGAGGAGAATTTGAGACATTGGTGCTTGATGGACCAAGCAGCTTGTTCAAAGGAAGGATCGAGATTCTAGAGAAGGATAGAAAGATTGTCAGAGAAGGCGGTGGTTCTTTCTGGTTACGTATTATGGATGCAAAGGTCGTCATGAAAGATCCTCAACTCGAAGCACCAGAAGAGATAGTCTGTCGAACTCCTGAAATCCTTGAAACTAGCTTCTGTGAGGTGCTTACTTGGCTTTCAAGATGTTATGATAATTTCTCAAAGGCCCCTGACTTTACAAAACTAAAATCCACTGACCTATTGCCGTTCAGCGAGTCTAAGGTATATGATGAGCCAAACTCAGCTACACAGACATATCGTTGGACTGTCTATGCAGAGCAAGCCCTTGATCCAGAAAGGGTTCGTCTACATTCTATTCTACAACTCACAGACACGAAAACCCTATACTAACTAACTTGTCCGTGCAGAGCGTCACCGAAGAGGCTGAACTCGTTTTATTTAAGATTAAAACACTTTTGACTCAGTCTTCTCTAAGTTCGCGAGATATAATCTCAACTGTCATAGTTCTACGTGCGATGCGAGATTTCTCTTCTATAAATAAGGTATATACACACGGGCTAATTATTTACTAAAGTCCTTGCTGATACCATGCATAGGTCTATGGAGCCCTTTTTACAGAGCCTCATCCACCAGCCCGGGTGACAGTCTCATGTGGTGATACAATGCCAGAAGGGATAAATATCATCATTCACGTGAACGTGCAAAAGCCAACCACTTCACTTCCTACAAAAAAGGCACTGCATGTCCAGTCCCGGTCGTACTGGGCGCCAGCAAACATCGGGCCCTACTCCCAAGCAATCGCTACTCCTATAGTATCTAACAACGAGGAAGACGATACGACATGGGCTGTCTCAGTAGCCGGCCAAATACCTCTTGTCCCAGCCACAATGGCTCTTCCTTCCCTCAACCCGCACAGTAATGCATCCATCACCCAGGACTTTGAGTTCGAAACCGTGCTCGCACTCCAACATCTCTGGCGAATCGGCGTCGCGATGAACATAACATGGTGGACCAGTGCCGCCGCCTACCTCCCCCATGGCTCCCTCGCCCAGGTCCAGCAGCGAGCACGCATAACCGGTCAGGCATGGCTT
>Ga0247812_10002102_pt1 | contig 11201 bp, 11 predicted proteins | sample UWRJL149409B1_FD_178011 | JGI IMG/M metagenome (GOLD analysis project Ga0247812, IMG submission 178011) | Plant litter microbial communities from Arlington Agricultural Research Station in Wisconsin, United States - UWRJ-L149-409B-1 | ecosystem: Environmental > Terrestrial > Plant litter >...
CACCGCCAGCGGAATGAGCTTTGCCAGCAATGTGACGATCTGAAAGGTGCCCGCCGCCCGCGCGCCGCGCAGATTGATCAGCGTCACCGCCCAGATCAGCCCCACCGCCAGTAGCGCGGGCAGGCCCGGCACTGCGCCGATGCCGGGGGCGAACAGGCTGAGATAGCTGACGGTGGCCACCGCGATCGTCACATTGGCGGTCCAGATCGAGACCCAATAGCACCAGCCGATGGCGAATTCGGGCAATCGTCCGAACGCCAGCCCCACCTGGCCCACCGGCCCGCCCGCCCGGGGGAATTCCTGCGCCATGCGCGAGAAGACGAAGGCCAGGCACAGCGCACCGCCGATCGTCAGGATCCAGCCGAGAACGGCGTCCCAGCCGAACGGCGCCAGCGCCGCAGGCAGCAGGAACACGCCCGATCCGATCATATTGCCCATCACGAGCGACAGGCACATCCAGAAGCCCAGCCGGCGGGGGGATGCCAGTGTCGGAGCGGAGGAAACGAAGGGGGCAGCGGCGGGCGTCATCGCACCCCTCTGCCAGACCAGGCGGGATCTTCCTACGGGCCTTTCATGTCGGGTCCGTCAGGCGTCCATTATCCCCCCAGCACCGCGATCACCGCATCCAGCCGGTCCAGCACCAGGTCCGCGCGGTCGCGCGGCGGCTGGGCGGCGAAGCTCTCGCGCGTCTGCAGCCCGGTGGTCATCCCCACCGCCAGCGCGCCGGCGCTGTGCGCCATGCGCATCTCCAGCGCGGGATCGTCGCCGAACACCGCGATGCGCGGCGCGGCGGTGCGCGGCAGGCCCATGCCCGCCACCGCCACGTCGAAGGCCGCGCGCGCGGGCTTGCCCAGGATGCGCGGGCGTTTGCCCGTCATGGCGGTGATCATCGCATTGATCGCATAGCTGGATCCGATCGCGCGCCCGTCCGCGGTGGCGAAGAAGGGCACATGGCTGGCGGTGGTGAGTTGCGCCCCGGCCCAGATATCGCCGCACGCCGCTTCCAGATCGGGAAAGGTGAATTCGCGATACCAGCCGGTATACACCGCCTCCACCCCGCTGGCGGGCTCGCAAGGCCCGATCACCTCGATCCCCGCCTCCAGGAGCGGCGCGCACACGCCGTCATTGCCCAGCACGCGGACGCGGGTCATCCGCTGCTTCACGAACCAGGCCGCTGCCGCGGTGGAGGGGGTCATCATCTCGTGATCGGCCACCCCCAGCCCGGCGCGGCGCAGGCTCGCCGCATAGGCGGCGGGCGGCTTGGCGCTGCCGTTGGTGAACACGCGCACGGGTATGGCGCGCGCGTGGAGCAGGGCCAGCAGCTCGATCGCGCCGGGCAGGGCGACATGTCCGCCGCTGCCGTGATCGCCCAGGGCGATCGTGCCGTCCATGTCGAAGATGAACCCGCGCGCGGCGCGCAGGCGGGTGGCGATGTCTTCGGGGATGTCGCTCAAAGCGAGGCTCCGGCATGAAGCGCAATGCGCCAGCCCGGCCGCTGCACCACCAGGTCGCGCGCGGCGGGCCGGGCGGCGAGCTGCCGGAGCAGCGCGAACAGCGGCGCGGCCTCCGGCGTATGATGCGATGCGCTGCGCCCCGTGGCGCGCATGGCATCCACCTGGTCTCCCGGCATCACCGCGCGCAGCAGGAATTCCTCCTCGTCCATCGCATTGCCGAAGCGTTTGCGCAGCGCGGCGAGCGTCGGGAAATCGGGCTCGTCGGCAATGTCGCGCGCGCGGGGCCGATCCAGGATCGCGGCCTCCACCGCGGGATCCACCGGGCGCGTCGGCCGGCCGAACTTGCCCAGCACATAGCGGATCACCTGGTCCGAGACCTGGCCATAGCGCGCGGTGCCGATCACGTTGAACAGCGCCTGGCTCATCACCATCTGCGGAAAGGGCGTGACCATGATCGGCTGGCCCAGCTCGGCGCGGACCTGCTCGGTCTCGGCGATCACCGCGCCCATACGGTCGCCCAGTCCCAATTCCTCCAGCTGGCGCTGGGTGGTGGTCATCACCCCGCCGGCGATCTGGTGGCGCAGGAAGCTGGCGTCAAATGCCTGGGGCGTGCCCGCGGGCAGCCCCGTCGCGCGCGCCAGGCGGGTCCAATAGTCGCTGACCTTGGCCAGCATCGCATCGTCGATATCCACGCAATGCCCTGCCTCGCGCAGATTGGCGACCATCCGCCCCGCCTCGGGCAGCGAACTCCCTTCGCCCAGCGGTCCGATGCCCACATGGACGACGGAAACGCCATATTCGGTGGCGGTCAGGCTGGCGAGCGGGCCGTTGCCGATGGTGCAATGCGCATGGATCTCCAGCGGCTTGCCGCCGATCACCGCCTGCACCGCGGGCGCCAGCGTGCGCACCCGCTCGGGCGCCATCAGCCCGCCGGGGTCCTTCAGATAGAAGAGGTCGATGTCCGGGCTGGGCGCCAGCTTGGCGGCGAAACCGGCGTAAAAGGCGTCGTCATGCACGTCGGAAAGCGTGAAGGTCAGCGCCGCCATCACCTCGGCATCGCCCTCCTCCTTGATGATCCGCGCCGCGGCCAGCACCGAATCGGCATCGTGCATCGGATCCAGCAGGATGAAGCGGCGGATGCCGTTGATCTGCAGCCGGCGATAGACGATCCGCATGAAATCGGGATCCGCCTGTTGCCAGGCGATGAAGCGCAGCCCGGTGGTGATGAACTGCAGCGGGCTGCGCGGCATAGCGGCGCGCATCCGCCGGATCCGCTCCCAGGGATCGTCGCGCGCATAGCGCACCGCTACCGCCATGGTGGTGGACGAGGTGAAATCGATCGCGCGAAAGCCCACGCGGTCCAGCGCGCCCGCGATCTGCAGCATCTGCGCGGTGTTCAGCCCGGTGGCGCCCCAGAGCGACTGATTGCCGTCGCGGATCGAGACATCGACGAGGGAGATGTCAGCCATGGTGCGATCCTCCCCGGAATTGCAGCTCACCCATCGGCCATTCCCTCGAAAAAGCGCGTATCCACCCCGCCCGCCACGAAGCGCGGATCGGCGGCGATCGCGCGGTGGAGATCGGCGGTGCTCGGCAGCCCCTCGATCCGCAGCCCGTCCAGCGCGCCCGCCAGCCGCGCCACCGCCTCGCCGCGCGTGGCGGCGGAGACGATCAATTTGCCCATCAGCGAATCATAATGCGGCGGCACCACGCCGCCGCTAGCGATATGGCTGTCCACCCGGATCCCCGGCCCCGCGGGCCAGGCGGCGACGGTGGCGGTGCCGGGCGAGGGGCGGAAATCGCGGCGCCAGTCCTCGGCATTGATCCGCACCTCGATCGCATGGCCGGCGATGCGCACCATCTCCTGGGGAATCCCCAGCGGCTGGCCGTCCGCGATCAGCAATTGCTGTTCGATCAGGTCGATGCCCGTGACGGCCTCGGTCACGGGATGCTCCACCTGGATGCGCGCATTCATCTCCAGGAAATAGAAATCGAAGCGTTCGGCATCCACCAGGAATTCCACCGTCCCCGCGCCGCGATAGCGCAGATGCGTGGCCAGCCGCACCGCGGCATCCAGGATCGCCTGATGCTTGTCCACGGGGATATTGGGCGCGGGCGCCTCCTCCACCAGCTTCTGGAAGCGGCGCTGGATCGAACAGTCGCGCGTGCCCAGATGGATGGCGCGCTGGCCGTCGCCCAGAATCTGTACTTCGACATGCCGGCCGCGCGCGATGAAGCGCTCCACATAGAGGCGTGGGTCGCCGAACGCCGCTTCCGCTTCGGCCATCGCCATGGCGATCTGCGAATCCAGGTCCTCGGGCCGGTCGACCCGCTTCATCCCCCGCCCGCCGCCGCCGGAGACGGCCTTGAGCAACAGCGGGTAGCCGGTCGTCTCCGCCACGCGCCGCGCCGCATCCGTGTCTTCCGCCTCGCCGCCGGGCACCACCGGCAGCCCTGCCGCGGCGCTCACCCGGCGCGCCATCAATTTGTCGCCCATCGCCTCCAGGCTGGCCACGTCGGGCCCGACGAAGATCATGCCGGCGTCGCCGACCGCGCGGGCGAAGGCGGCGTTTTCGGAGAGAAAACCATAGCCGGGATGCACCGCATCGGCCCGCGCCGCCTGTGCCGCGGCGATCACGGCCGGGATGGAGAGATAGGAATGGACGGAGGGTGCGGGGCCGATCACCACCGTCTCGTCCGCCAGCCGCGCGGGCAGGCTGGCGCGATCGGCTTCGGAGACGCCCAGGATCGCGGTGATCCCCATCTTCTGCGCGGTGCGGATGATGCGCAGCGCGATCTCGCCGCGATTGGCGATGAACAGGCGCCGGATGCGGGGCAGGCTCATGCCGGCGCCAGATGCATCAGCACCGCGCCATTTTCCACCGGCGCGGCATTCTCCGCCAGGATCGCGGAGACGATCCCCGCGGCGCCGGCATGCACCGGGTTCATCAATTTCATCGTTTCGACGATGCCCACCACCGTGTCGGCCGTGACGGCATCGCCCTCCGCCACGAACGGCGCCGCGCCGGGCTGGGGCGCGCGATAGAAGGTGCCGGGTAGGGGGGAGCGGACGGCGGTGAGGCCCTCGGGCACGGTTTCCAAGGCGGCCGCCGGCGCGGGCTCGGCGACGGCGGGGACATCCGCCGCGGAGAAATCCCATTCCTGCGTCCAGCCCTCGCCGTCGCGCGCGACGCGCAGGCGGAAGCGCGCGGTGGTGACGTCGATCCGGTCATAGCCCGAGCCGTCCAGGATCGCGACGATATCGGCCACGTCCTCGGGCGTGAGGGGGAGGTCGGTCATGACTTCTGTTCCTGGGAGGGCGTTCCGCCCTCTCCGCTCGACACAAACGGACTATGGAAATTTCTCAAGTGAGTGATGGGGATCATCATCATCCCTTCGCCTCCAAATACGCCCGCGCCGCCGCAAGGATCGCATCCGAAAACGCCACATCGTTGAAATGCGCGTCCTTCGTTTCCACCGGCACATGCGCCGGCATCACCGAAATCAGATAATCGGCAAAGGGCGGCGGGAGGGTGGGATCGTAAAGATGCCCCTCCCTGCTGTCGTGGCTGGAAAAGCCGTGGAGCGGCACGAGCAGGCGCACCGGCCCCGTCGCGTCCGCCACCAGCGCCGCCATGTGATCGGCGATCGCCCTGAGCTCGGGCAATTCGGTGCGCACCGCGGTCAGCGCGGGATTGTGGATGTGATAACGCTTGCCGGGGAATTGCTGCTCGGCCGCCGCGATCGGGCCGGCGATGATGAAATCCACATTGCCCGGCGCCAGGATGGTGGGAATGCCGCGCGCGATTCCGGCCCGGGCGCGGTCCGGCCCGGCATTGGCGATCCCGTCGTTCAGATAATCGACGATCTCGGTCCAGGAAAGATCCAGCACCAGCGCCACGTCGCGCTCGGCGGCGATGCTGTCCAGCGTCGGCCCGCCGGCACCGCTGGAATGGAACACCATCACCTCGCAGCCGTCCGCCTCCAGCGCCTGGCGGATGCGGCGGGTGCTGGGTTCGGTGGTGCCCAGCGTGGTCATCAGCACCAGCGGACGGTCCGATTTGGCCGTGGGCACATGGCCGTGCGCCATGCCCGCCACCGCCAGCGCGGCATTGCGATAGACCGCGCGGCTGATCGAATTGATGCCCGCCACGTCGGTCACCGCGTTCATGATCGCGATGTCCTTCACCCCCAGATAGGGCTTGGTATAGCCCGATGCCATGGTGGAAACGATCAATTTGGGCAGGCCATAGGGCAAAGCCTGCATCACCGATCCGGCCAGCCCCGTGCCCATCGATCCGCCGATCGAGAGCACGCCCGAAAGCCGATGCTCCAGATGCGCGGCCAATGCCAGCTTGGTCGCGCCGGCCACCATCACCGTCTGGATCCGGCCCTCATGCCCCAGCGCGCGGACCTCCTCGATCGTGTGCCCGCCCGCCGCGGCGATCTCCTCGGGCGTGATTTCCGCGCCGCCTACGGTGCGGCGCACGCTGGGATCCAGATGGATCACCTCGCATCCGGCGTCCTCCAATTGGCGGCGCGCGAAGGCGGCTTCCTCCTGCTTGGTATCCTGCGTGACGATGAGCATCACCTTGGGCGGCATGGCTTTCCTCTCCAGGGGGCGTGCGGCTTTCCCGCATCGCTCGGGTGCAGCATAGCCATGGTTTGGCCGCTTGCGCGCACGGAATCGCTGCCGCATGTTCCACACGGTGAAACCCGGGCCCTGCCATGATCGACCATAAGGTCAAATCGGTCCGCGCGCTGGAGCGCGGTCTGGACGTGCTGATCGAGATTCAGCGCAGCCGCGCCGCCAGTCTGCACGAGCTCCATCTGAAACTCGGCCTGCCCAAGGCGACGCTGCTGCGCATGCTGGTGACCCTGGGCAGCCGCGGGCTGATCTGGCAGCGCATCGCCGATGGCGCCTATCTCCCCTCGCTGCTCGCGCACACGGCCTCGGCGCGCGCGGATGCGCTGGCGCAATTGGCGGAGATCGCCTCGCCCTATCTGGCCACGCTCAGCGAACAGGTCCGCTGGCCCTCGGTGATCGCGGTGCCGCGGCTGGACCATCTGGAGATCATCGAGACCAACAGCGCGCTGGTCCGGCTCGATTCGGCCACCTTGGGCCCGGTGGGCGCCAAGCTCAGCTATATCCACACCGCCACCGGACGCGCTTATCTGGCGGCCTGCGATCCGCGCGAGCGCAAGGCGATCCTTGGTCGGCTGCGCCCCGCCGATGCCACGGCGGAAAGCGTGGCGGCGATCGAGGCGATCGTCCGCGAGACCCGGGCGCGGGGCTATTCGGCGCGCGAGCCCGCCCATGGCTGGCCCGATCGCAGCAGATTGCAGGTCGTGCGCGATGGCCGCCGCTCGATCGCGGTGCCGGTGCGCGTCAGCGGCCAGGCGATCGCCGCGATCAACATCACCTGGCCCGCCAAGCGCCAATCCTATGAGGAGGTGATCGCCAAGCATCTCAAGACGCTGCAGTTGACCGCGCACAGCATCGGGGCCACGCTGGAGGCGTCAATCGCCTGAGTGTCACATTCATTTCATACCCGTGTTTCACCACGTGCAATCCGGCATCTTGCCAAGCCTTGCCGGCCGCGCCACGGGGGAACCATCATGATCGAAACGATCAGAAAGAGGATGCCATGCGCGCCTATCGCCTGTCCAAGGGAGCGACGTCGCTCGACGATTTGAAATGCGTCGAAGCAGACAAGCCGGTACCGGGACCGGGCGAGGTGCTGATCCGCGTGCGCGCCTGCTCGCTCAACTATCGCGATCAGGCGATCCCCACCGGCAATTATTTCGGCGGCGTGATCGATCGCGACATCGTGCCGCTCTCCGATGGCGCGGGCGAGGTCGAGGCAGTGGGCGCGGGCGTGACGCGCTTCGCCGTGGGCGATCGCGTGGCGGGCACCTTTTTCCAGAATTGGGGCGATGGCCCGCCGCATCCCGCCGCCGGCCCCGCGCTGGGCGCCGTTCCCGCCAAGGGCATGCTCGCCGAATATGTCACTCTGCCCGAGGGCGGGGTGGTGCATATCGCCAAAACGCTGAGCTTCGAGGAAGCCGCCACGCTCCCCTGCGCGGGCGTGACCGCCTGGAATGCGCTGATGGAGGGGCCGAAATCGGTGCGCCCCGGATCGCATGTGCTGATCCTGGGCACGGGCGGCGTCTCGCTGCTGGCGCTGCAGATCGCGCGCGCCGCGGGCGCCACCGTGATCGCCACCTCTTCTTCCGACGAGAAGCTGGAACGCGTGAAGGCGCTGGGCGCCGCGCACGGCATCAATTACCGCACCACCGCAGACTGGGGGACGGCAGCGGCGAAGCTCACCGGTGGCACCGGGGTGGATCATGTCGTCGAGGTCGGCGGTGTGGGCACGCTGGCGCAATCGATGCAGGCGGTGGGCTTCAATGGGGAGGTCGCGCTGATCGGCGTGCTGACCCGCACGGGCGAGACCGGCCCGCATGCGCTGATGATGAAGGGCGCGTCCCTGCGCGGCATCTTCGTCGGCTCGCGCGGCATGGCGGAACGGCTCAACGCCTGTATCGACGCCAATGGCATCAAGCCGGTGATCGACAAGGTGTTCGCCTTCGAGCAGGCGGCGGAGGCCTATCGCTACCAGAGTTCGTCGGCGCTGTTCGGCAAGGTGGTGATTGCAGTGTAGCTCCACTCCGTCATTCCCGCGCAGGCGGGGGCCCATGCGCCGTGAACTCTCCGGACGCGCTCTGGGTGATGGGGCCCCGCCTTCGCGGGGATGACGGACCGGGGATGATTGAGATAGACACGAAAGAACGGCCCAGGATCGCGCAGACGACCGGGCTTCAGGAGAGGGAAACATGGCGGATCTGGGCTTCGGCCAATCCTATGGCGGCATCATGCAGATGGCCTATGTCGTGGCCGATCTGGACGCGGCGATCGATCATTGGGTGCGCGATCTCAACGTCGGGCCGTGGTTCGTGCTCGACCATTGGACGGGCGATCATCCCGTCTATCGCGGCGCGCCCGCCGCCGGCGCGGTGCGGCTGGCGATGAGCTTTGCCGGCCATATGAACATCGAGCTGATCCAGCCGCTGGACGACGAACCCTCGGTCTATCGCGAGGGCATCGAGCGCCGCGGCCACGGCTTCCACCATTTCGGCATCGCCTGCGCCGATGTCGATGCCGGCATCGCCGAATATGCGGCGCGCGGCTATGAACTCGCCTTCCGCGCTGGCGTCCCCACCGGCGGCGATGTCGCCTATCTGGATGGCGGCGCGCACCAGCCGGGCTATATCGAATTGATCACCGCCAATCCGGGCATGGACACCGCCTTCACCGCCTTCTGGCGGGCCACGCGAGACTGGGACGGCCGCGCCCCGCGCCGGCCCTTCGCATGATCGCCGCAGCACCAACCGCCGCCACCGCGCTGCCGGACCATCCCCGCCGCTCCGCCGGCTATCAGGTGATGCTGGTGGGGCTGCTCAGCCTCAATTTCGGCATCCTCTTCTTCGATCGCAACGCGCTCAATTTCCTTATGCCCTTCGTCCAGCCGGACCTGGGGCTGAGCAACACCCAGGTCGGCCTGCTCGCCTCGGCATTGTCCTTGAGCTGGGCGATCGCCAGCTTCGTGGTCGGCCGCGTCTCGGATCGCACGGGCAAGCGCAAGTCGATCATCGTGGCGGCGACCCTGGCCTTTTCGCTCTGCTCCTTCATCTCGGGCATCGCCTCCTCCTTCCTGATGCTGTTCGGCGCGCGGCTGCTGATGGGCTTTGCCGAGGGCGGCGTGCTGCCGATCAGCCAGTCGCTCACTGCGGACGAGGTCGCGCCCGAGCGGCGTGGCGTGGCCATGGGGGTGATGCAGAATTTCGGATCGAATCTCCTGGGCTCCACCGCGGCGCCTTTGCTGCTGGTCGCCATCGCCACGGCCTGGGGCTGGCGCCACGCCTTTTTCGTCGCGGCCGCCCCCGGGCTGATCGCCGCAGCGCTGATCTGGATCTTCGTCAAGGAACAGCGGCGCGATCCCGTGGCGCATGCCGCGCGCGGCGCGCGGATGACGCTGATGCAGGCCTTTGCGGTGCGCAACATCCTGCTCTGCTCGCTGATCGCGATCCTGCTCGTCGCCTATCTGGTGGTGTGCTGGGCGTTCATGCCGCTCTTCCTCACCCAGCAGCGCGGCTATGATCCGGAGACCATGGGCTGGCTGATGGCCACGCTCGGCATCTCCGCGGGCATCGGCAGCTTCGTGGTGCCGGGTCTCTCCGATATCGTCGGGCGCAAGCCGGTGATGGTGATCGCGCCGCTGATCGGCGTGATCCTGCCGCTCGGCGCCCTCTATCTCCACGGCTCGGCCTGGCTGCTGGCCGCGGTCTTCTTCTTCGGCTGGGCGCTCAACGGCATCTTCCCCTTGTTCATGGCCACGGTCCCCGCCGAATCGGTCGATCCGCGCCATACCGCCACCGTCCTGGGGCTGGTGATGGGCATGGGCGAGGTGCTGGGCGGCGTGCTCAGCCCCTTCGGCGCGGGCGCGGCGGCGGATGCCTGGGGGCTGGAGGCGCCCCTGTGGATCATGCTCGGCCTGTGCGTGGTCGCCGGGCTGCTCGCCTTGGGGCTGGAGGAAACCGCGCCGCGCGCCCGGCGGGAGAGGATCTGAACATCCGCCGCGCCGCCGCCGGAGCGCGGCCTGCGGGCAAAGGAGGAGATAGCATGACCGCGATCGAGAAATTCGATACCGCCAGCGTCGATCCGTCCCGCCGGCTGCATTTCTGGAACGAACTGGTCGCGGAGATTTTCGACGGCACCTATGTCAATGCCGCCGATCCGGCCTTCAGCGCGGAAATGTGGCGCTGGAGCGTGGGCGATCTGGCGATGATCCGCCCGCGCTCCCAGGCCTCGATGGTCGGCCGCGATCCGCGCCGCACCGGCGGGGAGGAGCGCGTGGTGCTCCATCTCCAGCATCGCGGCGCCAGCCGCCACAGCCAGCGCGGCCGTCAGGCCGAATTGCAGGCCGGCGATTTCTCGCTCGTCTGCGCCAACGAACCATATACGCTGGATCTGCGCACCGGCCATGAACTGCTGGTGGTCGAATTTCCGCGCGCGGCGATCGCATCGCGGCTGCCGGGGATCGACGATCGCCTCTCGCGCCGCATCTCGGGCCGCTCGCCCGGCGGGCGGATCTTCCACGATTTCCTGCTGTCCCTGTGGCAGCAGGGCGATCAGAGCCGCGCCGATCCCGATTGGCAGCAGGGCGTTTCCAATGTCTTTTACGACCTGATGGCGCTGGCGGTGCGCGGATCGGATCTGGCGCCGGAGGCGCGCGCGGGCGGGGCCTTGGGGGATCGCGTGCTGGCGCTGATCGACGCGCGGCTGGGCGATCCCGCATTGCGCACCGCCACCATCGCGGACGAACTGGGCATTTCCGCGCGCACCGTGCAGAATCTGTTCGCGGCGATGGGCACCACCCCCAGTTTCCACATCCAGGAGCGCCGCTTGGCGCGCGCCGCCGAGCGGCTGGGCGCGCATCCGGAGATCGGCATCACCGCGCTCGCCTTCGATCTCGGCTTCAACGACAGCGCCTATTTCACCCGCTGCTTCCGCCAGAAATACGGCGCCTCTCCCAGCGCCTGGCGCGGGCATCACTGAAGGGGGCGGCGGGCCTCAAACATCCGCTCAGGGTGCGCGCCTGGGGTGTGCAGGGTCCACGCAGGCATCCCCTGTTGCTCCTCTGCCACACCCGCGACAATTGCGCACAGGTCCAACCCGTTTCGCCC
>Ga0247812_10002103_pt1 | contig 11200 bp, 6 predicted proteins | sample UWRJL149409B1_FD_178011 | JGI IMG/M metagenome (GOLD analysis project Ga0247812, IMG submission 178011) | Plant litter microbial communities from Arlington Agricultural Research Station in Wisconsin, United States - UWRJ-L149-409B-1 | ecosystem: Environmental > Terrestrial > Plant litter >...
CAAAGCTTCGTTGTTCAAAGATGATTCTCAATTGGTTGTAACTAGTCTTCAGCAAGCAATCAAATTAGATGCTCAAAGCTGGAGATATCCAAAATTATTGGCTGAACACTATAGCATCCAAAAACAAAATGATAAAGCATTAGCGACTATAGAGCCATTTTACAAACGCCATACTGAAAATTATGTAGTGGGAATGTTATATGGAAAAACGCTTTTATTGAATAAAAAATATGCTGAAGCGGATGCCTTTTTAACCAAACTAAAAATCCTTCCTTTTGAAGGTGCAACAAGTGGAAGACAATTGTATCATGAAGCCAAGTTGATGCAGGCTTTGGCACAAATGAAAAATAAGCAATATAAAAAAGCTTTAAAATTCATTGAAGAAGCAAAACTATGGCCCGAAAATTTAGGCGTTGGAAAACCATACGATGAAAATATTGATGAAAGACTCGAAAACTGGTTAGATTATCTATGTTATACTAGTCTTGGTGATAATGAAACGGCAAATAAGTCATTGCAAAAAATCGTTGCCTTCAATCCAAAAATTGATAATACGGTTATGAATTTCTTGCCGGCAAATCAATTGGTTTCGGCGTGGGCTATCGAGAAAACTTCTTCTCCAAAACAAGCAGAAGTGTGGCTGAAACATCAGGCAGAATTATATCCGACAAATAAAATTGTGCAATGGAGTTTGGAAATGTATACCAAGAAACAATCTGCAATTTTAACGGAAGATGAAAAAGATGGCGAAGTTAGAATTATCGAAAAACTTTAATTGAAAACATCTCAATCAGCATCAAAAAACAAACTATATAAAATTATATAATGAAAAAAGCTTTTATAAAATATACGATTTTTAGTCTCATCGCTATAATGGGACAAAAAACGGAAGCACAAAATACAGATCAAAAGGCAGATGAATTAACTGCATATAGAGTTACGGCATTAAAAGTTCATGATTTAGTACACACCAAGCTAGATGTTTCCTTTGATTACGGAAAACGTCATTTAAATGGAAAAGCCTGGATTACTTTAAAACCACATTTCTACGAAACGGATCAGCTTACTTTAGATGCTAAAGGAATGGAATTCAAAGAAATTGCGATCATTGATGGCAAGAAGACTATTCCGTTAAAATATACACAAGACAGCGAACAGGTTTTTATCACTTTAAACAGAAAATATAAAAGCACTGAAAAATATGTTGTTTACATTGATTACATAGCAAAACCTAATGATCTTAAAACAAAAGGCGGTGAATCTATGACCGATTCAAAAGGATTGTATTTTATAAATCCTGACGGAAAAGAAGACAAACCTGTACAGATTTGGACACAAGGTGAAACAGAAGCATCTTCGGCATGGTTTCCGACTATTGACAAACCAAATCAAAAAACAACTTCTGAAATTGCCATGACGGTAGATTCAAAATATACAACATTGTCAAACGGAAAATTGACTTCTCAAAAAGACAATAAAAATGGCACGAGAACGGATATTTGGAAAATGGATCAGCCAAATGCTCCTTATTTATTTATGATGGCTGTTGGAGATTTTAAGGTTTACAAAGACAGTTATAAAGGAAAAGAAGTAAGCTATTATTTAGAACCTAAATATGCGCCTTATGCCAAACAGATTTTCTGGAAAACGCCAGATATGATGAACTTTTACAGCAAAATGTTGGGAGTTGAATATCCTTGGCCAAAGTATTCTCAAATTGTTTGCAAAGACTATTTTGGAGGTGCGATGGAAAATACTTCTGCCACGGTTCATGGAGAATATGTTCAAAAAACAGAAAGAGAATTACTAGACGATAATCAGGAAAGCACTATTGCTCACGAGCTTTTCCACCAATGGTTTGGAGATTTAGTGACTGCCGAATCCTGGTCAAATTTAACCATGAACGAGTCTTTTGCCACTTTTGGAGAAGTTCTTTGGCACGGACATGACGCCGGACAAGATGGAGAAGACAGATCACGTTATGAAAAACTACAAAACTATTTGCGCTCTCAGAAAAACGGCAACAGCGAAATCTTAGCTCGTTTTCATTATAAAAACAAAGATGATTTATTTGATAACATCAGCTATTCAAAAGGTTCTATCATTTTATATGCGATTAAAAATCAAATGGGTGACGAAGCATTTTTCAAATCATTGAATTTGTATTTGACTGCAAATGCTTATAAATCTGGAGAAACACATCAATTGCGCTTGGCAATGGAAGAAGTGACAGGAAAAGACTGGAGCCCTTATTTTAACCAATGGTATTATCAGGGCGGAAATCCGATTTTGAATATCGAATACGGATATGCAAACGGTAAAGCGACAATTGCAGTAAAACAAGTTCAGGAAAGTACAGTACAAACATTCAGTCTTCCTTTAAAAGTGGATTATTATGTAAACGGAACAAAAATCAGAAAAGAAATTTTAATCGATCAAAGACAACAAAATTTCAGTTTTGACATTCCATCTCAACCTACTTTCGTAGATCTTGATCCTGATAAAATCTTAGTAGGTGAAGTTAGAGACAATAAAAAAATAGCTGACTATTTGTATCAGTATAAAAATGTTCCAACGTATTACAACCGAATTGAAGCTATAAAATTTGCAACAAAAGATAAAAGTCATGAAGCGCAACTTATTCTTTTAGCTGGTTTAAAAGATCAGCAGGACGATTTGCAAGTTCTTAGTATTAAAGCGATTGATTTGGGAGATAATCAAATTAGAGAGGAAGCAATTAAGACCTTGGTTGATATTGCTAAAAACGATAAAAAAACGATTTGCAGAGCGACTGCCCTTATAAAATTGGCTTCAACTGGTGATCTATCTTATAAGGCATTAATGGAAGAAAGTATCAAAAATCAATCTTACAATGTAATTTCAGGAGGTATAATTGGCTTAACAAAATACGCTCCAGCTGAAGGAGAAAAAGCATTATCATCTTTGGATGACGATACTAAAAAACATGTTACAGCATTGATTAAAAGATTAAGTAAATAAAAGGCGAAGCCGAATTATATATTCTAAGGTTAGTAATTAGTATGTATTTGAATTTCAATTCAAAAATTTTAATTATTTAGAATTGTTTGTTTTTGAAGCCTCTGTAATTTGGTTCATTAGAGAGGACTTCAAACAACAAAATAATGACCCATCAAATGAAAAATTTATTTTACATATTTCTAGCTTTCTTAATAGTGTCGTTTTCATATGCGGATACTACAAATTTGCCATATAAAAATAGTACTGAAAGTCCAAAAACAGAAATTTCACTTCCTCTGGCGGGAAATGCTTTTAGTTCCAAACATGTTGACGGAAGTAATACTGTTACAGATAAAGGAATTGAAAATTGGACAGACCCGAGTGAATATTTCACAGCTTATTTTAGAGTTTCGAAAGCAGGAACTTTCCAACTTACGGTTGAAGAATCTGTTGAAGTTTTTGGAAAATCAGAATTGGAATTTTCTATTAACAACGAATCAAAAAAAATAAAATTCATTACTCCAAAAAAAGCAGTATTCGTTGGAATTTGGAAAATTAATAAAGAAGGTTATGTTGCCATCAAAATAAAAGGAATCAGTAAAACAGGAGATCGTTTTCCTTCTATAAACCGTCTTACAATTTCAAGTGAAAATTATGATGGTAAAATATCTTATGTACCCAACAACGAAGGGAATTTTTATCATTGGGGACGTCGCGGACCATCAGCACATTTAAATTATCAGGTTCCTGAAAATATAAATGTCGAATGGTATTATAACGAAGTGACTGTTCCTAAAAATGAAGACAAAATTGGTTCTTATTTTATGGCTAATGGTTTTGGTGAAGGTTATTTCGGAATTCAGGTAAATTCTGAAACGGAACGAAGAATTTTATTCTCTGTTTGGAGCCCTTTTAATACTGATGATCCAAATAGTATTCCGGATTCGCATAAAATTAAAATGTTCAAAAAAGGCGAAAATGTGCACACAGGCGAATTTGGAAGTGAAGGTTCTGGCGGTCAGAGTTATATGCAATACAATTGGAAAGCGGGAACGACTTATAAATTTCTATTAAAAGGAATTCCAGAAGGAAATAATTCTACTACTTATACTGCCTATTTTTATGCGACTGAATTACAAAAATGGCTTTTAATTGCAAGTTTCAGTCGTCCGCAAACTAGTAACTATTTAAAAAGATTTCATTCTTTCTTAGAAAATTTCATTCCGGAACAAGGCGATTTATCTCGCCGCGTTTTGTTCAATAATCAATGGATTTGCGATGAAAAAGGAAATTGGAGGGAAATTAATTCAGCCCGATTTACAACAGACAATACCGGAGCAAAAGAATATCGAATGGATTTTGCCGGAGGACTCGAAAAAGATTCTTTCTATTTAAAAGACGGAGGCTTTTTCAACGATTATACTAAACCAAAAACAACATTTACAAGACCCTTAACTAACAAAAAACCAGAAATCGACTTTAGCAAATTGCCGTAAAAGGCTCATTTCAAAAAAATATATTCAATTATGAAAAATACTATTTTAAAGCACATTTTGGTCTTTTGTCTCTTCTTCGGATGGACAATGGCATCGGCACAAATTATTAAAACTAAAACTCCTACTCGTCCAAAAGGTCAACAAGATGTTTTGCGTTTAGCTACAGCCCCCATTCCAACAGTTCGCGTTGCTTTTATCGGACTTGGAATGCGTGGTCCTGGAGCTGTAGAACGAATGACACATATTCCCGGAGTTGAAATTGTAGCTCTTTGTGATATGTTAGAAAAAAGCACGCAATCGGCCAATGAAATTTTAACCAAAGCCGGACTTCCTAAAGCTAAGGAATTTTTTGGGGATGAAAATGCGTGGAGAAAAGTAACGGCACTTCCAAATGTCGATTTGGTTTATGTTGCAACAGATTGGCTACATCATGCACAAATAGGCGTTCAGGCCATGAAAGATGGTAAACATGTGGCAATCGAGGTTCCAGGCGCTTTGACTATGAAAGAAATCTGGGAACTAATTGATACTTCTGAAAAAACAAGAAAACACTGTATGCAACTTGAAAATTGTGTTTACGATTTCTTCGAGTTAACAACTTTAAATATGGCCCAACAAGGTTTATTTGGAGAAATTCTTCATGCTGAAGGATCTTACATTCACGGTTTACAGCCTTTCTGGGGAGAATACTGGAACAACTGGAGAATGGATTACAACATCAAGCACCGCGGCGATGTTTATGCGACACATGGAATGGGGCCAGCGTGTCAGGCATTGAACATTCATCGTGGTGACAAAATGAATTTTCTGGTTTCTATGGATACAAAAGCAGTTGGAAATCCGGCTTATATCAAAGAAAAATCAGGTCAGGAAATTAAAGATTTCAGAAATGGAGATCATACGATGACCATGATTCGTACTGAAAACGGAAAAACAATTCAAATTCAGCATGATGTAACTTCTCCTCGTCCTTACAGCAGAATGTATCAATTAAGCGGTACAAAAGGTTTTGCAAATAAATATCCTGTAGAAGGTTATGCTTTAGACGGAAAAGAATTAGGTGATGATGTTAAGCCAAATCACGAAAAATTAAGCGCACATTCTTTTGTGCCGACAGAAGTTAAAAAAGCATTAATGGAAAAATACAAACACCCGATTGTAAAAAATATCGAAGAACAAGCCAAAAAAGTCGGTGGTCATGGGGGAATGGATTTCGTAATGGATTACCGCTTAATTCATTGCCTGCAAAAAGGACTTCCGTTAGATATGGATGTTTACGATTTAGCAGAGTGGTCTTGTTTAGGACCATTAACAGAGATTTCGCTTGATAAAGGTTCCGTTCCGGTAGAAATACCAGATTTCACTCGCGGTGGATGGAACAAATTACAAAAATTAGAGTTTTCAGAATAATGTTAAATATTTTGGTTGTTAGTTAAAACGAGAAAAGGGTACTTATTTAAAAGTACCCTTTTCTTATTCTGTGATTTACTAAAATTATTTCCAGTTAAAAGTAATTCGTTTTTCAATCTCTGAACTTAAACTTAAAAACACTGGACAAGTCATTGCAGCACGTTCCAAAATTGTTCTGTTTTTTTCACCTTCAACACCTTGCATATCAAAAACAATTTCAATGGCTCCAATTCGTCTTGGTTCAGCATTCATAATCTTTGTTACTTCTGCAGTTGATCCAATGAAATCTACATTCAAATCGCGCGCTTTGATTCCCATAATAGTCATCATGCAACTTGCTAAAGCGTTGGCAACTGTATCTGTCGGAGAAAATGCTTCTCCTTTTCCATTATTATCTAGTGGTGCATCCGAAATGATTTCGCTTCCTGATTGCACATGAATTGATTGTGTTCTTAAATCACCTAAGTATGTTACTTTTGATGTCATTAGTTTGCTACTTTTAAAGTTAAATCTGAGTCGTAATATAAAATGTACACCCCTTTATTGGCGTGTCCTCCATCTTCTTTTTTGTAATATTGAAATTTATTGTCAACTTGTTCTGTTGTCATTAAGTCTGCCGTTTCCTGATAGGTTTTCCCTTGTACTAAACGCATCATCGTATCAAAAGTAACATCAAAACCTCTTGTTGCATACGTACTTGGATTTACCTTGTTTTTCAGGCGATATTCTTTTTCAAAAATTAAAACACCTTGTTCGTCACTTTCGCGCGTCACTGAAGGATACATTAATTTCAATTTTACTAAATTCTCAAAACTAATTTCATCAGTATCTAAAGTACTGTTTGGCTCTAAAATTACCAATTGTACCTGACAAGATTTTTGAGCATCAAGCAAAGCTTTTATGGTTGTTTTAACCATTGCAGTATTGCCGGTTTCCATCACCACATAATTCATTCGGTTTGGCAATAACAAACTTTTTAAATTGGCAACATCTAAACCGCCTGTTTCTGTTAAAGAAGCAAAAACAACACCTTTTTGATTTTGTTTGATGTAACTAATTACAGATTCTTTTTTCTTGTCTACAACAGCTACAATATTTCCGTTTTTAGAACGCATATAATCAAAAATAGCACTTTTCACCATGTCATTGGTTGGTATTGACTGATATAAATTATCAATAGGGTTCGCTGTATCTTTTGACAATGGCGAAATCACTGGAACATTATACAAGCGCAATGAATTAGCAGTTGTTTCAGCATTCGTCTGATAAAATGGCCCGATCACAGCATTGGCATCCTGTAATTTATTAATTAATCCCGAAACATTAGATGCTATTTTGGTTTCTCCTGAATCATAAATAGAAACGTCAATTGGCAATTTTAAAGTTTTAGCCGAATCGATTGCCATCATCGCACCAGAATAAAAATCCAGTGTCATGTTCAAAAATTTATCATTTTTAATTCGATTAGCAGCGCTCGTTGTGTCATTTTGCATTTTAGCTAAATTGAACGGCAATAATAAAACCAGTTTTTTACGTTCTGTCTGTCCTCTTTTTTTCGTTAGTTCAACCACTTCAGGATCTGCAGAAACAGTTTCCGATTTTACTTTTTCTAAAATCTGAATACCACCGCCATTTGCACTATTAATTGGTTTCTCAACCGCTTTTTCAACAGGCTGTGCTTGTACAATTATAGGGGCTGGTGCCAAATATCCTGACGGAACTTTTAAAACCATTCCTTCTTTTACTCCTTCAGAAAGTGACGGATTCAATGCAGTCAATTCTTCCTGCGTAATATGAAACGTTCTTCCTAAACTATAAAAAGTCTCTTTCGGCTTAACCTGATAGTCCATATAAGTCGTTACTTTTTTTGGAGTTTCGGCAGGTTTGGCGGCATGAGCCACTGGGGTTGCATTTTCTGTTTTAGGAGCTGTTCCTTTTATCGTCAATCGATATCCTATTGGTAAATTAGTTACAATTTCCGGATTTCGTTTTTCTAAATCGGCTACTGTAGTATTGTATTGTTTCGCAATTGAAAACTTAGTTTCTTTGGCTACAACATCATGGTAGACATATTTTTCCTGAGCTATGCTTTTAATTGGTTTGCTTGCAGCAACATTTTTTTGTTGCGCTCCTTTACCAGAAATAACCAATTTTTGCCCTATTTGAACTCCATCTTTCTCCAAAAAAGGATTTGCAGCTTTTAATGCCGCATCTGAAATTCCGTACTTTTTTTCAATGCTGTAAAAAGTTTCTTTTGGCTGAACTTCGTGTATGATTTCTTTTGAATTTGCAGCAACTTTTGTGTTAGGTGCTTCTGTTTTACTTGCAGCAACTTTACTAACATTCGTCGGAATTAATAAAACAGTATTTGGTTTCACACCATTTCTTGCGTCAGGATTTAACTGATAAATATCGTAAGGCGTAATTTTAAATTTTACGGCAATCTGATTGACAGTTTCTCCGCTGGAAACAGTATATTTTATTACTTTTTCCTGCGAAAATGCAGAACAAGTAATAAAAAAAACAAGGGATAATAAGGCGAAATAATATTTCATAATAAGGCTTAAACAATTAAATTTTAATTCAAAAACAAGATACTAATTTTGTTCTAAGCAAGATTCAGGCCACTTGTTAATTTTTTTCCAATTATTATCTAAGATCAATTTCTGCCTTAGCAATAATAATGTCTTTATATAACTCATCTTCCTCATTTTTCTTGCATTTATATAAAACTTCTTCCATATTTTGGTATCTGTCTGAATAAACATAATACGAAAGACTGTTTATATTAAAGAAAAAACTAGCATTAAAATCCCCAGAATCAATAAGTTTCATAATAAACTTATCTCTAGGAGTTGCATCTGTAAATATACCTAAAACTAAGTAATAGCCATTTGAAACTTCTTTAAGATTATCAAAAACTTCCACTTTTATTGTTTTATCATTTTTAAGCGGATTTTCCTTCAGTTCCCGTTTCATTTCTTCTAACGAAATGGCTTTGGAAGCTTCTTCAAAATTGGTTTTGTTTTGATTTTTTAGCGCATCGTCCTGATACTTCTTCAATTTTATTAGAGCCAGTTTATCATCAAATTTTCTGGCCTCCATGCTGTAATAATTCGCTTTGCTAATATGGCGTTTTACCTCTATTTTTTTCTGGGTATCCAACGAATCAATTTTGGCAATCAAAAGCTGGTTTTGAGCATCACCCTGCTCCTGCTCAATTTTATAGCGCTTTATTTCTTCTAATGAAAGTCGTTGTTGCAATGAAGTAATATTATTGTTTTTTTCGCTTTCGCGGATTTTCTTCTTGTATTCCTGATTCTCTTCAACAGCAATCTTCTCCACTTTATTCATTAAACCGGCATACGCTTTTCTGTTTTCAGCTAATTCCTTTTTTAATTGAGAAGATAACTCACTAGTTTTTCCGATACTTTCGTATGATTGCTTTTCTAAACGTTTTGATTCATCAACATTCAAAACATCCATTCTTTTCAACTCAACCAAATCATTATTCATTGTATTTACCAACGAATCTAATTTGGCCATTAAAATATCCTGTACATTTTTATTGGCTTCTAAAACCAAACGCAGTTTTTCAACTGAATTTTCTTTCGAACCATTCATATCGTTCAGATTGACTTGCAAATCATTAATCTTAATGATTTTCTGGTTCATTTCCTTCTGAACAACAAGCCTGTCTTTTAAATCATCAATCTCAACCGTTTTCGCTTTTGTTTTTTCGACCACAACTTGTTTTTCGGCCAAAGCCAACATCAATTCTTCGCTTTCATTTGTTGGTTTAATCTCTTTTGTATTGATGGCTAATTTATTGCCAACAACTAATCCGTTTACAATTTCAGGATTTTGGGATTCTAACTGATCGATAGAAATTCCATATTTTTTGGCAATTGAAAATTTGGTTTCTTTAGGCTCGACAACATGAAAAATGGTTTCCTGATTGATAACGCGAACTCTACCGTCTAACGTTTTTCTTTTGTTTGGAATAGTGATCGTCTGACCAATTTGCAATCCGTTTTGAAGTAATTCTTTATTCAGAATTTCAAGATCCTGAACCGAAACATTATATTGTCTGGCGATACTAAACAACGATTCTTTAGCAACCACCTGATGTGTCACTTTTGAAGAGGTTGCAATTTCTGTTTTTGGAAGATTGTTTGAATTCTGCGGAATTACTAATTCCTGACCCATTTGAAGTCCGTTAGCTAAAATTTCAGGATTTGCGTTTTGAATGGCATCAACCGTAACTTTATATTGTTTCGATATGCCGTAAAGCGTTTCTTTTGCAGCAACGACATGGGTAATTTGTTGATTTTGAGTTTGTTTTTCTGTCGGGTGGACTGGGATTTTAAGAACTTGATTGTCTTGGATTCCGCTTTGTGATTCAGGGTTGAGTTTGTAAATTTCATCAACAGAAACCTTATATTTTTGGGCAATAAAATAAGCGGTCTCCCCTTTTTGAATTTTGTGTTCAATAATTGAATCTTGTGCAATTATTTTGTTAAAAGACAAAATAAAGACAAGAGAAATCGTTAAAAGTTCTCTCATAAATAGTAGGTTTAAAAAATTAAGGCGTTACAAATGTAACGCCTTAATTTGAAAAATATTACTATTCCCACTCAATTGTTGCAGGTGGTTTTGAACTTATATCGTAAACAACGCGGTTCACGCCTTTTACCTTGTTTATAATGTCATTTGACACCTTCATCAAGAAATCGTATGGCAAGTGAACCCAGTCAGCAGTCATACCATCTGTAGATTCTACAGCTCTTAACGCGACTACTTTTTCGTAAGTACGTTCATCGCCCATCACACCAACAGAATTTACCGGAAGCAAAATTGCTCCAGCCTGCCAAACTTTATCATATAATCCCCAAGATTTTAATCCGTCAATAAAAACGGCATCAACATCTTGCAAAATCTGAACTTTCTCAGGAGTAATATCTCCTAAAATTCTGATTGATAATCCTGGTCCCGGAAAAGGGTGTCTTCCTAATAATTCAGGATCTATTCCTAGTGTAGCCCCAACTCTACGAACTTCGTCTTTAAACAACATTCTAAGTGGTTCTACAATTTTTAATTTCATATAATCTGGCAATCCACCAACATTGTGGTGCGATTTAATCGTTGCCGATGGTCCTTTTACAGAAACCGATTCGATAACGTCAGGATAAATAGTTCCTTGCGCCAGCCATTTTACATCTTCGATCAAATGTGATTCATCATCAAAAACTTCAATAAATACACGACCAATTGTTTTACGTTTGGTTTCAGGATCGCTAATTCCTGCTAATTCG
>Ga0247812_10002107_pt1 | contig 11191 bp, 14 predicted proteins | sample UWRJL149409B1_FD_178011 | JGI IMG/M metagenome (GOLD analysis project Ga0247812, IMG submission 178011) | Plant litter microbial communities from Arlington Agricultural Research Station in Wisconsin, United States - UWRJ-L149-409B-1 | ecosystem: Environmental > Terrestrial > Plant litter >...
CTCCTCGTCAGGTCTCCATTCTCCCGTTTGCCCTGCATTACGCGACCAGATTAGCTTTGGATCTAGAGAATCCTTGAACGTTCAAGAATGGGAAACAATGGAAACTTTGACACATACAATACAGCCTATCACGCTTGACATCCTGCTCCGGATCCTTGTCAAACATATCTGGCACCCCCTTCGCAATGAATGCAATTTCGAATTCAGCACCGGGTTGCGCCAATTCTGCGCGCAACGTCATGGAATCTAGCACTGGCATGCACTTCGCACCTCGCGCCATGGCTTTCAGCAACGGTAGGATCTCTTCGTTGTTTGGCCACACCCGAAACAACCTTGACGGAATTTTGCCTTGTGCACGTCCTTCTTTGACTGGATGGTAGGAATCCCAAATGGTGCTGTCGTCGGAAGCTCCGGAGTCGCTGTCTGTGTCGGACTCGGGATCACGGGCAAGTCTATCTTCTTCACCAGAATCCCGTGCATCGTCCGCGGCGGTCTTAGATGGGTTCCGAGTAAAGTACCAGTTATGATTGGGTGTACGTGAGTTGAAGCAAAGGTTGAATTGTCTGAGCTTGGGCCATTGTAGATTCGTCGACGTGGAAGAAGGGTCCGAAAAAATAGCCGGGGAGACGACGACAGGACCCGTCAAGGTTAATTTAGTGATATGAGGTGCCTCGCTGAGGTGATTTAGGGCCTTGCTTAGATGATCTATCGTAGGACTTGATTCATGAAGGACGGATATTGGGCTGAAATTGTGGTTTGCAGGAGCTGTGTGTGTGTACTCGAGATTGAACGTTGCGAGTGAGTGCAGAGGAAGTTCTTGAAGAGTTTGAGCAAAATCTATACTAATGATCAGTCAATAAAACATTGAGATTGTGAGTAGTTCTACCATAACGAAGCTGCTGCTGGATCTTTGGGTATTTCTTCTCGTCATCTGAGCACTGCCAAATGATATCTTTGACATTGGGAAATTTGGATGCCAGAAATGCGATAGATGCCGGTTCTACTTTCCGACTCGAAAAACTATTCGAAAATTGAGCTACTTGGGAAAGACTGGGGAGGTTTTCTGCGTCGAGAAGTTTCAGGAATGAATGCTCCCATCGATGTTCCCACAGGTCGTGACGCTTGCCCAATTCCCACTCTACGCGATCTTGCTTGTACTTTTCTTTGCCTCGGTGAGATGCATCCATTAGGGAGTAAACATCAGCAAGATGAAACTCAACAGAATGAGCACTCGAGTGGCTTGAAACCCGATCACCAACTTCTTTACCTGGTTGACCTTGATCGGATGCGCCATGAACGTCCTGAGATGATCTAAGGACTTTGAAAAGTGCATGAATTGCATCTGAAAATACCCTATTGTTAAGGTCTTGGTCCTTCTTAATCTCAAACTTTGCACATGCATGCTCGCTGTACGTCGGCAAGATGACTTCGAGTTCAAGTCGGGACAGGGCATTGACTCGATTGCCCTTGAAGAGTCTGAAGAATTCGTTGATTTCAGTGCTCTTCAGACGAATTGACTTGAAAGTGCGACCTTCAAAGTGAAGTTTCCAGTCTTTACACACTGTGGCGTAAAGGGGTAGCAGCGAAGGTGAGGGTGGAGCATTAAGTCCGGATCGAAGAGACGGATCATCATCATTTTTGGGTATATACGACAGTATGAGGTCCAATAATTCCCATGAAAGCCTTCTAATTGGGGCCATTAGTATTATCGAGTTTAATTCTGAAGTTCAAAGTTGTGATGTGATGCGTGAGCAGGAGAAGACCAAGAGACGAAAAGGAGGTAGAAATATGTCAGATCACATGACTATCGTTTATTTCTATACAACAATTGGACGTTTGGATATACAAATGTAGTTGTCCCGAAGATCTTTATAGCTAATAAAACACGCTAAATCTGATTTAGACAACATGTCCTTAAATATTTAACAATAATCTCACATGATGAATATATACAGCTGGGAACTAGCACATCAGAACATGAGCAAACAAAGGCTTGAAAACCCATGGGTCTTAATCCTTTGGTGAATGTGGTGTCAAAACTGTCCTCTTCTTTTCCAGGAATTGACATGTGGCGGGTATATAAGTATTCATTGCCCAATTCATCATATATTAGCCTTAAGGTTAGTTGTCCGAATATTTATACTGCACCTGCAAGGTTAATCGCCTCGCATATGTCTTTAAAATATCGATGCTAATATATTTACAGGAAAGAACAAACTATAATATTATAATCCCTCAATAATCGTCCAGCCAATCTTTGAATCTCCTTTCACCCTCTTGAAGACTTCTTACGCCCTCACACCAACGCAATAATATGTGTTCGCCCAAAATGAACTCGCGCAATTAACACCGTTTGCGCCGAGAACCGTATTCCATGCATAAAGATTAGCATAGGAAATCCCATTCCTGTCTGCAAATGCCGTACACCAATCCCCAGACTGCGCCATCGCATACTTATTACACGTTGAGATTATACCAGGTTGCGTTGGGGATGGAATCGGCGCGGCGCTGGTCGTAGTAGGTTTGCTTGATGTGGTAGTCACCCGTGTGGACGTGGAGGTTGTGGTTCTGGATGTAGTGGATGATCCAGCGACACCGACGCAGTATGCGTAGCCGCCCCAGAAGCCCGTAACACAATCAGAAGACACAGCTGGATTCCAGGCTATAAATTGAGAGTGCGTAAGACCGTATGCTGCCTCTACCTTGCCACAATCATCGCCGCTTTGTGCCGTGTACCATTTGTTACAATTAGAGGGCTGGCCCGGTTGGACTGGGCTTGTTGGTGATATGAACCCAGAAGAGGTTGTTGATGAGCTGGAGGATCTCGATGTTGTGGATACAGTTGGATCAACATAGCCAGGCGCGCGGACGCAGTATTGATAATCTAGGTAGATCTATTAGCGATTTTAATGAAAATGGTGGGAGTGTAAAGATCATACCCGTCCAGAGTCCCGTGCAATCTGCAAGCACCGCGGGATTATAGGAAAAGAATTGTGCAATAGTGAGTTTCCAGGTTGAGAGGACTTCAGCACATGTTCGCCCATCTGTAACTTCGGCATATTGGGTGCAGTTTGAATTCGCGCCATCCTAGGAGTGTATTAGTTAGTGCCAAATATTTCTAGAGGATGAGCCATATATATACCCTGATTGGAAGGCTGGAAGTCGGCGCAGGAGGGGGTGGCTGCTGCCCGAAGAACAACTTCCCGCAGTATCGAATGCCCTTTTTGAAACTACATGTTGGCGAAGAGGTATTACCAAGGTCTGGTAGTGTTCAGTTAGTCCTACTCTACCCTAAATGTCTCGGGATTCTTCATGGGTCCTACCGGTATTCCACGTCCCAAAGTCGGAAAGGTCAACGTAGAATGTCCTGGCAGCGAGTGCACAGGGTGAGGTAAATCCAGTTCCTGCAATCGTACTAGCCTGGAAGACATCACCCAAGAAATAGCTGGCGCAATCAGTTCTTGTGCCATTAGCAAGTGGTGGGCCGGTTGGTGCCGAATTTATTGACGTGGTGGTCACATCTGGGAGATCCGCAAATCTCACAGTTGTTTGAGCACCAGTCGGCCTCGCAGTACTAGCTCCAGGCTTCCCAGTGTATGTGTTGACTTGATAAAATGTCAATTATGATCACGATGAGAATTAGAGAACACGTACTGTCTCCAACGGGCTGCACGCAGTAGCTCTCGTACGCGAACAGATTAGAACAATTGGCGTTAATGGCTGTGTTCAAAAAAAGAAAGTCGTCCATGGTTAGACCAAATTTTATCACAATCATGTTACAATAGTTTCCAGGCAGAGCTTGGTAATACTGTCCGCAGTACTTTGTTGTCCCCGCAGCGATATCTGTTGGAATAGGCGCCGGTGTTGCTGCCGTTGTGGGCACAACGAGAGTTACAGTAGGAGTCACATATGCCTTTCCAGGAGCTCCAACGCACATCTCTGTGTCCGTCATATTGGCAAGGTTGTAGCAACCAGCATTAATGACCTAATATATTCAGGACTTGAATTATGAGTATGAGGAAGACTCAACTTACAGGGTTCCATGATTTGAATTGTACTTCCGTTATGTTGAATGAAGTTGCAATAGATTCACAAGTATCCTTTGCTTTGACGGTGTACACTCGGCATTTGTTCGTAAGGCAGAGTGTTCCATTTTTGGGGAAATCGCTGCAGTAGGCTTGGAGATTATTGTCGCTTAGCAGCCAGCCTGTACCGATGCCTTGTGACTTCGAGATGGAGTGACAGTCATCTGTTGCCTTGATTGTGTAGATATTTCCAAGGCATGTTGAAGTCGTTGGGCTGGGCAGTGTTAGATTTTCGATAAAGTTCTGCAGAAAAGACTCACGTGTAGAAGGTCAAATCGGTCGTTTTCAATGGCATTCCGGTAACCTTACAGCTGGATGTTTTAGACTCATAGATGGACTGGTCAGCAAGAAGGGGGCCATTGTAATAAGGAGATGATGCCTGGAATTGCAGATTCTTTATGAAGCACAAGTCACACGGATTCGTGATATTGCCAGTCGCATTTCCCCCTGTTCCAACGGAACCACCAGTCACTGGGTCATTTCCTGGTCATATTATTAGAATTGTGTTCGTTTTTGATTGTGCTATTGTGTAAATTGTAGTAAAGATATTTGCGGAAAAGAATTTGAGGATCGGTAGGATTGGATATAGAGACACTTTAATCTCACCTCCTGGGTCTAAGGAGAACGCTGCTTGTGCCGCAATATTATTGCAGTAACGCCCAGAATCCATCAAACATGTGAGATTGAATTGGTAGCGGAGCAAGTCGGGGATGATTGACAATGGCATTGGCGTGTCCTCGTAGCCATTCCAGCTCTGCCCATTGCACGACGAGACGACAGTTGACTCATATTGGGACAAAGCTGTTTGGCATGCAGTTGTACAAGTCTTGTTGAGGGTTGAAACTGGGTAGTAATCACCACTTCGAAGAGATAGAACAACTGGACTGCAGCTAATATCCTTGAGTAAAGCCGTAGAGCAAGTTCCTGTTAAATTTTTGGGAACAGTCTCGTTTGTGAAGATCTGGAATCCATGTGCAGTCTGAAAGAAAACCCAAGAAAGGATGACTGAAAACAATTGTTCTTTGGAAGTTAGATATAACTTCATGATTCAAAGAAGGTGAGCCCCAACTTGGGACAGAAAGTCAAAGATGTAATAGTGCTGAAGTTTGCGTGACCTGAACGTAAAAAACGATGGAAGACCTTTGAAATAACGAGAACATCTGCTCTATAGGATAAATGACCCAAGCATGCATCACAGCCTTGCTGTCAGGTACTGATGCCGCTAGAAGTTCGTTCGTTTAAAGAAAGGGGTGCAGCCGATAGTCCTCAAGTGCAAGGATTTAAGATTATCCACATAATCATGGTAGAATTGATAAGGGATGAACTTAACCATGCCATTTCAAGAATTTCCCGTTCACTTTATTTACCAAGATTAATGTTACCCGACTCGGGTATGCAAATAATACAATAGATTGAGTTAATGACCAGTAGTAAATGGCTTGGCCCTGCATAAGGGGAATGCATGTCAGACGAGAGTTTTGAGGCACTCCAGTCAGCAACAAGCGGAATATCGAGGGGATGGTACAGTCAGCCGCTCTCCAGTATCAGTATTTCACATAATAAAGAATTTAAGCGACACGGGCGAATTTGTATGCGTGTATTGGGATATTGCAATATGCGGCTTGTAAAAGAAGGCGATCTTGGCAATGCTTCATTTGTAATATAAGCTAAAATAAGCTTCTTTTCCCTGGTCATTCCCCTATTCTTGCTTACAAAGTAGCATTATTGACTTATTGTGAACGCACGGAAAATGAAATTGAAGAAAATCGAGTGGGTGTAGTGGTTATGGAGGAGGGGCAGCATCCACCACCCTTGAAAGCTGGTTATCAATAATCAGATCAGAATCATATTATGCCCCTGAATTGAACCGCCTTGAGGCTCAAAAGTAAAGTGAGGTGCCGAGCTACATCTTGGATGCGATCCCTTTTCTCCTTTGCATTACTATCGGCATCTTCTTTCTAATCTTGAAGCATTTCTTCTATACACTCTTTTGTTTGAAGATGTTACAACAACTCTTTTCTTGGAGGTTTACTTCACAATTCCTCAATTGCTATTTTCTATCCTTGGTTTCTGTTTTTTTGTTCTGCTCTACAGTCCTTACACACCCCCAACATCATTCGCATGGTCAACAAGTAGAGCCAAAAAGTTATTTGGTTACAGAAGAAACGCAGAGTTGCAAGAATGCTCAAGTTGCGTAAGTCTTATCCTATTTGGCCTGCCTGAGGGTCGAGAGCTCTTCCCTCCCCAAATTCCCAACTACTAATCCAAATACTAGACCGTTTGACTACTCTGTAAAAATCAGGAATAACGAAAACTCTCAAATCTGCCTCGCTGATGCACCAGTTCATTCTTTGCTTGGAAGAGCAGTAACTGACGACGACTATTCATGTTCGGAATCAAAGCCTTGCTCTAATGGTATATTTCTCCCTTTGAAACTCGCGTCGAAGCTCACTTCTCTAGGTGCATGCTGTTCCAAAAAGACCGGCTACTGTAACTATGGGCCAGAAGCATGTGGCACCAATGGGCAGTCACCCAACGATGTCTGCTGGAGCAATTGCGATGCTCATGCAGAGTGTGGCCAATTTGCGGCCACACCAGGAGCCAAATGTCCTCTGAATGTATGCTGCAGTCAATACGGTTTCTGTGGCATGACAGAAGATTTCTGCAAAAAGGGGGCTAATGCAACGACCGGCTGTCAAAGCAACTGTGATCAGCCTGGATCAGGTGCATCTGGAGGTAACGTTCAGTCTCGAGTAATCGGATATTACGAGTCTTGGGCTCATGACAGAACCTGTACGGGGATGGTACGAACCTTCACAACTTTACAGAATTTTACGTATTGACTAACAGTCTACAGGATTTTAAAGATATCCCGGTGGGAGGTCTCACCCATCTATACTTTTCATTCGGCTATATCACACCAGGGGATTTCCAAGTCGCCCCTATGGATGCACAGTCACCGGATCTTTTTAATGATCTAACGAGCCTGAAGAAAAGAAATAGTGGACTTAAAGCCGTGGTGGCTCTTGGTGGCTGGACCTTCAACGATCCTGGTCCAACACAAGACGTCTACAGCAACATGGTCAGCACGGCTGCCAATCGGGCTAAGTTCATTGTCAATCTTTTGAGCTTCATGAGAGAGTATGCATTCGATGGCGTAGATTTTGATTGGGTATGAACGCCATGGCTCTCCTGACCGAGTTATACTAACTTCTCTCAGGAATACCCTGGCGCACCTGATCGTGGGGGGGAAAAGGATGATGGAATTAATTTCACTCAATTCCTTGCGGAACTTCAGGCGGCCATTGCAAAAGAACCTATTAAATATATCGTGTCTTTCACTGTCCCAACGAGTTACTGGTATTTGAGGTGGTTCGATCTTAAAGCAGTGTAAGTTGGGCCTCGAGTCTGGATTGAATGTGAGAATTTGCTGATGAATGTTCCGTCTGAAGGGATCATGTTGACTGGATCAATGTCATGTGTAAGTCTAATCGCTTCCCATAATCTTGAAACTCTAAGCTAACTGAACGTCTTAGCATATGAGTATTTTAGCCTACCCAAAGTTTCTGAGATGTTGCAATCTAACAACTGATAGTTTACATGGTACTTGGGACTCAATAAACCCCATTGGTAGTCATGTCTACGCACACACGAACATGACTGAGATAAAACAGGCGTTTGATCTCTTCTGGCGTAATAGTGTCCCAGCTAACAAGCTGAACTTGGGAATTGGCTTCTATGGGAGATCTTTCCAACTTTCGGACCCTTCTTGCTATAAACCAGGCTGCAATTTTAAGGGAGGCGCCTCACCTGGAGCAGTATGTTATCTACCCAGCGTCTACAAAAATTCCAAAAACTTATACTTTTTAGTGCACAGCCAACTCGGGGACTCTGTCATACAAGGAAATTACGCAGATCATCGATCAGAATCACCTTACCCCATACTATGATAAGGAAGCTGCTGTAAAGTACATTGTATGGAATCGGGATCAGTGGGTTTCATACGTGCGTCTCAAGTCCTAGAATTGATATACCTGTCTCTGGCTCTAATAAAATCTCAGGATGATGAAGTTACCATCAAACAAAAGATTGATTACGCAAACAGCATAGGCTTAGGAGGTCTGTTGATCTGGTCGGTATGTAATCGCATCTCAAAGAGGATCACGACACCTCTACTAAATTTTAGACTAGGTCGATCAAGATACAAAAGATCTAAAGGCTCTGTCTGCTATATTGGCACCGAAAGATGTGAAATCCTTTTTGTCATTATCTGACAATGCTGCTTATTGGTCGGTATGTATTGTTCCCGAATACATAGAATGCTTCACGCTGAAATATCATAGGATGTGACTGAGCCAGATTGTTATGTTTCAGACTGCGGTCAGCAATGCAAGGCGGGCTTTATTGGAATTACACATCAGCCCTGCGGCGGCGCAAAACCCATTACTAGACACTCAAAAGAAGCTGATAGCAATCTATGCTGCCCACTTAGTGCTGCACCTAATCCAAAATCTTGCACTTGGAGAGGCTCTGCCCCTTCGTGTAATGGTCGTTGCCACGACGGAGAAGTTACTGTTGAGTTGAACAGGTGGGGAGATGGAAAGTATTGCGAGGATGGGAATAAGGCATATTGCTGTGAGGCTGCTGGGGCACATAACAACAAGTGCTACTGGACAGGCGTTGGTGGGAAGTGTAACTCTGGCGATTCCACCATGGTAAGTCTGAATCGACTTGAATTCTAGATTTGGCTGCTAACCTTACTAGACATTCGCTGGAACATTCCTTGAGACAATTGCAAACATAGTTGAACTATTCCCGCCGACTCTATTTGGAGTAGCTCTCGACAATGTTCTGAATGGGCTGGATATGGACCTCGAGAAGAGATATTGCTGCCCACCAGCCGACGTGAAGAAATGGAAAAACTGCAAGTGGCATGGCGAACCGGGAAGCTGTTTTGATAATCACTGCGACACTGGTCATCAAGTCCAACTCGCGACCAGTGCCTATGGTCTTGGTCAATCTTGCTTTCCTCGACTTGAACGTGATCGCGTGTTTTGTTGCGAGGCCGCGGACGGAGAATCGCCATTCCTTCCAGTAGATCTAACCAAACTTTTTAAGTCGCCTCCTACTGGCGATAATGTTGATACGGACTTTGAGCTTGAAACTGATAACACTTGGGGAGATGGCCACGCTGATACTGCTGATAAGGAACCCAACGATGCTACCTTCGGATTTGCTGTCATCACTTCTCCTGAAGCCTTGCAAATCTCACTTGATAAACGAGATGGCTCTCATTGGGAGTTAATGGGTTGTGAGAGTTTGGATCAAAAGAGCGAGGAAGAGCATCATATCAAGATGTTCTGTGGAGATATCTCTGCTAACAGCAACTGTCACAAGATTACTCTTGGACACGGAGTTCCGGGTACCATTGTCGAATTGCCGAAGGGTTGTGGTCCCAGCAGATATGCCGTTGCTAAAAGCATGGTAGTTGCAAAAGACCAGAAGCTACCTAAACATCTCGAAAAGCGGTACGGTCACATCCCAGTGGTGTACGATTTCACCTTTGACTTCGAATGGCGACGCGTTCCTCGAGATTTGGGTGACACTCAGATGCGAGTCGATTTCAGTAATGAGATTGGGTACTGGGACACGGTCGTGGCTGCTGCGGCCTCTAAGAAAAAGAAGAAGCGCTCACTTGATGAGTTTGGTGGTAATCACCGAAGATGGCTCGAAGAGGAATGGCGAGATGATATGCACAACGGAGCCTTGACTACGCGCGAGCTGCACGAACGATGGTTCGGCAGTGATGCGATAGCATGGCTCAAGCAGCTTTTCAATCCAAACATCAAGCCTCAATTCACTCACAATATCGACTCAAGCTTTACAGCTAAGCTCATCGATGAAAATTTTTCTTGTGGTACACCACCCAACACTGTTAAGGCTAGTTTGCTCGCGCAAGCAGCCGCAAGAGTTCAAGTAGCAACCAGTTTTGGTCTGACCATCGTCTGTAAACTCAACACGCCCGGGGCTTTCATCGATCTTAGCCAATCGTATCTGTTCTTCAAGAATAAAGGGGAAGTCTCGGCAACTTTTACTCTCGCTGCCGTGGCAAAAGCGCGCTTTGGTACCGGCGATATCGAGATCGTCGGGCTGGAAAACTTCCCTGGTGCAACCTTTAGCATTCCCAAGCTCATCACTGTCGGGCCAAATTTCAAACTGTATGGCTCTGTGGATGCTGAGGTTACCTTGAGTGGCAAGTTGGAATCCAAAGTTCACATTGCTAGCTGGCAAGTCCAGCAAACATATCCAGATCAGAACACAGATTATGACCCAAAGAGTCTGTCTACACCGAGTCGAGAGGGCACCGGAAGCTTTGATGGTCTCCAACAACCAACATTCGATTATTCAGTCACGGCGACCGGATCGATGACAGCCCATCTCAAACCTACCTTCGAGTTTGGCATCATTTTTGATGATATGTGGAAGGTTGGTAGCGCAAAGGTTGATGTTGTCGCCGATGGTTGGGTTCAGGTGAAAGCAGCTGCAGGAGTCTCCAGCAATGGAAACTGCCCGTTTACGTACGGTATCTTCGTTGGTGCTGATCTGTACGCTGGTGTGGAAGCGCCAAGTGCATTCAACTGGCCTAAGAAGACATTCCCACTTGCTTCTGTTCCTGCTAAGGCGGCGAAGCCGGGCGGTACTTGTCCGACAGGGTCTACGACAGCAGCAAGAAGTATCGATGGTCTTTACTCATCGCTCTCGTGGCCGGATGTTGATGACATGAACAATAGTTCCACCATGGGTCTTATCAAGCGAGGCGGCACATACGGACCGCTCCTCACCCTTCCACCCGGGTGTCTATTTTGTCCCAAACCAACGTCAAACTCACAAAAGTGTGAGGATATTCAGGGATGGGAGCCTAATCAGATCGCTGAGGCAGAGACTAAGAGACGTCGTTCGCTCCCAGTAATCGAGAGGAATGAGTCGAGCTTCGAATTTAGTAACATCTTCGACAAGCGAGAGCAGAAAACTCCAACTTTCTGTCCCGATGGGGTCATGACCGCTTTTTCACCCAATTTTGACAGCTCCGGGGTAATGGTTGTGGT
>Ga0247812_10002109_pt1 | contig 11185 bp, 8 predicted proteins | sample UWRJL149409B1_FD_178011 | JGI IMG/M metagenome (GOLD analysis project Ga0247812, IMG submission 178011) | Plant litter microbial communities from Arlington Agricultural Research Station in Wisconsin, United States - UWRJ-L149-409B-1 | ecosystem: Environmental > Terrestrial > Plant litter >...
GCCTGAACGACGCGATCAAGCGCGGCACCGACCACCTGCTGTCCGGCAAGCAAGCGCTGGTCATCGGTTACGGTGACGTGGGCAAGGGCTCGGCCCAGTCCCTGCGTCAGGAAGGCATGATCGTTAAAGTGTCCGAAGTCGATCCGATCTGCGCCATGCAAGCCTGCATGGACGGTTTCGAACTGGTTTCGCCGTTCATCGACGGTATCAACAACGGTACTGAAGAAAGCATCGACAAAGCACTGCTGGGCAAGATCGACCTGATCGTGACCACCACCGGCAACGTCAATGTTTGCGATTCGAACATGCTCAAAGCCCTGAAGAAGCGCGCCGTTGTCTGCAACATTGGTCACTTCGACAACGAAATCGACACGGCTTTCATGCGCAAGAACTGGGCATGGGAAGAAGTGAAGCCACAGGTACACAAGATCCACCGTACCGGTCCTGGCGCGTTCGACGCTCAGAACGACGACTACCTGATCCTGCTGGCCGAAGGCCGTCTGGTTAACCTGGGCAACGCCACCGGTCACCCAAGCCGCATCATGGACGGTTCGTTCGCCAACCAGGTTCTGGCGCAGATCTTCCTGTTCGGCCAGAAATACGCCGACCTGTCGCCAGCCCAGAAAGCCGAGCGCCTGACGGTTGAAGTACTGCCGAAGAAACTCGACGAAGAAGTGGCCCTGGAAATGGTCCGCGGCTTTGGCGGCGTCGTGACTCAACTGACCAAGACCCAGGCCGACTACATCGGCGTGACCGTCGAAGGTCCGTTCAAGCCGCACGCTTACCGTTACTGATCGGTCCTGCTGCCTGCTCCCCCTGTGGGAGCGGGCTTTTGTGGTGAAGGTTTAGCGAAACGTCGCACCGCCCCGTTCGGCTGCGAAGCAGTCGCAAAGCTATGGGGTCGCTGCGCGACCCAACGGGGATAAATCCCCTCACCACAAAAGCCCGCTTCCACAGGTACCGTGCAAGCCTTCCAGGCTCATGAGTTTCCAAGGATACGACCATGTCCCAAGACCGTCGCTACAGCTTCGAGTTCTTCCCTACGAAGACCGACGCTGGGCATGAAAAGCTGCTCGCCACTGCCCGTCAGTTGGCCACGTACAACCCCGATTTCTTCTCCTGCACCTATGGCGCTGGCGGTTCGACCCGTGATCGCACCATCAACACCGTGTTGCAGCTGGAAAGCGAAGTCAAAGTCCCTGCCGCACCGCATCTGTCTTGCGTAGGCGACAGCAAGGATGATCTGCGCAGCCTGCTGACTCAGTACAAGGCTGCCGGCATCACGCGTATTGTCGCCCTGCGCGGTGATTTGCCATCAGGCATGGGCATGGCCAGCGGTGAACTGCGCCACGCCAATGACCTGGTGGAATTCATTCGTGAAGAAACCGGCGATCATTTCCATATCGAAGTCGCCGCTTACCCGGAAATGCACCCGCAAGCGCGCAACTTCGAAGACGATCTCGCCAACTTCGTTCGCAAAGCAAATGCCGGCGCCGACAGCGCGATCACCCAGTACTTCTTCAACGCCGACAGCTACTTCTATTTCGTCGAGCGTGTACGGGCACTGGGCGTGAATATTCCGATCGTGCCGGGCATCATGCCGATCACCAACTACAGCAAGCTCGCGCGCTTCTCCGATGCCTGCGGTGCGGAAATTCCGCGCTGGATCCGCAAGCAGCTGGAAGCCTACGGCGATGACACCAAGAGCATTCAAGGTTTCGGTGAGCAAGTGATCACCGAAATGTGCGAACGCCTGCTGCAAGGTGGCGCGCCAGGGTTGCACTTCTACACCTTGAACCAGGCTGAACCGAGCCTGGCGGTGTGGAACAACCTGAAGTTGCCGCGTTAATACACAGCAAAGCAAGATCAAAAGATCGCAGCCTTCGGCAGCTCCTGCACGGTTTGTTTAACTCTGCAGGACCTGTCAAAGGCTGTGATTTTTTGCTTTTAACGCCCTGTTTTTGTGCGCCAATACACGGAGTTAGAGCTTCTGCGGCCAGTTTCTGGCTCTTTCCGGTTTCTCGTCGTAATCTCAAGCCATGCCTTTGATCTCACAGTTGCTGACAGTGATTTTATTCACGTGCCTGAGCTTTACCGCTCGGGCCGAGAAACTGCGCATTGTCACTGAACCCTGGGCGCCTTACGTGTACGAGGAGAACGGCAAAAAGCTGGGGCTGGACTACGAAACCACCGCCATTGTCTTCAAGCGCCTGGGCATTGAAGTGGAGTGGCAGTTCCTGCCATGGAAGCGCTGCCTGTCGATGCTCGAGCAGGGTCAGGCCGACGGAGCGCTGGATATTTTCCACAGCGTCGAGCGCGATGCGACCCTGCTCTACCCCAGCGAACCCCTCTCGCAAGTGCAATTCGTGATGTTCTACGCCAACGCCCGCCCTCACCCGTTCAGTACCCTGGATGGTTTACGCGGACTAAGCGTCGGGACCTCGCCGGGCTATCTCTACAGCACGGATTTCAGCGAGTCGACGTTGTTCACACGGGAGCCCGCGCCGAGCCACGAAGCCAACTTCGGCAAACTGGTACGAGGACGAATCGACCTGCTGATCACCGATCGCCGAGTCGGTCAGCACCTGATCGACGAGTTGAACCTCCGGGACGAGATCACCGAAAACCCGCTGATCATCAGCGAGCAAAGCCAGTATCTGGCGGTACGACGCAACGCTGGGATGGACTTACTGGTGCAACGCTTCGGCGCCGAGCTCAAACGCTTCAAGCGGGAGCCCGCCTACGCGGAACTGAGTGCCAGATACGGTGCCGGACCTGCCGCCAATGCCAACGCCAACGCCAACGCCGCCAGCGTCACCCGTGCCAGCGGAAAAACCGTTGAGCAGCAGGAAAGCAGCGCGCAGTGATTGCTCTGTTATACTCCGGCCTTCCCGCCAGGCTCACGCCCGGACGCTCGGACTTGTTCAAGGCATCTCGACCCCGCTACAGCGCAGCTTTTCAGCCCGCGCGAGCGCTCCAGACGAGCTTTCAAGGCCCAGCAGGACCGGACGGGGTTGCGTTCTTCTTAAACGCGATTCGCGCCAGGCAAGACTCCCATTGGGCCAAGCCCTAACTAAAACAGGATTACTCATGTCCTTTGCTTCCCTCGGTCTCTCCGAGGCTTTAGTCCGCGCCATCGAGGCAGCGGGCTATACCGAGCCTACTCCGGTGCAACAGCGGGCTATTCCCGCCGTGTTGCAAGGTCGCGACCTGATGGTTGCGGCTCAGACAGGTACTGGTAAAACCGGTGGCTTCGCCCTTCCGATCCTGGAGCGGTTGTTCCCTAATGGTCATCCGGACAAGTCCCAGCGTCATGGCCCGCGCCAACCGCGCGTACTGGTCCTGACCCCTACCCGTGAACTCGCCGCTCAAGTACACGAAAGCTTCAAGATCTATGCCCGTGACCTGAAGTTCGTCAGCGCCTGCATCTTCGGTGGCGTCGGCATGAACCCACAGGTTCAGGCCATGTCCCGCGGTGTAGACGTGCTCGTCGCCTGCCCGGGCCGCCTGCTCGACCTCGCCGGCCAAGGCAGCGTCGATTTGTCCCACGTGGAAATCCTCGTGCTGGACGAAGCGGACCGCATGCTCGACATGGGCTTCGTCCATGACGTGAAGAAGGTCCTGGCTCGTCTGCCGAGCAAACGTCAGAACCTGCTGTTCTCGGCGACGTTCTCCAAGGACATCACCGACCTTGCCGGCAAGCTGCTGCATAACCCGGAACGCATCGAAGTCACGCCGCCGAACACCACGGTCGAGCGTATCGAGCAGCGCGTGTTCCGTTTGCCTGCCAACCACAAGCGTTCGTTGCTGGCTCACCTGATCACCGCTGGCGCCTGGGAACAGGTCCTGGTGTTCACCCGCACCAAGCACGGCGCCAACCGTCTGGCCGAGTACCTGGACAAGCACGGTCTTTCCGCCGTCGCGATCCACGGCAACAAGAGCCAGAATGCCCGTACCAAAGCACTCGCCGATTTCAAGGCCGGTGAAGTGCGCATCCTGGTTGCCACCGACATCGCCGCTCGCGGCCTCGACATCGACCAGTTGCCACACGTGGTCAACTTCGAGCTGCCGAACGTCGACGAAGATTACGTTCACCGCATCGGCCGTACTGGCCGTGCCGGTCGTTCGGGCGAGGCGATCTCTCTGGTTGCCCCGGACGAAGAAAAACTGCTGAAAAGCATCGAGCGCATGACCAAGCAGAAAATCGCCGACGGCGACCTGATGGGCTTTGATTCCAGCGCTGTGGAAGCTGAAAAACCTGAAGTTCGCGAGCGACCGGATGTGCGTAACCCGCGCAACCCACGTGGCCCGCGCGGCGACGGTCCAAACGGCGGTGGCGGTGGTGGCGGTCGCAAGGACAAAGGCAAGGACAAGGGCGGCAAGGAAAAACCTGCCGCCACTGGCCGCGGCGATCGTCCGGCACGTGAACACAAACCACGTGAAGGCACCCCGGCTCGCGAGCAACAACGCCCGGCTCCACGCGCGGCCTCTGCTGATCGCGCACCGGACGAGTTCCTGGACGACGACATCGATAACTTCGGTAATCGTGTCGACTACGTTCCACAGGCCAAGCCAGCCCAGGGTCGCGGCCGTCGTCCAGGTGCTCCGGCACAGGGCACGACAGCAGGCGCAGGTGCTCCGCGCACCGGTGGCAAGCCGCAAGGTCGCCAAAGCGGTCCGCGCAGCAGCGATGGCGCCACCACCGGCACCCCGCCAGCCAAGCGCAGCGGCCCACGCAGCGGTGCTCCACGTGACGGTCAGGCCCGTCGCGAAGAAGGCCGCAACCGTCGTCCCGCTCGTGACGACCAACCGCGCTCTGAACCAGCGGTGCAGAACCCGCGCGGTCCAGCGCCGAAGATCATTCACAAGGAGTCGAAAACCGATCGTTTCCCGACACCTGAACAGCTTGATCAATTGCCAGGCCGTCCTCGCGGCGAGAAACCAGCGTTGCTGACCCGCAACCGCTGATTTGACGCTGCAATAAAAAATGCCCCGGATCGTGAGATCCGGGGCATTTTTTTGATGCTGGGAAAAGCTTTTGTAGGAGCTGGCGAAGCCTGCGATCTCTTGATCTTAAAAGATCGCAGCCTGCGGCAGCTCCTACAGTCTCAGCATTACTTCGCTTTCACGCCTTCAAACGAGATGTACAGCTCGACTGCATCGGACGCTGCGCCGAGGTCTTTCTGCTTGCCGAAGTCCGAACGCTTGATGCTGGTGGTGCCTTCGAAGCCGGCACGGTAGCCGCCCCATGGATCCTTGCCTTCACCCAGGAAAGTGGCCTTGACCACGATCGGCTTGGTGACGCCAAGAAGGGTCAGGTCGCCGGTCACGTCGGCAGTGTCTTTGCCAGCGGCGTTTTTGCCGGTGGATTTGACGCTGGTAGAAACAAACTTGGCTTTAGACCCGTCCAGGAAGTCTTTGCTGGCGATGTGCTTGTCGCGCTCGGCATGGTTGGTGAATACGCTGGCGGTATTCACATTGAATTCGATCTTGCTGTCTTCAGGCTTGGCAGCATCGAAGCTGAACTTGCCATCGATATCCTTGAAGGTACCGGTGATGTAGCTGTAACCCAGGTGGCTGATCTTGAAGTCAACGAAGGCGTGCTGGCCTTCTTTGTCGACAGTGTAGTCAGCCGCCATCACGTTAGCGGACAGCAGAGCAGAACCAATTGCCAGAGCGGCGAGAGTCTTTTTCAACATGCTTTCTATTCCTTTGGAGTCGAGGTTGAACTTCAAGCTTTGCGGCCCAGCATTCGCGTCAGGGTCGCATCACGGTCGATAAAGTGGTGTTTCAATGCTGCCAACGCATGGAGGCCGGAAAAAATTACCAGCGCCCATGCCAGGTAGAAGTGAATGACACCGGCGGTATCCGCCTGGTCCGGTAGCCCGGAAATCAGTGCAGGCACTTCGAACAAGCCAAACACCGGAATACCGACACCGTCTGCGGTGGAAATCAGGTAACCGGCAATCATCACAGCAAACAAGGCAAGGTAGAGGAACGAATGCCCGAGCTTGGCGCCAAGGCGCGTCGTTCGGCTATAGCTTTCCAATGTCGGTGGCGGCGGGCTGATAAAACGCCACACCACCCGCACCAGCATCACGGCAAACAACACCAGGCCAATGCTTTTGTGCAGGTCCGGCGCGTCTTTGCGCCAGGTGCTGTAGTAGTCGAGACCGACCATCCACAAGCCCAACGCGAACAATCCAAAGACTGCCAGCGCCACACCCCAGTGCATGAAGACGCTGACCCAACCGTAGCGCGAGGAAGAATTACGTAGTTGCATTGCCCAAATCCCGTGAGAACTGCGACCAAGACTATCGAGTTATCTATCGAATTAAAGCGGAAAATTTCGCTTTGAAATATCGAGAAATACGATGAAGAGTCTGAAATAGCTTAGTTAAGGAAAGATTAAAGGCCAAAGTGTGGCGGGATGTTTGGTGGCGAGCAGGGAAATGTATGTCGACAGCAGGGCCGGATACCAATGGCAAACGTCCCCTGTAGGAGTGAGCCTGCTCGCGATAGCCATCTATCAGGCAAAAAAAAGCGCGGCCCTTAAGCCGCGCTTTTTTTGACTCTAAAACCTTACTGCGCTTTGGTATCTGTCGCTGCCGGAGTCGTCGCAGCGGGTTTGGCTGCTGGCTTCTTCGCCGGTTCAGCCTTCTTCACCGGAGCCTTTTTAGCCTCGGTTTTTGCCGCCGGCTTCTTCACCGGGGCTTTCGCAGGCGCCTTTTTAGCAGGCTCGGCTTTTACCGGTGCCGCAGGCTTCGGTGCTTCGACGGGCGCAGGTGCCGGGGTCGGCGCAGGCGTTGGAGCCACTGGAGCGACCGGCGCTGGAGCCTTGGCCGGCTCCGGCTTCTTGTCATCATCCGAGCCGCCAAACAGGTTGGTGAAGAAGTTACCCTTCTTCGCTGCCACTGCACCTGCCGCTACAGCAGCCGCTGCCGGGACAACCTTCGCCGGTTCAAACGATTTGCCAGCGGCCAGGTCTTCAACCTGACTCGCCGCGCGCTGACCGGTGCGCAATGCGCCTTCCAGCGTGCCCGGGTACAAGGTGTCGGTGTGTTCGCCAGCGAACGCTACGCGCTGCAACGGACGCTCCCACAGGCGCCAGTACTTGCTGATCTGCCCTGGGCCGAAGGCCAGGTAAGCACCGCCCATCGACGGGTCGGTGCTGTAGCGGCGGATTTCATAACCGGTGAACGAACCACGGGCCTGTGGATAAAACGCGTGCAGACGGATCAGCACCTGATCGACCATCTGCTTGTCGCCGAAAGCCTGCATCACGCGGGCGTTATCGCCGGACAGGTTGATCACCACATTGGCGCCACCCTTCAGCGCTGGCTCAATCCACAGCATGCCCAGACCGGTATTGCTGTAGATCTCGCCGGACATGCGCGCCTTGGGTTCCCACACCGGCGTCTTGAATTTCAGCATGATCTGGTCGCGCCAGCCGTAGTTGGTGCCCTTGATCGCGCCCATGTGCTGGGCATCCAGCGACGGGATCATCGAAATCTTGGCCAGTGCGCGCAAGGGCACCGCCACGATCACGTAGTCTGCCTGATAGCCAACGCTGCCGACCTTGACGGTCACGCCGTCCTTGTCCTGGGTAATGGACGAGACCGGGGAACTGGTCTTGATCGTTTTCAGCTGTTTGACGAACGCCTGAGCCAGCACCGGGCTACCGCCGAGCAGGCGCGACGCACGCAGGTCACGGTCAGACACCCCCAGGTAAACGCGGCTCTGCTGTGCAAAGTACAGCAGCGACAGACGCGAAGGTTCGTCATAACGGGTGCGAATTTGCTGGTTGATCAGCTGACGGGCCGTGGCAGGCAGCGTCAGACGGTCGAGCCAGTTGGATACGTTGATCTGATCCAGCGCGTGCAGCGTGTTGTTCGCAGCAGGGTTCTGTGGATCTTCGATCGAGCGCGCCAGATCATCCACGGTTTTTTCGTAGCGCTTGAGCGCTTGGGCAGTGGTCGGATCCTTGGTTGCCAGATCAGCGGCGGAGTAATACACGCCGTCGATCAGATAGCTCGGCGTACGCACGAATTCCGGCGCTGGCGTGGTGCTCAGCTTGAAGTTCGACACGTACTTGTTCAACACCGGCTGGGTCTTGTCGTTACCGATCCACTCGCTGGTGGCCATGCCGGAACGCCCGCCCAGGCTCGGTTTGGCTTCCAGAAGGGTCACTTGCCAACCCTTGTTTTGCAGTTCGTAAGCAGCCGTCAGGCCCGACAGGCCCCCGCCGATCACGATCGCCGTTTTATCCTTGGCCAGCGCAGACACGCTGAACAGCCCCAACATCACCAGCGCACAGGCGCGCAGCCAACCAGCAGACATTCAGAGAACTCCGGAAATACACAAGGAAACAGTTTTTTCGAGTCAGACGACTCAAGGAACGGCGAAGAATACGTCAGCCATCAAATGGCCGCCAGCGACGTCTATCGCCCCATACAAAGTAGCTCAATTGACACAATGGGTTGTTCCGATGCCGCGCATTGCATAGGCTTGCGCGATTGTATTTCCGCGCATGTCGCAGGAAGCCTCGAGGAGACTGAACATGGGCCTGAATAATCAGTGGATGCAGCGCGATCTCGCCGTGTTGTGGCATCCCTGCACCCAGATGAAAGACCACGAACAACTGCCGCTGATCCCGATCAAGCGCGGTGAAGGCGTGTGGCTTGAAGACTTCGAAGGTAAACGCTACCTCGACGCCGTCAGTTCCTGGTGGGTCAATGTGTTCGGCCATGCCAACCCACGGATCAATCAACGCATCAAGGATCAGGTCGATCAGCTGGAGCACGTGATCCTCGCCGGTTTCAGCCACCAGCCAGTGATCGAGTTGTCCGAGCGCCTGGTGAAGATGACGCCGGAAGGCCTGACCCGATGCTTCTACGCCGATAACGGTTCGTCCTGCATCGAAGTTGCGCTGAAGATGAGCTTTCACTACTGGCTCAATCGCGGCCAGCCGAACAAAAAGCGCTTCGTCACCCTGACCAACAGCTACCACGGCGAAACCATGGCGGCGATGTCGGTGGGCGACGTGCCGCTGTTCACGGAAACCTACAAGGCGTTGTTGCTCGACACCATCAAGGTGCCAAGCCCCGATTGCTACCTGCGCCCGGAAGGCATGAGCTGGGAAGAGCATTCGCGCAACATGTTCGCCGCCATGGAACAGACCCTCGCGGACAACCACGACACCGTCGCTGCCGTGATCGTCGAGCCGTTGATCCAGGGTGCTGGCGGCATGCGCATGTACCACCCGGTGTACCTCAAGCTGCTGCGGGAAGCCTGCGATCGTTATGGCGTGCACCTGATCCACGACGAAATCGCCGTCGGCTTTGGCCGCACCGGCACCATGTTCGCGTGTGAACAGGCCGGCATCCGTCCGGATTTCCTGTGCCTGTCCAAAGCCCTGACCGGCGGCTACCTGCCACTGGCCGCGTGCGTGACCACCGAAGACGTCTACAGCGCTTTCTACGACGACTACCCGACGCTGCGCGCATTCCTGCATTCCCACAGCTACACCGGCAATCCCCTGGCATGCGCCGCGGCATTGGCGACGCTGGATATTTTCGAAGAAGACAACGTCATCGAAAACAACAAGGCGCTGGCGCAGCGCATGGCCTCCTCCACCGCGCACCTGGTCGATCACCCGAATGTTTCGGAAGTGCGCCAGACCGGCATGGTGCTGGCCATCGAGATGGTCAAGGACAAGGCCACCAAGGAAGCTTATCCATGGCAGGAACGCCGCGGCTTGAAGGTGTTCCAGCATGCACTGGAGCGTGGCGCCCTGTTGCGTCCGTTGGGCAGCGTGGTGTATTTCCTGCCGCCGTATGTCATTACGCCAGAGCAGATCGACTTCCTGGCCGAAGTGGCCAGCGAAGGCATCGATATCGCAACGCGTGACAGCGTCAGCGTGTCGGTGCCGAAAGACTTTCATCCGGGTTTCCGTGATCCGGGCTAAAGCTTGACGCAGTTCCCCTGTTGTTAGGGGTTTATCTGTGGCGAGGGGATTTATCCCCGTTGGACTGCGCAGCAGTCCCATTTTTGGGGCCGCTTCGCAGCCCAACGGGGCGGTGCGACGTTTCGCTAAATCCCCTCACCACAAAGAGTCAGCAGCACAAAAGCGACTACGATCCATTTTTAGAGAACCCGCATGAGACTGTCCCGCTTCTTTATCGACGCCCCCCTGAGCATCGGCGAGCACGAATTGCCCGAGGCCCAGGCGCACTACATCAGCCGTGTGCTGCGCATGACCGAAGGCGATGCGTTGCAGCTGTTCGACGGCTCGGGCGACGAGTTTCGCGCTCGGCTGGTCGACGTCGGCAAGAAGCGCGTCGTGGTGCAGATCGATGAAAGCTTCCCTGGTCAGGTCGAGTCGCCGCTGCAGATCCATCTCGGCCAGGGTCTGTCCCGTGGCGAGCGGATGGACTGGGCGATTCAGAAAGCCACCGAACTGGGCGTGACCGAAATCACCCCGATCTTCAGCGACCGCTGTGAAGTCCGATTAAAAGATGAACGCGCCGACAAACGCTTGATGCACTGGCGCCAGGTAGCGATCAGCGCCTGCGAGCAATGTGGGCGTTCGCGGGTGCCGGTGATTCATCCCCCGCTGCTGCTGGCCGATTGGTTGAAGCAGACGCAAGCCGAGCTGAAACTGGTGCTGCACCCGGTGGCCGAGCCGCTGGTCAGTCATGCCAAGCCTGCGACGCTGGCGTTCCTGATTGGCCCAGAAGGTGGGTTGTCGGATGCTGAGGTTGATCAGGCCAAAGATGCAGGCTTCCATGCTGCGCGTCTTGGTCCGCGGGTGTTGCGCACGGAGACCGCGCCGGTGGTGGCGCTGGCGGTGGCGCAGCAGCTGTGGGGCGACTTCTAAGGCCTTATCGCGATCAGGCTCGCTCCTACAAGTGCACCGCCGCCCTGTAGGAGTGAGCCTGCTCGCGATCAGCCGCGACACGGTCTACAAGACATAAAAGAATATCGCCACAAAATGCAGCAAACTCCCGGCGATCACGAACAGATGCCAGATCCCGTGGGCATGGCGCAGGCGATGATCGAGGGCAAAAAAGACAATGCCCACGGTGTACAGAATCCCCCCCGCTGCCAACCAGGCAAACCCGACGCCACCCAGCGCCGCCATCAGCGGCTTGACCGCCACCAGCACAATCCAGCCCATCACCGC
>Ga0247812_10002110_pt1 | contig 11184 bp, 10 predicted proteins | sample UWRJL149409B1_FD_178011 | JGI IMG/M metagenome (GOLD analysis project Ga0247812, IMG submission 178011) | Plant litter microbial communities from Arlington Agricultural Research Station in Wisconsin, United States - UWRJ-L149-409B-1 | ecosystem: Environmental > Terrestrial > Plant litter >...
CCTTCGAAACCGCGGGCGCCAAGCTGGGCGTGCTCCAGTCCGTCGGCGAACTGGGCCTGCCCGCCGACTATCTGACGCAGGAAGCCGCCGTCATCGACGGCATGACCGTCGACCAGATCAAGGCCCTGGCCGCCCGCTACATCCGCCCCGACGCCATGATCTACGTCGTCGTCGGCGACGCCGCGACGCAGGCGTCGCGACTGGAAGCCCTCGGCTACGGCGCCCCCGTCATGATGAACGAGGCCCTCGCGACGGCGGACCGGTAGGGGGGAGGCTGTCATTGCTGGCGCGGCCGGCGAATGTCGGCCTTGAGGCAGCACGGCAGGGTCGCAAACTGACCCGTTGCGGACGTTGCGACAATCTCCTCCCCATCGCGAAGCGATGGGGAGGTGGCGCGGCGCGCCTTCAGCGCCGTGACGGAGGGGGCGACACCATGCCGACCGTATAATCCCAAACCTTCATCAGCGCGTCGCCCCCTCCGTCTCCTCGCCGAAGAGGCTCGGAGCCACCTCCCCATTCGCCCGGAGGCGAACAGGGAGGAGAAAGCCAGCGCTCTCCTGGCTTGCACCGCGTTTGCGGCCCCGCGCCGCCCTCAGGCGCACCGCTCCACGCAGACCCGCGCTAGCACCTCGGCCGAGTCCGTCAGCGGCGCCGTCGTGTCGGCGGGCGACAGCAGCAGCGGGACTTCGGTGCAGCCGGCGACCAGCCCTTCCGCGCCCGCCGCGATCAGGGCGCCGGCCAGCCGCGCCATCTCGGCGCGCGCCCCGGCGCCGACCTCGCCGCGCTTGACGCCATAGACCAGCCCCATGAAGGCCGCCCGGTCCTCGCCCTGCAACAGGACGACCTCGACCCCGGCCTCGCCCAGCGCCCTGGCGTACAGCGCCTCCCCGCCCGGCGTCGCCAGCACCCCGACCCGTCGCGCGCCGGTCGCGAGCACCGCCGCCGTGGTCTCGGCGGTCATGTCGATGAAGGGCAGGCCGGCCGCGCGGATGCCCGCCGCCTGGGCGTGGGCGGTGTTGCACGGCATGGCCAGGACCTCGGCCCCCGCCGTCTTCAGCCGCAGCGCCATCTCGCCCAGCACCGCCTCGGCCAGCTCGGGCGTGCGGTTCCGGTCCGGGACCTGCGGGTTCATGTCCATGACCACCCGCACATGATCCTGATCGGCCCCAGCCGGTGTCAGGGCCTGCACCCGCGCCAGAAACGCCAGCGTCGCCGCCGGCCCCATCCCGCCAAGAACGCCCAGTATCTTGCTCATGCTTCCTCTTCTTTCGTCATCCTCCGGCGCGAAGCGACCGGGGGACCCAGCGGCGCCGAAGGCGATCTGTTCACGCACGATGTATCAGCCGCCCTTGCCCGGACAGGTTCGCGCTCCCGCGCGCCGCTGGGTCCCCCGGTCTGCGCGGCTGCGCCTCTTGCCGGAGGATGACGAAAGGGGTTTACAGCGATCCTTCCAGCTCGCCCTGATAGCCGAACAGCCCCTGCGCCCCGCCGGTGTGCAGGAAGACCACCGTCTCGTTCTCGAACCGCCCGGCCTTCGCCAGGGCGATCAGCCCCGTCATCGCCTTGCCGCTGTAGACCGGGTCCAGCACGATCCCGTCTGTCCGCGCCGCCAGCTTCAGGGCGTCGATCACCGCGTCGTCGATCAGGCCGTAGCCCGCGCCGACATAGTCGCAGTCGGCGACGACCATCGCCTCCGTCACCGCATCCGGCCGCCCCAGCAGGGCCGCCGTCTCGCGCGCCAGCTTCAGCACGTTCGCCTCCTGCGTCGCCTTCGGCGCCCGCACCCCGATGCCCAGCACCGGAATGTCCGCCCCCATCACCGCCAGTCCCGCGACCAGACCAGCGTGGGTCCCGGCGCTGCCGGTGGCGGTGACGATCCGGTCGACCTGCATGTCCAGTTCGTCGGCCTGGACCACGATCTCGCGGGCGCAGTCGACATAGCCGAGCGCCCCCACCGGGTTCGAGCCGCCGCCGGGGATGACATAGGGCCTGCCGCCCCGCGCCCGCACCTGGGCCGCCGTCGTCTCCAGCTCGGCCGGCATGTCCGACCCGCCGGGCACGAAGCGGATGCCCGCATCGAACAGCCGGTCCAGCAGGACATTGCCGTTGCCGACATAGTCGACGGCCTTCGACCCCGTGCGCTCCTCGAGGATGACCTCGCACTTCAGCCCGTGGGCGGCGGCGGCGGCGGCCGTCTGGCGCACATGGTTGGACTGGACCGCGCCCTGGGTCACCAGCGTATCGGCCCCCTGTTCGAAGGCGTCGCCCAGCAGGAACTCCAGCTTGCGCGTCTTGTTGCCGCCGCCGGCCAGCCCGGTGCAGTCGTCGCGCTTGATCCACAGTTCGACGCCCAGGGCCTCGCTCAGCCGCGGCAGGGGCTCCAGCGGCGTGGGCAGGTGGGCGAGACGGACGCGGGGAAAGCGGGCGAGATACATGGGCGGGGGCTCCGGGACGGGTCGCCCATTCCTACGCCCCTTGCGTGACGCTGCGAAGGCGCGAAGCCTGCCCCTCAGGCGACCTCGGCTTCCTGGATCTTCAGGGCCTCGTGCAGCAGGGCGACGACCCGCTCGCCCGAGGGCGCCGCCTCGGCCATCAGGGCGTCCAGCGCCGGCGCCGTGGCTGGGGCGATGCGGGCGCTGGCCATCAGCCACCGGCCGAACATCCGCTCGGTGATCGGGACCCGGTCCAGCACCGTCAGGTCGCGGTGGCGCGGATCGTTGGCCAGCCGCCGCAGCAGCCGGTCCAGCGAACCGGGCGATCCCTCCACCACCTGGACATAGCGTTCGCCATGGGCCGCCAGGACCCCGGTCAGGCCCTCGCGTTCGTTGTTGCGCTGGGACTCGCCCAGGATGGCCACCAGATTCAACAGCGACGTGGTGCTCCCAGTCGCCCTGCTCTCGTAAACCAGTCGTTCCAGACCCAACGGCATCAGACGCTCCGCGATACAGCCTCGCTTATCGTCAGCAAAGTGTTGCGAGAGGCTAAACGTCTGCGAATAAAAGGAAATATCGCCGTCAGGCGACCTGCGACCCAGCCGCGAAGACCGTCGCGGGATGTTCGCGCGAGGGTTGCCGTCCACAGCGCTGCAACCCCCGCCCATCACGCCGTCGACCATCCATTGAACCCGCCCGCGACACGGCGTAGGCTGACCCTGTTCTCCGGGGGGTCGCGCAGCGCGCCTTCAGCGAGCGGTTTCTGCGAGCGGTTCGAAGGCGCGCCACCAGAGGGGGCGCTTTCCGGGCGGCGAACCGGCGACCACTTCGCCTGAAAGCGCCCAGCGGCTGAGATTGGCGTAGCCGCCTGACCCGTCGAACCTGATCCGGGTCATGCCGGCGAAGGGATGGGAATTGTCTTTCCGTCCGCTCACCCCGGCGAATGCAGGGATGAGCGGCAGGGAGGCGGATCACGCCCGGAGTCGGCCAGCCCTCTGCAAACAGAGGCCGCCATGAACATTCTCGTCACGCCCCCCGCCCTGCCCGAAGAGCCCAATGTCGAGCTCGCCCTGAAGGACGCCCGCGAGGCGGTGATGAAGGAGACCGGGACCATCCCGACCGGCGAACGCGCCGGGTCGCGCAAGGTCTATGTCGCCGGCGAGCTCTACCCCGACATCCGCGTCCCCTTCCGCGAGGTCGCCGTCCACCCCAGCGCCAACGAGCCGCCGGTCACCATCTACGACAGCTCCGGCCCCTACACCGACCCGACCGTCACGATCGACATCAAGCGCGGCCTGCCCCTGGTCAAATCCAGCTGGCAGCTCGACCGCGGCGACATCGCCCCCGTCCTCAACCCCCGCGAGGTCAAGCCCGAGGACAACGGCCACGCGTCGGGCCGCCACCTCGCCCCCCGCTTCGACGTCTCCAACCACCGCGTCTTCAAGGGCGTCGAGGGCCGCCCGGTCACCCAGTATGAATACGCCAGGGCCGGCATCATCACGCCGGAGATGGAATACGTCGCCATCCGCGAGAACCTGCGCCGGCAGGACGTGAATCGTGACGTCGTGACTCGTGACCCAGGCGCCCCCAATCACGATTCACGCGTCACGCCTCACGCCCCCATCCGAGACGGCGAGGACTTCGGCGCCTCGATCCCCGACTTCGTCACCCCCGAGTTCGTGCGTCAGGAGATCGCGCGCGGCCGCGCCATCATCCCGCACAACATCAACCACCCCGAGGTCGAGCCGATGATCATCGGCCGCAACTTCCTCGTGAAGATCAACGCCAACATCGGCAACTCGGCGGTCCTCAGCTCCGTCGACGACGAGGTCGACAAGCTGGTCTGGGCCACCCGCTGGGGCGCCGACAACGTCATGGACCTGTCGACCGGGCGCAACATCCACAACATCCGCGACTGGATCATCCGCAACTCGTCCGTCCCCATCGGCACCGTGCCCATCTATCAGGCGCTGGAGAAGGTGAACGGCATCGCCGAGGACCTGACCTGGGAGGTGTTCCGCGACACCCTGATCGAACAGGCCGAACAGGGCGTCGACTATTTCACCATCCACGCCGGCGTCCGCCTGCCCTTCGTGCCGATGACCGCCAAACGCGTCACCGGCATCGTCTCACGCGGCGGCTCCATCATGGCCAAGTGGTGCCTGTCGCATCACCGCGAGTCCTTCCTCTACGAGCATTTCGAGGACATCTGCGACATCATGCGGGCCTACGACGTGTCGTTCAGCCTCGGCGACGGCCTGCGCCCCGGCTCCATCGCCGACGCCAATGACGAGGCGCAATTTGCTGAGCTACGGACTTTGGGCGAGCTGACCAAGATCGCCTGGGCGAAGGGCTGCCAGGTCATGATCGAGGGCCCCGGCCACGTGCCGATGCACAAGATCAAGGCCAATATGGATGAGCAGCTCAAACACTGCCACGAGGCGCCCTTCTATACGCTCGGGCCGCTGACCACCGACATCGCCCCCGGCTACGACCACATCACCTCGGCCATCGGCGCGGCCATGATCGGCTGGTTCGGCACGGCCATGCTCTGCTACGTCACGCCCAAGGAGCACCTCGGCCTGCCCGACCGTCAGGACGTCAAGGACGGCGTCATCACCTACAAGATCGCCGCCCACGCCGCCGACCTCGCCAAGGGCCACCCGGCCGCCCGTCTGCACGACGACGCCCTGTCCCGCGCCCGGTTCGAGTTCCGCTGGGAAGACCAGTTCAACCTCGGCCTCGACCCCGAAACGGCGCGGAAATACCACGACGCGACCCTGCCGAAAGAGGCCCACAAGACCGCCCACTTCTGCAGCATGTGCGGCCCGAAATTCTGCTCGATGAAGATCTCGCAGGACATCCGGCGGGATGCGGCGGCGCAGAATGATGCGGGGGGGTCGCTGGCGGATGCGGAAGCCGGGATGGCGGAGATGTCGGCGAAGTTCCGGGCGGGGGGCGGGGTGGTGGAGGTGAAGGTGTGAGGCTTGACATAGCTTTGCCGTTCTCGCCCTCTCACGAAACATATTTCGCGAGAGTCGCTCCATGGCAGACAACCCCTCAATCGAGCCTTTTATCCGCTTTGGGTTGCTGCCAGAAAATTTGCCCCCGGTCATAAACTCTGGAAGCTTGTGGCAGCATTACGAAGGCCACAAAGGCGCGTATATCCTCAACAAAGAGTGCGTGGGCTGGCTTTCCCCATACGACGCCAGCAAGCGAGGAAACCAACGACGCTCATTCTCGATTTCACATCCAGCCTTCGTCTATGAACAGGCTGCTTTCTATGAGAAGAACTGGAAAGATATTGGTCCGTTATTCGCGCGGTCTCCAGGAAGTCGTTCGATTCCAAATTTTCCAAAAACTGGGCCACGGGCCACGCGTATTACACCCCACTCTGATCTACCAGCGATCAGATTTCGGCAACTTTCTAGGTTCAAATACTGCCTAGTAGCCGACGTCGCTCGATGCTTTCCATCAATTTACACGCACAGCATACCTTGGGCCATTCACGGGAAATCAGCGTCGAAGGCAGACACAAAGACACAGTCTGCTACGATCTTTGCCAACAGGCTCGATTCAGCGTTACGCTCGGCGCAGGACCGCCAAACCATGGGCATCCCTGTAGGACCAGATACCTCGCGCCTTACTTCGGAAATAGTGCTCAGCGCAGTCGACGCGGAGTTTCTCAAAGACGCTCCGGCTGCTGCTAACGCCTACATTCGTCACGTGGACGATTACTGGATCGGAGCCCATACCTAAGAGGAAGCTGAAGCGTATCTTCGTGCGTTACGCCATTCGCTGAACTCCTACGAACTCGATGTTAACGAGCTAAAGACCCGTATTGTCCGACTAGACACAATTTTAGGTCAGAAATGCCCCCCCCGAACTGAAGCGGGAAATAGAATACTCGTTCTCGTCTTTTATGAAGTCGGATGAAGATCTCGTCTCGGCCTTCGGTGCCGTCATAGATTTTGCGAATAAAAACTCCGATGAAGGGCTCATTCGTCACGTCATCAAGACGATCGACGATGGAAAATCATGGAATTCGGAGTGGGAAATCACTGAGCATTTTCTCGCTCAGTCCGCGGTCCAATTTCCACATAGCCTAGACTATGTTGCTCGGGTTATCGCTTGGCGCGTTCGATCCGAAATGGAGGTTGATAGGGCGATGTGGGTGGAAGTCTTCTGCAACGCCATAGCGAAAGCCAGCGGACTAGGGCGAGATTCGGAAGTAATTTGGAGCTTGTGGGCACTTAAAGAACTGAGATCTAAAATTCCCAAAGATTTATCTTCTTCTATATGCAAAAATAACAATGCTATATCTTTGGCGTTTTTGTCGCATATGCATGCGGGAGGACTTACAAATGATAAATCGATTGCACAAACACTCTGGGATCGAGTGGAAGGTAACTCCTACAGCGGACCTTTTTGGCCCCTGACCCTTGAGTTGCAGCACTTGGGTATTGCCAATTCGAACGCCATCACAGCTAGCGGAGCAGAAGCTCCACTACGTGCACTCCACGACTCCGGCATGTCCCTATTTGACTGGACGTCCGGCCCTGCCGTTTTCAAGAAAAAGGGCGGAAAGCCCAGCTCGGCCATCGAGGCTTACACGTCCGACTATGACGATGGCGATGGAATGGACGACGAAGATGAGGACGACGATGACGATCAAGTTGATCCAGGTGATTTCGACTACCTGTAAGCTCCCAGCACCCCTGCCCGATCCCGGATCGCGGCGTCGATGAACCAAGGGTTCGCCCAGCGCGACGGCGTTGCTGAACCGGATCACCGTCCAGCCCAGCGCCTCGATCCCGGTCTGGCGATGATGGTCGCGAACCCCGACGTCATCACGGTCGCGCACCCTTCCATCGATCTCGATGACGAGACGCAACGCCACACAGGCGAAATCGACGATGTAGCGGCCGATGTCGTGCTGACGCCGCACCTCGATCCCGTCGACGGCGCCGCCCCGCAAACGCGCCCATAGCCGCTGCCCGGCGAGGCCGGAGGTCTGGCGGAGATCGCGGGCGCGGGGCATGACCGGAAATCGCCCTTTCCCGCCGGGAGAGGAACACCCGCTTTCCTTCTTCTTTCGTCATCCTCCGGCAAGCCGCGTCTTCGCGGCGCAGACCGGGGGACCCGGCGGCGCGCGAGAGCGCGACCCTGTCGCGGATGCGATGTCCCGACAGCCTGCGTGGGCAGGTCGCCTGCGGCGCCGCCGGGTCCCCCGGTCTCGCTGCGCTCGCCGGAGGATGACGAAAGGAAGAGGGCGCCTTACCCGCTAAACGTTCGCGCTTCCCTCCACCAACACCCGCGATTTCAACCACTTACCCATTTCCCGCCCCCATCGACCGAACATCCCCGGAAACGCGCGTATCCTTCTTCCGTCCTGTCGTCAGGGGGCTCGCTCGGCCGGCGATCCGAAGCGGCGGCGGGAACGGAGGGAGTGGGCGCGACCCGGAGCCAGACCTGTCACAGGGTCGCTTGCAAAGGGGATGCGAAGTCGGGCCGGGCGCAATACCGGCAGGCTCAGGGGCGGGGAGGAGTACCCGCACCGGTCCGGCAGGAGGTCGTCGCCTCCGCCGCCCACGGCGCGCAGACGGGGCGTTCGTCAATACCGAAGCCAGGCCCTCGGCGCAGTCGAAAACCGTCCGTGCGGAGCGATCTGTCTTTGCCGAAACACACATAACCCCAACGGTCTCCGGGCGAAGGCCCGTCGCTCCGCCAAGGCCCCCGCAGACCTTCGGCGCCCCCGCGCCTGAGGGCGCCGCCGCACGGCCGCGCGCGACCGCCGTTCATGCTAGGGAAACAGGCTTCAGGGAGGCGTCATGACCCCGATCCGCGACCGCGACACCCGATCCCGCGCCCGATCCACAGCGGGGGGCCCGGCGCACAGCCGCCCGCGCCCCGGGCCGGATCGGCACCATGTCTCTAAAGCCTCCGCCGGAGCGGGCGCCGTCGGGGCCGGCGCGATCGGGACCCTGGCCGTCGGCGGTCTGATGCTGGGGGCCATGGCCTTCGGGGCGCTGGCCGTCGGAGCCCTTGCCATCGGGGCTTTGGCCATCGGCCGGCTGGGGGTGAAGCGCGGCCGGTGCGACCGGCTGCATATCGGCGAGCTGACCGTCGACCGGCTGCGCCTCGGCCGGATCGAGCGGGACTGACCGTCGGGATTGCGGAACCCGTCGCGACGTCGTCGCAGCCCCATTGAGACCCCGGGGGCGCGCGGCACAGTCAGGCCATGTCCCGGATCGCCCTCCTCGCCCCCATCGTCCCGGTTCTGGCCGCCGCCGTCCTAACGTCCGCCGCCGCCGGTTCCGCCCGGGCCCAGGCCTATGACCCCTATGGGCCGCGCGTCCCCGATGCGGGGGCCACGCCCCGCGACGTCAGCGCGGTCACGCCGCTCATCGGCGTGTTCGACGGCACCCCCCGCTATGCGCTTCACCCCACCCCCTACGCCCGCAGCGACGCCGGCCAGTCGGGTCTTCTGGAGTTCAACCATCAGGACTATCTGCCGCTCGACTTCGGTCGCGGCGCGCCGGAGTTCGTCACGGAACACGGGCGCTACCCGGTCCCCTTCCACTATCTGGTCAAATACTGGGAGACCTGGCCGAACGCCAGGGAGCGCGAAGGGCACGTGCCCATGCTGGGCGAGTTCTTCACCGCCATCCGCAATCACAGCCAGGTCACGCCCCCGGCGGCCGTGAAGGCCGTGCTGGATCGCCAGGCCGAAAGGCTCAGTCGGGCCGCGCTGGCCTATCCTTTCATCCAGCGGTCCGAGGGGGTGATCACCTACCCCGCCCTTGAATACCAGAGCAGCACGGATCCTTCGGGCGAGCAGGTGTGGGGCTTCACCCTCAGTATCGTCATGGCCTATCTGGGCTCCAGCCCCTCCGACCCCGTCCAGCTGCCCAGCGGCCGCTGGACCGCCAACCCGACCGAAGGCACGGGCATCAGCATCTGTTCGAACTGCTACGACCAGCTCCACCTTCCGGGAGGCCGCTATCGCGGCATGCAGTTCAACAACGTCGACCGCGTTCTGGTCGATACGATCGCCGCGCCCCTCTGGATCAGCCGCTATCGTGGCGGCCAGGGGGAACAGATCAAAAATCCGGAACTGTTCGAGCCCGGCCGCCCGGCCGGCGAAATCCAGCTTCTGACCTTAACCTTCCCGTTTGATGTCGGACAGGGCGCGCTGGCGCCCGATACGGCCCGCGCCCGCGCCCTGGCGATCGCCTGGCTGACCGACTGGAAGGCGCTGGTGAACGAGGTCAACGGGCCGAATGCGCCCCGCGCCGACTGAGGATTGACCCCATGCGAAACCTTGCCCTCGCCGTCTCCGCCCTGTCGCTTCTGGCGGCCGGCCCCGCCCTGGCCCAGACCGGGCCAATGCGCGACTATCCGGTCGTCAGCCCCCCGCCGCCGAACGCCGTCGATCTGGGCGCGGGGGTCTCCCAACTTCCGCCTGGCGTGGTGCAGCTGCAGCCAAACATGCCCGGCCACCGGCGCTTCCGCCCGCCCCAGTTCCCCAACGCCGGCTGGGACAGTCCGCTCCTGCCCCATGGCGAGCGCGACTATGACCGTTATCTGGTCGAGTACTGGAAGGTGCCCTTTCTGGCCCCCGACGCGAAAAACCCTGAGGCCGACGGCCAGGAACAGCGGGGCTACGTCGCGCCGGAGCCCTGGATCGCCAAGGTTGAGCGCAGCCGCGCCACGCCGGACCAGGAGGCCCTGATGGAGCGCCGCATGGCCTTCATCACGCGAGAAGTGCTGAACGCCGTGCCCCTTCGCAACCTGCATGGCGCCAGCGTCGAGCCGGAGCTGACGATCACGGGTTACGGCCAGCAATACGGCGCACAGGGCGACGGGGTCATGCGCGGCAAGATACTGCTGCAATTCCGGCTGATTTCCCCCAGCACCGGCCATAACCAGCGCATGCCGAACGGCACGATCAAATCCAGCTATTTCGGGCCCGCCATCCGCATCGATCTGAACCCTGACTATATCAGCTGTGTGGCGCCGACCGACGTCAGCCCGGCCGAGGTGCAGTGCGAAGACGGGGACCATCGTCTGATCATCGCGACCGACAGGCAGCTCGTGGAGGCCCGCGGCACGTCGTCGTCGCCGACGCGGGGCATCGTCAAGGCCGGCTATGCGGACGGCCGCCCCGCCAACGACCTGCGCGCCCTGTTCATCTGGCATGATCGCAACAACAACGCCTCCAGCCAGATTTCGCAGGGCCGCATGCATCCCAATGACGCCCTCGGGCGGGTCATCGGGGCCGTGAACCTGATCGACTGGCACGACCTGCTGCGCCGCGCCGGAGAGGTGCAATAGGCCAGTCGAACACGGTTCCGTCGCGCCGATTCCGACCTTCGTCGCACCCCTCTGTCAGACGACGACGGCGGCTGGCAGGACGCGTCGCATGAAACACGCTTCGCCCCTCCTCGCCCTCGCCCTGTCCTCGCTGCTCGCCGGGGCCGCTATGGCCGCCCCGCCCCAGGCCGGCGGCGTCATCGACCGCAACGGCTTCCGCCTGCTGAACACCGACCGCAGCGTCGCCTTCGGCGAGGCCCAGGCCGATGTCGTCGCCCATATCTCGCGCGTCTTCGGCGGCGCACCGGTCCTGACGCACGAGGACAACTGCCGCAACGGCGCCTTCGACACCGCCGACTGGGGCAAGGGGCTGAAGCTGATCTTCCAGGGCGGCAAGCTGGTCGGCTGGAACGCGGACCGCACCCTGCCCGCCGGC
>Ga0247812_10002111_pt1 | contig 11184 bp, 7 predicted proteins | sample UWRJL149409B1_FD_178011 | JGI IMG/M metagenome (GOLD analysis project Ga0247812, IMG submission 178011) | Plant litter microbial communities from Arlington Agricultural Research Station in Wisconsin, United States - UWRJ-L149-409B-1 | ecosystem: Environmental > Terrestrial > Plant litter >...
TGTCGTAGTGCATACGATTGTGCCTGCATTTGTGCCTGCCTTAGGTGTTGTGGAAGCGGTACAGCCATCTGATTTGGGTTGGGGGCTTGTGCTGACGCCAATGCCACTCTATTGTTATTTTGTTGTTGCAATAGCATAAGTTGCGATTGATATCCCTGCAAGGCAGGGTCGTGCCCTGAATGTAGAAAGCTGTCAAAATCAAAGTCTTGCAAAACATCTAGAGAAGAATGAGATCTAGTGAAGAACGTCTTGAAGTTTATGGGAAATAGGTCTGATGTTGATACTAGAAATGTTGCATACCTGAGGATTGTGTTAAGTCACTATCATTCTTTGAGCGTTTGTGGAGACGACTGTCATAATCAACTTCTTCCTCCCCTTCTAAGCTTCCTAGTATTTGATATTCCGAGTCTGGAAGCTGAGACATAAAGTAATTAGAGTTATACAGGGCTTGTCGCTTTCCCTGCACACTTTGCAATTGATCTTGTTTGCCAAGAAACCATTCACGTCTTTCAAGACTGTCTTTTGTGATGGGAGTCTAAAGAAAATGAATGTTAGCTTGATATAAACTGTTTTAGACATTGGGTATTTCTGTAAACTTGAACTCACACGCAATGACTTCCAAGCGTCTTCAAATTGGGAGAACTCTATAAAAGCACTCTTGAAGAAAACAGACCACTTGATGCCGATAAATTGCAAGAATATTGCTTGCAGTAGATCTTCTTCAATATATATGTGATATTTCCCTGTAACATGGCGGCGTTGCTCCACTGGCAAGCCATCTGCTTCCCATTCCCAATCATCAAGCGCCGCAAGACGCATATTAAGAACATCAGCAACTTCACTTAATATCACACTATTCATCAGAAAGTCTTTCAAAGCTGCAGTTTTCTCGTCGGGAAGAAGACCCGAAGTAAGTAGTCCATGGATTGTCCAACGTAGGACCTCTTCGGTGAACTGATTTGGGACCGATAGTGAAGATTCAAATGCTTCTACGCTAAAACGTAAAGCAGCCAGGGCTTTAATGGCTGCTTTGTTGTTACTGTGTTCGAATAGAGCAGAGAGATAGTCCGCTATGGCACCTTGATCTGTCTCATAGGGGTGAAAGACATGCTTTTCCCTAAGTAGCATGTTAGCATGAAATATAAATATATAGGGACCTTTTAAACTGGGGAGCCTATATCGTTCCATAGAACAGTAAAGCACAGCAAGTTCTATGAATATAACAGGTCATAATAGAAACAAATGGATCTTGTATTCCTTCAGACCAGCCGATAATGAATTAGTACCTACCACTCGGCTCGCCCTTCATCCTTGAGTTGTTCCTCTCGACGTACGTGCTCGAAATCCTCTTTCATTTCTGGGTCGGCATCAGTTTGAATATGCTTTTGCTCTAAGGAAAGCCACTCGGTCACTAATTCGCCATACAAAGTCGCATATTCTGGAGTGCCAAGATGTTAGTGATGTTATGTAAGAGGAAAGCAGAGGAGAAACGCATGAGGAACCCTTCTGGAATCTACGTGGACCGTTCGTTTATCTCCAGAAATCTACGAAGAGTTGGCGATGATAAGGCCGGTTGTAGGTACCATGAAGGAACAACTATACTTTAGCAAGTTACATACGGTATCTGAGGGATGTAATATTCAATTGCTGGTTCAGAGAGCTCTCCCAATCGTGTAGGAGTTTTGCAGAAACCGACGGGTCATATTGAGCCTGTGCAAGAAATCGCTCCAAGTTCTTAATTACTTTGGGAATCATATTAGCATCATTGTGTCTGAAAATACATGACTCATTCAAGATAGTCATCCACGAAGTAAATACCTACAGATTTCCAAACGGCGATTGTTCGTACTGCTATAGATGATTTGACCAGTACCCCCGTGCTGAAATCCTCGTTTTTTTATAGATGTTTTTAGGGAAAAGGCTTTCTTGACTCCATCAACAAGAATACGAAGTTTCGTCTTCTGGTCTATTTCTCGATCAGCGGCACGAAGGAGTTGGGTCTTCTGGTTTTCAAAGACTTTGCGTTTCTTGGAAAGTTCATTTAACTTTGTAGTTGTGATTGACTGGAGTGTTTTTGAAAAGACTCCGCCTGAGGAAGCCATAGCTGATATTAGACTTAAAGGATGGGTCAGAAAGAGCTTGCTATGGAGGTGGTGTGCAGATAAAATGGGCTGGGAAATTCGATGTTTGAAATGGGATAGAGGGAAGTATTTATATGTCAATGGGTTGGCTTAAGGCAGAAGATCTAACACTCTTCTACAAATTCAACACGTGAATGGTTGCCCAATATTAATAAGTAACTTACTGGTCGCACTGGAAATAGCCCCCGAGGCAACCAATAGAAGATGTAGGCCACAGCGGCCGCCTCGTGTTTATGATCCAAGCCCCACTTATCAGCAATATCTGCTGCTGGAAAGCTTACCGTTTTGTCGCTGGTAATTCTTCGAAATAGACAAGATTTCAGTATGAGAACATGTTAGCACTTGGGGAGAGAGCACTCTGAGGCGAGGTGGGCTAACACTGCGCGACGCACGTGACCTAGTTCAACTCCATTGATTCAGCAACAGCAACGGAATAATAGATTGATTCACCTCTTATTAGTTCACGTTTTGCCCAAAATGGAATGTGTTGAAGACCTCCTTCTTGCTAAAGACACCCTCTTTTATGGGAAATGGCAACCATAATGTGTTGTTAGACGTGGGGGTCCAGCCCATTCCTTTTCATGGATTCTTCCCGGAGACTAATAAGCTTTACCTCTACATACTTAGATCACATCAGCCCAAACCCAGTCTTGCTTGCTTTCTGTCTTTAACTTCCAAGGCTGGAGCCTTGAGACTGCCTTGGAGTACAGTGAAGAACGCCCTCCACGTGATCTTTTAATTTGAACCTAATCACTACTTCGGACAGGAGTCAGCTTCTTCACTATCTCTGTCAACATCTCCTGTGAGTTAAAGGGTTCCCTGACACAGAATCACCTACACATTCCAAAAGAATGTTCTCCAATATCATACATTCACTCAAAACAAAGGGCGGAGTAGCATCAAATTCAACCTCGGACGAGCCTGCGAGGCTGAGGAAGAAGGATCGCGCTAAGCTGGCAAAGGAAACAATCAACAAGGAGATCCCAAGGGTATTAAATTCAAATCCAAGAGCAGAGCAGGGAGTTGAGTCTTCAGAGCTTATTCGATATTCACCAAATGCAATACCATCATCGCCAGCCCCACCACATGCTCCTCCATCACAAGTACAAGCCAGCTCGCGGACAGGTTCACCAGCACGGCCAGAAAACCAACCTCCAAGAGTCAGCGTCATCCAATCAGATACATACGATGCGGCTCATGCGTTTGTCACGCCGTCAGATTCACGGGTTAGAATCGGCGTTCTCAATATGGCATCAGCACTTCGACCAGGTGGAGGGGTATTAAATGGTGCAGTTGCTCAGGAGGAATCCATTTGCATGCGAAGCACACTCTATCCCAGTCTCAACGAGTCTTTCTACCGGATTCCCGAAAACGCTGCAATCTACTCGCCCGATATTGTTGTATTCAGAGATTCCCTTCAGCAAGACCTACCTAAATCTGAGTGGTTCTTTGTGGACGTGATTTCTTGTGCGGCTATTCGAGACCCTGATGTTGTAGTTAAGACTAAAAATGGCGTGGAGAAGGAATTCTATGAGTCCGAGCAAGATTATGAGATCATGCTGATGAAGGCACGCTTGATAATGCAGATCGCTAAACAGAAGCAAATCTCGCATTTGGTATTAGGAGCTCTGGGATGCGGGGTGTTTAGAAATCCGCCCGAAGAGGTTGCTAGGATATTTAAGAAAGTAATATTTGGAGACCGGAGACGGCCTGGGGTGGTGGGAATCGAGGAGATTGTGTTTGCGATTTTTGACGAGGGCCCAAATCTGAGAGCTTTCAGGAGGGTTTTTGATTGATATACGGCTGGATATTGATATTTGAATACATGCTCTATATTCTTGCTCATGCGTGGAATTAAACTAATTAGAATTCTAATATATGCCCTGAAAGAGCTGCGAAAACTTTCTTGACCCGGGGGCATTACAGATCAAAGTGTGATTTTTACTTGTCACAATTTCGAGGGTATCCATTTGGGATCCCTTTTCTCTCGAAAGGCAAGCAATCCTTCTCGAATATTCTCTCCGGACATGAGCTTATGCGCAAATGCCTCCGAGGTGTTTTGAGTTGCCTGGTCCACATCTGCGGTCTTCCATGCTTCCCGTATACCGAGTCTACTTACAATGATAGAGTCAGGACTCATGCCTGCAATCAAAGCTGCCGTATTTACAGCCTCGTTTATCAACTCTCCACTTGTAACAACTTTGTAGACTAAGCCCCATTCTTTTGCTTCGCTGGCGGTCAAAGTGTAACCTGTGAGTGCTAGAAGCATAGCTCGTTGAAGCCCAAATGTCCGACAGATTCTCGGAAATGCGCCCATTAACGCAGCAGTCCCACGCATTACATCGGGCAAACGGAAGTCAGCATTAGAAGATGCAATTACAAGATCGCTGTTCAACGCAATTTCGAACCCGCCGCCATGTGCGTGGCCGTTGCAGGCGGCGATCTATGTAGTAATTTCTGTTAGCTTTGCACGATGAGTCACGCACTGTTACATGAACTAATTGTTGAGGTCTGGGTCTGAGACCGATTGTCCGCTTCCAAATCAACTTCTAGGAGCGAAATAGGAATGGGCTTACTATAGGCTTCTTTCCCACTCTTGAAGTAAGACCTGCGAAACCATTAGGAGGATAGTGTAATTTGCGAGCTGCATCTTCATAATCAGTGTTGGCGGTCACTGATTCCCGTTCTAGATCCGAAAAGTTAATTTGGGTGTACCAGAATCAGTGGCAAGGCCCTACCTTTGAGATCCATTCCTGCCGAAAATGCTTTCGTCCCAGCACCGGTAATGATGGCAACTCGCCTTATATCGACATTAGTGAGACTCTAAATGGGTTCCAGGAATAACCTACAGCTCAGGTTCATCATCAAACCATTTCCACAATCGGTCTAACTCCCAGCAGGCCGCCGTCGGTAATGCATTCATACGCTTTTCTAGATTGATGGTGACCAAAAGAACGTAAGGTACTGGAGTTTCGACGAGAACGAAGCGTGTTTCGGGCTTTAAAGAGCCCATCATCGTTTGAACCTGTGACTTTTATATTATTGTGATGGATAAAGCGAAGGTGCGATGCATAGACTTGACTTCTCAATGGGTCTTGGTCATGCCTCGTGTTCCGTCTAACACAACGCTCACTATATTGTAACGATGGTTGATGGCCAGATTGTTGATGGCTAGATTGGCAGACCGATTGCACTTTCCACTTCTAATCGAGATCAAAGCTTTCCTGACAAAGTCTTTATCCTCAGACGCTCTGCAAAGTAGCCAGATGTATCATGACACCAACAAGATGTCCATTAGTGCTCAAATGTCTTGGCATGTAGCTGTGAGACAAATTTGTGGGGCTGTACTGTACTGTAACTGTACAGTACATCTGATAACCATCACCACAAACCTCCCTCTCCCCTTCCCATTGTCTCAAGCAAAGTCAGGTATGGAATAATAAGTATTTTGATCTCACTTCCGCTATATATCCATAGCTAGAATGTAGATAAGAATAAACCTTTGGTCATTTCCATTTTCCCGTTATCCGCGATGTGGCTCAAAGGTAATACTCTCCTGAAATGATACAGATAGTGCAGAATTTGAGGGAAGGATAAGGTTTGTGATATTTAGAAGATCAGCATAACCTAAAGTTTAATTGCCATTTGATTATATCCCACAGAAGAATGATTCGCGAAGATAAATTGTTCAGGACCAATGTTCGAAAACGTCGAACACGGAAAGAGTATTATAGCATACCACAGTTTTGCTTCATCACGTTCCTCTTATTTTCAACTCGTGTATACCACACAATTGGAGGGGAACTAGGTCGTTTATTATAGTATCTCTAGCTCTGCAAGAAAGATGCGCAACAAACATGCCCAATCAAAATCCGCCAGAACTTTACGATGGATCAAGAATAGCAGTGAGATAGATGCAAAACATCAGTCGACGGAAACGCCAGCCTAGCTGCACAGTCCGTTATTCAATTTTCGGGGCAGGGAGACCATCCATGATGAAATTCCCAATTCCCCCTCCCCAGCTTTTGCACCTGGCGACACTCCAACCTCAACACCGTGATTCGACTTGTTAACAACAGCAAGTCAAACAGTCGAGACAGCACTCGCAAGACTCCCCACAGCACCAACAACAAAACATGGCGCTCAAACTAACAATTTTTAAAAATCAAATCCATGCCAAGTATACGGTTGGGCTCTATGAAGCCGCTTGGGAATAACGTACCATGCCACTAAACACCCACGATCTTTCTTAGGTTCGGGTTGTTGTTGCTGTTGCTGCATCTGCATCTGTTAAGAGTTGTTAAGTTAATTCCTCGATGTAGAGAAGTGTGGCCTGGGGCCAGGAGACAAAATTACTTGTTGAGGCGGAGGGAAATTGCCATAGTTCTGCTGAGGGTATTGCTGAGGAGGGTATTGTTGCTGATATTGTTGTTGGGGAGCATACTGTTGTTGATTTGGGTAAGACATTTCAGGCAATATATTCCCTCTAAGATTGAATTAGATGAATAAATGAATGAAAGTCGTAGTTGTGAGAACGTCGTTGTTGTTTGGGTTTGGACTTTTGGACTTGGGGGTGGGGGGGGGGCACATGTTACATTGTGAGATTGTCTTCATATAATCCAGGGTTCAACACGCGTATCAAAAACCGAGACTTCTTGGAACGAAGCTCACCTCTTGAATTAGTTAGACCATCATTCCGCAAAGATGCTTGTAATTGTAATCTGAGTAGTGATAGGTAGTAAGTTGAATTAGTGGAGTGTGAGGTGGAGTTCATGGGAACGTTGTTACCGGAACTCGGCAACTGGAGCTGGGCTTTCTCTTGCACCCGGAATGAGACATCCGGCTTAATATATTGTTCTAGAAATAATACTGTGAGATTGAGGAAATGGTTCTTTGTTACTGCGTGTTCAACTCAGGGTCTTCAAATGCTGAAAAATAGTATTATGCGGGCTATCGTGTCGCTTTTGTTGCATTTGCAGATCCCATAATTGCATGTCATTATTCGTTATCATCTTTATACATGGCATGAAATGTTCGCAACCGTAACATTTCGAGACTATCATGCCATTTATTCCCCTCTTGTAGTGCGCACTCAATGTTCTTCTGGTGTCCTCGAGGTAGCTGTCGACCATCGTTTATTTCGGGTCTCTCCCATATTCATCCCTAATGATCCTACTGATCCTATCCTTCCATGACTATGCATGCTTTGCATGCTTTCTGGCCTTGGTGGCTTGATATATTCGCTGACCTTCATGAGCAGACTTCCTGATGGCCCCAGCTGCGCAGTTTGCTGCCATTCTGGTATTCGGTTATCCAAAACACTTGACTTCAACGAATGTTTGGAAGAATGTTGGCCTTTGGATGACGCCGCTGAAAGTGTTGACATTCTATTCTCCCGTCGTGTTGCATAACTACTAGCTGGAATATTTAAAGGAGCATCCGGTAGGGTTCCTTTGCTCAACCGATTGAGTGCTGCCTGTGTTGTAGCCTGTTTCTCCGTTTCTATGAGCTTTTCGTAGTCAGTGGAGGCACTGGCGCCCACTTCATTGCTCTTGTGAATGGGCTGGAAGGAGATTGTATCTTTTTGTGATGACTGCACTAGACTTCGGACAATCGAATCCTCGTTCGCAGTTGTAACGGGCAAAGCTGTTTTGGAGTAATCTGCTGCTGCATGACTAGGAACATATGCAGCAACCTTGCTCTCATTTGAAGTAGAACCTTCATTCGCATTGGATTTCGTGTCATGTTTAGACCCCGGTAAACCTTGTTTTGGATCCGTTCCTGACCTCAAGAGAGAGCGCTTGAAGAAATTTTTCAGACGAAACAGGCCATGCCCGTTTGTTGGCATGCGGCCATCGGATTGTTGCTGGGAATTCGGAGATTTTTGGATAGGTTTGTCTGCTTGGATAGAAAACCGTTGTTGATTTTTGGTATGACAAGGTGTTATGGCTTTCTTACTTGAAGCCGTAGCTTCGCCGGTTGTGTTTTGAGAAGGCTTTCGGCCGAAGGAGGTGTCGTTGGGTGCCGCTACGGCCGCAGTTCCACGAGATCTGGACATTTTGAATTTGAGCTTTTCCATCCACAGTGCGTGAAGCAGATTTGATAACGAGGGAGGGATGCAAAATATAAGTGAAAAGCCAAAGTTGGGATTCAAAGCGCAATCGCGGACCAACGAAGGCTGAACCTACTAGATGCACAAATTTAGTGTGGCATGGTTCGAAGACTATGGTAGAGCCTTCTGGCATTGGACACTCATCCATTTGAAGGCGTCGTGGCAGTTTTTAGCCTGCTTTACAAGTGACAAGAGGCATGCCAATCTAGCCTTCCCGAAGCTCTGGTCAAGTTGTCCGACGAGATGGAAGTGGGCGAAGACATGAACAATTGGTTGAAACCAGGACCTTGGGAGAGATTAAGAAAGGAGTCAAGCTAACACATGGTGTTGCCACGTCGAGTGGGTTTTTGAAGAAAAGAGGCTTGAAACTCTAAAGCTGAAGGTTGTTCGCAACTTCGCTATAAACGCCATCAGCTTTCAAGTTCCTTCATATTCTGAAAACATCCCCGTAGGACTACGATTCGTTACTTGACAACTCCTGATATTGTCTCGCATCGGAAGTCAAGATCCTGATGACCACCACAGGTGATGTGGGATTGGCGAGGCCCTTCTCTTTTGGAGCCTAGACTCCACGGGAGATTCAAGTTTCTGGGACGGGACAGAATCGTCAAGTCAAGTAGCAGCTTGGCAAATCCATACAGAGGTATAAGTTTGTACGGTCGAGGGAACCCAACCGAAGCCTTATGCTAATTATGCACTAAGGAATACTGTCCCGCTTTGGATCCTCTTCTGTAGAGTAGTGCCGGCTGCGGTGAGTTGAGTCGATGGTATCCTATTATCATAAATCACGCCTAACTGTTTAAGATTAACCTTAGCATGCAAGGTGGAGCTAACCTTAATATAATCACGTGACAAATATTTGCCAGGTTCTTTAAGCTTTTGAAGAGCTTCATGTCTACGAAGGTTCGATATTAGTAGAACGGGTTCTTTTAATATTAGAATCCTCCATTTTTGTTCTTGTCCTTTGAGAACACTTAATACAGGCAGGAGCCTACTGTCTGAAGAGTTCTCGTCTCAGCTGCCAGTTGCTCCCAAACATACGGCGTCCAACCAATAAGTACCTCTACGTTTTTACTTGCGCTGGCAATTTAGTCGAATCGCCAATTTTTAAAACACTTATCTAGAAAACGTTCAGTCTGTTCGATTAGAGCGGGAGTGAGCCCTGGCATACAGCGGCAGCTCTACCGGATATCATCTTCGTCTAAAATGTAAGTACTCCAGAAGATCGAAGGGCAAAAAAAATTCGAACAATAGAATGGAGTTTCCGCCATCCCAATAGGGAATATTATTCTGTATATTAAACTAGCATGGGTCAAGTGGGCAAGCAGCGTTAGATCTAGAAATTACACCACCGGCGTCTTGGAGAATTCTTGTCTAGATATTAATAAGTCAAGCGGAAGTGGGAGCATCTTTGACTAATCGAAAGGAGCATGTGGAGCGCTCCCGGTTTTCCAATATCGCTTATAGCAATACAACACCAAGAGAGAATAGTAAAGACTGAAGAGTCGCAGGTTGACTATATGATTATTCGTTCATGGACGGTAACCTCAAGGAGACATTAACCATGCTATCTCGCTATATAGACCACATCAATCAAAATTAGTGTATACTCTCCTTAGTAGTTACGTTGGGATCTCTATGATTCCTTCGTGGCCTGGCCGCTTACTACGATGCAAGCCCAAGGCCTACTCTTCTTATTCTTGTCCTCCACAAATGTAGTTGTCGCAGTTTACTCTTCAGTTAAATCAAGCTACGTCAGTAGTGATTTGATTCGCTATGAAGAATTCCAAGATGGCGAATTATGTCATAGTTGCCAAAGCATCACACAGTTTGGGCGGATATAAGGCACAATAAGGCACAAGCACATCTTCTACTGTACGAGAAATTCCCAAGATGAAACGTCGATTACCAGCTCATATTTATACCCGCCTATTACTAGAAGCAGATTCACGTTGCAGGGCGATTCTACGCTGATCTATTATTTCCTATACACACGACAGCAATGCTGGAGTATAATTTTCAAGTTCCCGCTTCAGCTCGTCTGCCTCTGCGCTCTATCATGGTTGGTAATGGCTTCACAAACGTCGGCAGTCAACTCCCTGCGGGCTAAAATACTGGTTGTTTCACTCATAATGGTATTCCACCAATATTCAACGGCACAGAGTGCGCTGCAATGGCCGTGGCTGCAGCACGCTGTGAGAACTTACAGGAACAATGCGTGGCAAATACAGACGGGATTATCTGCACCACATCAGGCCGGTATTGTGTTGAGAATTTGTTTTGAGTGATTGGTAATGCTACCACGCATTGTTCGACTTTTATACGTCGAGATTACCAGCATTGCAGCTCGTACTTTATGATCCAGTAATGAAACCCTTCTATTACCATGGCACCGACGATTGGATATGCAATTCTAGAGGATGGTAAGCGTAAGGAAATTTGTGCTCGACTACGATAATTTATTCGGTAGAAATAATATTTGAATTATTTATTAAACAAGCATTTTCAAATGGAATCCAGCACGGTTGGACTAAGGCCCAGGAAAACTATCAGGCGCATCTGCACCTCAGACCGTACTATATAGTCAAACAGAAACAAACAACAACTACAGCAATGGTACAGATTTGCACTGTTAGCAAATAGGCCCTATTATCAAGCCTCAAGTTCTCAACAAACTTTTACTTTTTGTACTTTATTTACTTGTTTCAACGCTGAAAAAAATAGAATTCATATAGTTAGCCTAACAGGAAATTGCATTTTGTGTAGATACAAGTTCCTACTTCCTACTACCTATTTCTAGTGATGCTCGCTTACTGAAATTTCTCTTGACGAGCCGCTCGAGTACAAACTTCCTTTAAAACCTTGGCTGCCCACTCGAAGTCATCCAAGTCGAGATAGACCTGCCCGCCAAACCTCGCAAACCACTGGCCT
>Ga0247812_10002112_pt1 | contig 11175 bp, 9 predicted proteins | sample UWRJL149409B1_FD_178011 | JGI IMG/M metagenome (GOLD analysis project Ga0247812, IMG submission 178011) | Plant litter microbial communities from Arlington Agricultural Research Station in Wisconsin, United States - UWRJ-L149-409B-1 | ecosystem: Environmental > Terrestrial > Plant litter >...
TCCACGGGCAGTAGACGTCGGAGGTCAGTGTGCCGTCTTCGACGAACTGGGGCAGCCCGTCGCACACCTCGATCGTCGCGTCGGCGAACTCGAGCGACTCCGGGTCGATGTGCCACGACCAGGGCGCGTTGACCCCGCCGTCGCCGTCGCGCACGATCCGGCCGACCGGGATGCGCCCCTCTTCGCCGCCGGCCTGCAGCTCGGCGACGTGGGCGATGAGCTCGTCTGTCACCAACTCGATCGAGTACTCGCCCTGGCCCGCTACGTCGAAGGTGACGACCGCCGGCACGCTCGGCAGGTCGGCGGGCGCGGAAGCAGACGGCGAGGGCGACGACGACGGCGTCGAGGGCGACTCGGCGGTGCATCCGACGAGGCAGAGCGCCACCACGGCGAGAAGGCCCGCTGCCGCCCGCATGGCCTAGCTCGGTTCCTGTCGCAGTCGAGCGTCGAGCTCGACCTCGTCGGGAAGGGGGCGGGCGACGGGGATCTTGCTCCCGAGCACCTGCGAGACGAGGTCACGTGCGATGTCCTGCGGCGTGAGCCCGACACGTTCGAGAATCTGTTCGCGCGTCCCGTGATCGAGGAACTCGTCGGGGAGTCCGAGCTCGGTGACCGCCGTGTCGACGCCGGCCGCACGCAGATCCTGCCGGATGCGGGTGCCGATGCCGGCGACGCGCACCCCGTCTTCGATCGAGACGACGATGCGGTGCTCGGCCGCAAAGCCGATGATGCTCTCGGGAACAGGGACGACCCAGCGCGGGTCGACCACGGTCGCGCCGATGCCCTGGGCGGCGAGGCGCTCTGCGACCTGCAGGCCGAGTTTTGCCATGGGGCCGACGGTGATGATCAGCACGTCTTTGTGGGCGGCCTCGCGCAGCACGTCGACGCCGTCGTCGGTGCGTCGCAGCGCCTCGAACTCGTTGCCCACCGAGCCCTTGGAGAATCGCACCACGGTGGGGCCGTCGTCGACCGCCACGGCCTCCCGCAGCTCTTCACGCAGCCGGGTCGCGTCGCGGGGCGCGGCGATGCGGATGTTCGGGATGACCTGCAGGATCGCGAGGTCCCACATGCCGTGATGGCTCGGCCCGTCGGGTCCGGTCACCCCGGCGCGGTCGAGCACGAAGGTGACGCCGGCCTTGTGCAGTGCCACATCCATCAGCACCTGGTCGAAGGCGCGGTTCACAAAGGTGGCGTACATCGCGACGACGGGGTGCAGCCCACCGAACGCGAGGCCCGCCGCAGAGGTCACGGCGTGCTGTTCGGCGATGCCGACGTCGAGCACGCGCCCCGGAAAACGCTCCGCGAACTTGTGCAGGCCCGTGGGACGCAGCATCGCGGCCGTGATGCCCACGATGCGCGGGTTCACCGCGGCGATGTCGACGATCTCGTCGGCGAAGACCGACGTCCACGACGGCTTGCTGGCCACCTCGGTGGGCTCGCCCGTCTCCGGGTCGATCTGCCCGACGGCGTGGAACTGGTCGGCGGTGTCGGCGAGGGCGGGCAGGTAGCCGCGTCCCTTCTCGGTGATCGCGTGCACGATGACCGGCGCACCGTAGTTCTTCGCCTGCTCGAGCGCCGACTGCATCGCGACGAGGTCGTGCCCGTGGATCGGCCCGATGTACTTGATGTCGAGGTTGGAGTAGAGCGCCTCGTTGTTGGTGAAGCGGCTGAGGAACCCGTGGGTTCCGCCGCGGATGCCGCGGTACAGCGCCCGTCCCGGTGTGCCGAAGCGGCCGAAGAGCTTCTCGCTCGAGCGGTGCAGGTGCCGGTAGGAGCTGCGCGTGCGCACGTCGTTGAGGAAGTGCGCCATGCCGCCGATCGTCGGGGCGTAGGAGCGTCCGTTGTCGTTGATCACGATGACGAGGTTGCGCGAGTTGTCGTCGCTGATGTTGTTGAGGGCTTCCCACGTCATGCCGCCGGTGAGCGATCCGTCGCCGACGACGGCGACCACGTGCCGGTTTTCCTGGCCGGTCATCGTGAAGGCGCGCGAGATTCCGTCGGCCCACGAGAGCGAGCTCGAGGCGTGCGAGCTCTCGACGATGTCGTGCTCCGACTCCGAGCGCTGCGGGTAGCCGGCGAGCCCGTCTTCGAGCCGCAGCCGGCTGAAGTCCTGACGCCCCGTGAGGAGCTTGTGCACGTAGGTCTGGTGGCCGGTGTCGAACACGATCGCGTCACGAGGCGAGTCGAAGACGCGGTGGATGGCGAGGGTGAGTTCGACGACGCCGAGGTTCGGCCCGAGGTGTCCCCCGGTTTTCGACACCTCGGTGACGAGGAACTCGCGGATCTCCGCGGCGAGTTCGACGAGCTGACCGGGCGTCAGCGCGTCGAGATCGCGCGGACCGGTGATCGCGCCCAGCAAACCGATGTTCTCGTGCGCACCCATGTTTCGAGCCTAGACCAGCGACCTCAACACGTACTGCAGGATTCCGCCATTGCGGTAGTAGTCGGCCTCTCCCGGCGTGTCGATCCGCAGCACCGCATCGAACTCGATGGTCTGCTTGCCCGCGGCCGAGTTCTCGGTCGGTTCGGCGACGACGTGCAGGGTCTTGGGCGTGCGGCCCTCGTTGAGCTCTTCGACTCCCGAGACCGAGATCGACTCGGTGCCGTCGAGGCCCAGGCTCTCCCAGGACTCGCCGGCCGGGAACTGCAGCGGGAGCACGCCCATGCCGATGAGGTTGGAGCGGTGGATGCGCTCGAAGCTCTCGGTGATGACCGCCTTGACGCCGAGCAGGCTCGTTCCCTTGGCGGCCCAGTCGCGGCTCGAACCCGAGCCGTACTCCTTGCCGCCGAGGATGACGAGCGGGGTGCCCGCCGCCTGGTAGTTCTGGCTGGCGTCGTAGATGAACGACTGCGGGCCGTCGGGCTGCGTGAAGTCGCGGGTGTAGCCGCCCTCGACGCCGTCGAGCAGCTGGTTGCGCAGGCGGATGTTGGCGAACGTTCCACGGATCATGATCTCGTGGTTGCCGCGGCGCGAGCCGTAGGAGTTGTAGTCCTTGCGGTCGACGCCGTGCTCGTCGAGGTACTTGCCGGCGGGGCTGTCTGCCTTGATGTTTCCGGCGGGGCTGATGTGGTCGGTCGTGACGGAGTCGCCCAGCTTGGCGAGCACGCGTGCTCCGGAGATGGATGTCACGGGGGTGAGTTCCATCGTCATGCCGTCGAAGTACGGGGGCTTACGCACGTAGGTCGACTCCGCATCCCACTCGAAGGTGGCGCCGACGGGCGTGGGGAGGTTCTGCCAGCGCTCGTCGCCGTCGAAGACGCCGGCGTACTCGTGGGTGAACATGCCGGTGTCGATCGACGAGTCGATCGTGGCCTGCACCTCGGCGGAGTCGGGCCAGATGTCCTTCAGGAAGACGTCTTCTCCGTCGGTGCCCGTGCCCAACGCATCCTTTTCGAAGTCGAAGTTCATCGACCCGGCGAGGGCGTAGGCGATCACGAGCGGCGGGCTCGCGAGGTAGTTCATCTTCACGTCGGGGTTGATGCGTCCCTCGAAGTTGCGGTTGCCCGAGAGCACGGCAGTGACGGCGAGGTCGTTCTCGTTGACTGCCGCCGAGATCTCGTCGAGCAGGGGTCCGGAGTTGCCGATGCAGGTCGTGCAGCCGTAGCCGACCGTGTAGAAGCCGAGATCTTCGAGGTATTCGGTGAGACCGGCCTTGGCGTAGTAGTCGGTGACGACCTTGGATCCGGGCGCGAGCGTGGTCTTGACCCACGGCTTCGACTTGAGGCCCTTCTTGCTCGCGTTGCGGGCGAGGAGGCCGGCGGCGAGCATCACCGAGGGGTTCGACGTGTTGGTGCAGGAGGTGATGGCCGCAATGGCGACCGCTCCGTGGTCGAGCGTGAATCCGGTGCCGTCGTCGAGCGAGACGCGGGCGGGGTTGGTGACGGTGGAGGGCGCGTGGCTGGTGTGCACGTGGGCGTGCGCGGTCTCCTCGTCCTGCGGCGTGAGGCCGAGCGGGTCGGACGCCGGGAACGTGCCCTCGAGGGCCTCGTCGACGAGCGAGTGGTCTGCCGACGCGTAGGCGTCGAGGTCGAGGATGAACTGGTCTTTCGCCCGGCTCAGCTCGACGCGGTCCTGCGGGCGCTTGGGGCCGGCGATGGAGGGGACGACGGTGGCGAGGTCGAGTTCGATGTATTCGCTGAACACCGGCTCGACGCTGGCGTCGTGCCAGAGCTTCTGCAGCTTCGAGTACTGCTCGACGAGGGCGACTTGGCTCTCGCTGCGGCCGGTGAGGCGCAGGTAGTCGAGCGTCACGTCGTCGATGGGGAACATCGCGGCGGTGGAACCGAACTCGGGGCTCATGTTGCCGATGGTGGCGCGGTTCGCGAGCGGAACCTGGGCGACGCCCTCGCCGTAGAACTCGACGAACTTGCCGACGACGCCGTGCTTGCGCAGCATCTGGGTGATCGTGAGCACGACGTCGGTCGCGGTGACGCCCGTGGGGATGGCGCCGGAGAGCTTGAAGCCGACGACCTTGGGGATGAGCATGGAGACGGGCTGGCCGAGCATGGCCGCCTCGGCTTCGATTCCGCCGACGCCCCAGCCGAGCACGCCGAGGCCGTTGACCATGGTCGTGTGGGAGTCGGTGCCGACGCAGGTGTCGGGGTAGGCGCGCAGGACGCTCTCGCCGGTCTCCGGGCTCGTCGAGGAGCGGGTGAACGTGACCTGGGCCAGGTATTCGATGTTGACCTGGTGCACGATGCCGGTTCCGGGCGGGACGACCTTGAAGTCGTCGAACGCGGTCTGTCCCCAGCGCAGGAACTGGTAACGCTCGCCGTTGCGCTCGTACTCGAGCTCGACGTTGCGCTCGAGGGCGTTCTCGCTGCCGAACAGGTCGGCGATAACCGAGTGGTCGATGACCATCTCGGCGGGCGACAGCGGGTTGATCTTCTTGGGGTCTCCGCCGAGGTCGACGACGGCCTCGCGCATCGTGGCCAGGTCGACGATGCAGGGCACGCCGGTGAAGTCCTGCATAACCACGCGTGCGGGGCTGAACTGGATCTCGGTGTCGGGGTCGGCCGTCGGAACCCAGGAGCCGAGGGCCTCGATCTGGCTCTTCGTGACGTTGGCGCCGTCTTCGGTGCGGAGCAGGTTCTCGAGCAGCACCTTGAGGCTGAAGGGGAGCTTCTCGTGACCGGCGACGCGGTCGATCCTGAAGACCTCGTAGTCGGTTGACCCGACCGTGAGGGTGTCCTTGGAATTAAAGCTGTTTACTGCGGACATAGTGCCGTCTCCCTTGCTGACCTGACTCCATCCTCGCGGTACACCTGACGGCGTGCCAGCAAGGTAAGCCTAAGCCTGCTCGGCGTGATCGGTCAGGACGCAATAGTGCGAGATGGTCCCAGTATATATCTTGATATCAAGATACTTTTGCACGCCGCGGGAGTCAGGCGGCGGGCGCGGCGGGGGCGGAGTCGCCCTTCGAGTAGACGGCGCGCACGAGGAGCCAGGTGACCCAGAGGGTCGCAGCGTAGAGCGGCAGCCCCATGATGAGCTTCGTCGCGCCGAGCGCCTGCACCTGGCTGGCGAGGTACAACGGCACCTGCACCGCGAGTCGCAGCGCGAACATCCCGGTCCACAACACGGTGGTGACGACCGCGACCCGGAACTTCGCCCTGTCCGACCTCCACGCGGTTCCCTCGCTGCGGAGGAAGCCGACGATGATCCCGATCGCGGGCCAGCGCACCGCGAGCGAGACGAGCAGGGCCACGACGTAGGCGCCGTTGAGCACAAATCCGAGGAGGAAGTTCTCTTCGGCGCGGCCGGAGAAGATCGCCAGGGCGGCCGAGACGGCGATGCCGGCGAGCCCGACGAGGGCGGGCACCACCGGCGTGCGGGTCACGAGGCGCACGAGGACGAAGACCACGGCGATACCCGCGGGCACGAGAACCGAGGGCGCGACCTCCGCGGTGATCGCGAAGACGAGCACAAAGAGGAAGCCGGGCAGCAGCGACTCGATGATGCCGCGCACACCGCCGATCGCGGCGAGGAGCGCGCCGGCGGTCGGGGTCTCCCCCGGGGTCACCTGCCCGAAGCCCGACTTCTGCGCCGCGGCCGAGAACGCCTCGCTGAAGTTCGGTGGTGTCGCGGGGTTCGGAGGGGTCGGCGAATCGCCGCGATCGTCGGACACGGCTCAGGCCCCGGCGGGGGTGCCGGGCGCTTCGCCCGTCGGCGTCGCCGCCGGCATGTTCAGCGGGATCAGGTCGCGGGGAGGCATCGGGGTGTTGCCGCGCACAACGACGATGCTGCGGAAGAGGTCTTCGATCTGCGCGGCCGCGGCCGGCTCGACGGCGCCTTCGCCGGCGATGACGCCGCGCAGGAACCAGCGCGGGCCGTCGACGCCGACAAAGCGGGCGAGACGTGTGCCCGACTGCCCGGCCGTGGTCACGGGGATCTCCGCGAGAACCTCGGGGCCGAAGGGTCCGTCGGAGACGGTGGTCGTGCCGCCCTGCTTGTGGATCTGATCGACGATCTGGGCGCGGATCTCGTTCCAGAGGCCGCTCGTGCGGGGCGCTGCGAACGGCTGCACCTGCAGCGACGAACCGGCGAAGTCGAGGCCGACGGCGACGACGCGCTTGCTGCCCTCCTCGACCTCGAGCCGCAGCTGCAGGTCGGGACGGGGAACGATCTTGACGCCGCCGAGGTCGACGTAGGGGCGCACCGCGTTGGCCTCGCTCTCGTCGAGGGGTCCGTTCGTCTCACGGTCGGCGGGCGCCGACTTTGCATCGTCGTCGACGATTGTTTCGAATTCGTTGTCGCTCACGCGTTGTCTCCTGACTGGATTGCGCTGTACCCGGTCGATCCGAAGCCTGATTCGCCTCGGGCGCTGCCGGGAAGTGTGTGGACCGGTATAAAGCGAGCTCGCGATACCGGCATAACGATGATCTGCGCGATGCGGTCACCGATCGCCACAGAATACGCCACCGAACTGTCTGTATTAAGCAGTGTCACCCGGATTTCGCCCCGGTAGCCGGCATCCACGGTCCCCGGGCTGTTCACAACGGTGATGCCGTGCTTCGACGCGAGGCCGCTGCGGGGCACCACGAACGCGACGTATCCGTCGGGAAGGGCGATCGACACCCCGGTGCCCACCGTGGCCCTCTGGCCCGGCCGGAGCTCGACGGCTTCGGCGGCGAGCAGATCGGCGCCGGCGTCTCCCGGGTGCGAATACTCGGGAACGTGGGCGGATGAAATGAGAACCTCTACGGAATCGGGCACGTCACGAGGGTAGTGCAGAACATCCGGGCATCAGAAAGCCTGATGGAATAGAGGCATGACCACCACATACCGAGAGAGGCTGTGGCCTGCGCCCTGGCTCTTCATCAGCACAGCCCTAGTGATCCCCGCGAGCCTGCTCGTGTTCCTGCCGATCAATACGACAGCCGGGATCGTGGTCGCCATTGTGCTGTATCTCGGATGCGTGGGCCTGCTGGTTCTCGCCGGGCCGGTGATCGAGGTCACCGACACGGAATTCCGTGCGGGAAAGGCGACGCTCCCCCTGTCTATAGCCGGAACCGTCACGGCCCATAAGGGAGAGGATGCTCGTGTCGAGCGAGGAACGGGGCTCGACGCCCGTACGTGGCTGCTCATTCGCGGTTGGATCTCACCACTGGTGAAGATCGAGATTCTCGACGAACGAGACAGCGCTCCGTACTGGGTTGTGTCGACGCGGCATCCGGATGCCGTTGTCGCCGCGATCAACGCGGCGAAGCAACGGGCAGTCGGATAGTTAGGCCGCGCACTCCAGGCAGATCGGTCCGAGCTTTGTCTCGTGATCGATCTGCGAACGGTGCTTCACGAGGAAGCATTCAACACACGTGAACTCGTCGGCTTGTGCTGGAAGCACAACCACGTCGAGGTCGTGCTCGGAGAGGTCCCCACCCTCGAGTTCGAAACTGCCAGGGTTATCGGCGTCATCAACGTCGACTGAGCCAGACATCTTGTCTGGAACGCGCTCCTTGAGGGCCTCGATCGACTCTGTGTCGTCGTCGGTCTTGCGGGGTGCGTCGTAGTCGGTTGCCATGCCCATCCACTTCTTGTATGCGTCTAGTTATCTAAATCGGCGGCCACAGTTTGCATCATTGGTTTGCGAATAGCAAACCCAATTTGACACTTGTCGTCGCGACAGGATTGGTAACTTGCGGCGCGCCCACGGTATTCCCGTACTCTCCGGGAAAAGCGTGGCATCCTTAGCGGGAATATCGAGCGCTGGAGGGTATCTCAGCATGCAAGACCTGCGAGTAATCGGAGTAGAGAACGGGGCACTCCTCGTGTCCTCCGTCGACGGCAACCGCTATCGGATACCGATCGACGAAGTGCTGCAATCGAAACTGCGCCAGGCGGTGCCCGACCCGGGCGCCGGCCGCAAGATCGCGCCACGCGAGATCCAGGCTCAGATCCGCTCGGGCATGTCCGCCACGGACGTGGCCGCCGTCACCGGCGTGCCGCTCGAGTACATCCAGAAGTTCGAGGGCCCCGTGCTCGCCGAACGCGAGTTCGTGGTCGAGACCGCGCTCAACGTCGCCGTGCACACCGCCATCGAGGCCGACCCGATGAGCGTTGGCCGCACGTTCGGCATCGTCATCCGCGAACGACTCGTGGGCCTCGGCGCGCTGAACGAGCGTTGGGCGAGCTGGAAAGACCCCGAGACCGGCTGGATCGTGAAGCTCGCCTTCACCGCCGAGCAGATCGACCACGACGCGCGCTGGCGCTTCGACCCGAAGAAACTCACCCTCGCGCCCCTCAACAACGAGGCCGTCACGCTGTCGCAGCAGGGCGAGTCGCAGGGCGCGCTCATCCCGCGCCTCCGTGCCGTGAACGGCGACGACCGCGAGGCCGACAACTCCCGCTTCGACAGCGGCGCCTTCGACATCGACGACGACAGCCTCAGGCACCCCGACGACGAGCTGCCCACCAACCGTTTCGGTTCGGGCGCCCCCGTCGAGCACGCGCCGCTGCAGGACCACAACCAGACGGCAGACCTCCTCGAGGCCCTGCGTCGTCGGCGCGGTGAACGCGAAGCGGCCTCGTTCGTCGACGACGAGGAGTCGGCGAACCACCCGTCGCGCGCTCAGAACACGCCGGGCGGAATCCGCCTCGTCGACGTGCCGCTCGACGGATTCCTGACGGATGACTCAGACGAGGGCCGCTCGACGGCGCCGCAACCGGTCATCCCGACCAAGCAGGCCGCCCGCAAGGGCCGCACCGCCATGCCCAGCTGGGACGACATCGTCTTCGGCGCCCGCCCCGACGACGACCTGACCTAGCGCGACCTCACGCGCGGGCGAAAGCACCGGCGCGCAACAACGGCACCTGCACCTCGGCGGGCGACCACGAACCGTGGTGACCGACCATGCCGTGGCCCGTGAGCGTGCGGCTGTCGTAGTAGGCGATGCCTTTTCTCGCGGCGACGAGCAGGTCGCCGATGCGCGGCAGCACCTCGGGTCGCACCTCGCCGAACCATCCGGCCTCCACCGCTTCGGATCGAGTCGCGATCCACGACCGCGCGCCCTCGTCGGCGCGCCAGGCCGCGATCGTCGCCTCACGCACACGATCGCTCGCGTCTGCGGCGAAGTGCAGCTGCAGGCAGCGGGGCTCCCCCGCCACAAATCGCACCCCGTCGATGAGCTGTGCGCTCGAGTCGAACAGAACATGGTTGCGCTCGGCGATGTCGACGACGCCGTGGTCGGCGGTGATGAGCAGGCCGTCGTCGGGCCCCAACTGGGCGGTCAGCTCACGCACTGCGCCGTCGAGGATCTCGAGCCAGTTCGTCCACTCCGCCGACTCGGCGCCGACGGCGTGCCCCGCGACATCGAGCTCGGGAACATAGACGTAGGCGATCCCCGTCGTGCCGGGTTCGCGCAGCCACTCGGCGGCGCGTTCGAGCCGGTCGGCTATCGACGTCGCACCGATGTACGCGGCGCCACGCAGCACGGCCTGGCTGAACCCGCTGTCGCGGTAGCGCTCGGGCCCGATGGCGACGGCCGAGTGACCGGCCTGCACCGCCCGCTCGAACACCGTGGGCATCGGCTGCCAGGCGACGGGGTCGATCCTGTCGTCCCAGCCCGACAGCTGCTTGAGCACCCTGTCGTTCGCCGGGTCGAGCACCGTGTAGCCGACCATGCCGTGCTGCCCCGGCGCCGTGCCGGTGGTCAGAGTGGCGAGGGCCGCGGCGGTCGTGGTCGGAAATCCGGAGTCGATGACGGATGACCCGGACATCAGCGACATCAGGGCGCGGGCGTGCCCGGCGCGCGACTTGAGCGCCGCGGCGCCGAGTCCGTCGACGAGCAGCACAACGACGCGGGAGGCACGCGGCAGACCGAGGCGGTTCTCCTGCCCCGAAATTGAAGAGAGACACGCGGGCATTACATCGGCGAGGCTCAGGCGGTCTGTTTTCGGCGCCGGTAACATAGGGGCAATCTTATGGCTACTCCCGTGAATCCCCCTGCCCCCGTGACCTCCGCTACCCAGCCGGGAGAGCACATAGAAGAGGTCGACGTATCCGCCGAGATGCAGGGGTCGTTCCTCGAGTACGCGTACTCGGTGATCTACTCGCGTGCACTTCCCGACGCGCGCGACGGACTGAAGCCCGTGCAGCGGCGCATCCTCTACCAGATGGCCGAGATGGGCCTGCGCCCCGACAAGGGCCACGTGAAGTCGGCCCGCGTCGTCGGCGAGGTGATGGGCAAGCTGCACCCGCACGGCGACGCGTCGATCTACGACGCCATGGTCAGGCTCACCCAGGACTTCATCCTGCGAGTGCCGCTCATCGACGGCCACGGCAACTTCGGCTCGCTCGACGACGGCCCCGCGGCGCCCCGCTACACCGAGGCACGGCTGCACGCCACCGCGCTCGCCATGACCGAGAGCCTCGACGAAGACGTCGTCAACTTCGTACCCAACTACGACAACCAGCTCACCCAGCCCGAGGTGCTGCCCGCCGCGTTCCCGAACCTCCTGGTGAACGGCGCGAGCGGCATCGCGGTGGGCATGGCCACCAACATGGCGCCGCACAACCTCATCGAGGTCATCGGCGCCGCGCGTCATCTCCTCCACAACCCGAACGCGACCCTCGACGACCTGATGGAGTTCGTGCCCGGCCCCGACCTGCCCACGGGCGGAACGATCAGCGGCCTCGCCGGCATCAAAGACGCCTACGCCACCGGCCGCGGCGCCTT
>Ga0247812_10002113_pt1 | contig 11172 bp, 8 predicted proteins | sample UWRJL149409B1_FD_178011 | JGI IMG/M metagenome (GOLD analysis project Ga0247812, IMG submission 178011) | Plant litter microbial communities from Arlington Agricultural Research Station in Wisconsin, United States - UWRJ-L149-409B-1 | ecosystem: Environmental > Terrestrial > Plant litter >...
GTCTGCCTCGGCCTCATGCTGGGGGCGGGGCCGGTAATGGATTATCTGGAGCAGACCGCGGCGGCGCTGCACGATCCGGCCGCCTATATCGACGCGGTGCGCCACGCTCCCACGATCGGCGCGGGCCGGTGATGCGGCGGCTGATCCCCTTTCCGCTGCTGGCCCTGGCGCTGTTTGCCATGTGGGTGCTGCTGACCGGATTTTCGCCGGGGCATATCCTGCTGGGCGCGGCCGTGGCGCTGTTGGTGTCGCGCGCGATGCTGCCGCTAAAGCCGGAGCGGGTGCGCATCCGCTTCGGCACGGCGATGGCGAAATTGTTCGTGGCGGTGCTGGCGGACGTCGCGCGCTCCAATCTCGCGGTAGCGCGGATCATCCTGTTCCGCGCGCCCCGCCGCCGTTCGGATTTCATCCTCCTGCCGATCGACCTGAGGAGCCCGCATGCGCTGGCGCTGCTTTCCATCATCATCGCGGCGACGCCGGGAACCCTGTGGGTCCAGCATGACGCGCATCGCAACGTGATCCTGATCCATGTGCTGGATCTGGTGGACGAGGCGGAATGGATCCGCCTGATCAAGCATCGCTACGAGAGGCTGTTGATGGAGATCTTCGAATGAGCCTCCTGTTTCTGGCATTGGGGATCACGGCGGCCCAGATCATCCTGGGCCTGGCCATGGCCTGCGCCGTCTTCCGCATGCTGCGCGGGCCGCGCGCGCATGATCGGGTCCTGGGCCTGGACGCTCTGTATGTCACGGCCATGCTGCTGCTGGTCAGCTATGGCATCCAGACGGGCAGGACGCTCTATTTCGAGGCCGCGCTGGTGATCGGGCTGCTGGGCTTCACCGGCACCGTGGCGCTGGCCAAATTCCTGATGCGGGGGGAAGTCATCGAATGATGCAGGCACCGGATCTGCCGACCTGGGCCGCGTTGCTCGTGGGGTTTCTCCTGCTGGCCGGGGCGGTGATCACGCTGATCGGCGCGGTTGGATTGCTGCGCCTGGGGAGCTTCTACGACCGCATCCATGCACCGACCCTGGGCACGACCGGGGGGATGATGGCGATCCTGCTCGCCTCGATGATCTGCTTTTCCGTGCTGCAGAGCCGGCCGGTGGTCCACGAGATCCTGATCGCGATCTTCGTGACGCTCACCACGCCCGTCACGCTGATGCTGCTGGCGCGTGCCGCCATCTATCGCGATCGCAGCGCCGGCGCCGATCACGTTCCCGCGGACGGCGGGCAGCGGGACGAGGGTTCGGACGCCTGACGATCAGCCCGCGCTGGACGCCAGATCGCGGTCCAGCGCGCCGAGATCCCCAGCCGCGCGGGCCCTGCGCCCATAGACCAGTTCGAAGACCGGCCCCGCCATCATCGTGGTGATGATCGCCATCAGCACCAGCATCGAGAAGAGCGTGGGGCCGATGATGCCCTTTTGCAGCCCGATGTTGATGATGATCAATTCCATCAGCCCGCGCGAGTTCATCAGCGCGCCGATACCCAGCGCGGTGCGGTTATCCTCTCCCGTAAGTCGCGCCGCCGCCCAGCAGGCGCCAAATTTCGCGAGAACCGAGACCGCCAATATCCCCAAGGCGATGGCGAGCAGTTCGAGCGAATTGACCATGTCCATCCGCGTGTTCAGCCCCGAATAGGTGAAGAACATCGGCAGGAGCAGGACCACCGCCAGCGGCTCCGCCTTGCGCTTCAATTCCTCGACCAGCGCGCCGCGCGGCATGCACACGCCCAGCAGGAATCCGCCGAAGATCGCGTGGATGCCGATCGCATCCATCAGGAAGGCGGAACTGCAGAACAGAGTCATCACGATCGCCAGGACCGCGGTGCTCATCTCGCCTTTTTGCTCCACCATCCGCCCCAGCGGCGCGAGCAGGCGGCGCCCGAAGCGCAGCATGAAGGCGACGTAGAGGATCGCCCCGCCGATCGCGAGCAGGGCGACGCCCGGGCCGCCGCCGAAGGTAGCCAGGACGATCGCCAGCACGCACCAGGACGCCGCATCGTCGAATGCGCCCGCCGTGAGCGACAGGGTGCCGAGCGACGAATGGGCCAGACCGCGTTCGTTGATGATCCGCGCCAGCATCGGAAAGGCGGTGAGCGCGATGCAGGCGCCCAGAAACAGCGTGGCATTGGTCTGCGTGATGCCGGGCGCGAACAGGCCGGGCACGGTGAGCAGGAAGGGGGTGATGACCGCGGCCAGCGCGAAGGGCATGACGATGCCCGCGGCCGAGACGCTGGCCGCGCTGCGTGCCTTGGCGCGGACGTGATCCAGCCGCAGCGTCAGCCCGACCATGAACATATACAGGCCCACGCCGAGCTGGGCGCCGGCATAGAGCACGTTGCGCGTTTCCTTGGGAAACAGCGCAAGCTGGAGATCGGGAAATAGCAGGCCCAGCAGCGAGGGGCCGAGCACGACGCCGGCGATCATCTCCCCCACCACCTGCGGCTGGCCGAGCGCCTTGCGGCCCAGCCAGCCGACGATGCGGCAGGTGAGCAGGATCACCGCGAGCTGGAGGAAGAAATGCACACTGTAATCGCCCGGCGTATAGCTCGCCACCGCCTGCGTGGCGGGGCCGTGCGGGGACAGGATCCCCGCAACGGTGGATTTCAGGCTTTCGAACAGCGATTCCATGAGTCTTCCCCCCTATTGTCCTTCAGCTGGCGACATCCACCACCGCGGCGGGATCGACCGCGCGCCGGTATCCCCAATCGGTGCGGATCGTCTCCCCGCCGCGCCGGACCGATTGCTGGATCGCCTCCATGAGACGCATATCCTGAAGCCCTTCCTCGCCCGGCGCGACCATCGGCGCGCGGCCGCGCACGACATCGGCCATCCAGTCCATCTCGCGGGCGAATTGGTCGATCTCCACGATCGGCACCGTCTCCCCGCTAGGCGCGCCGAAGGTCAGCCGGTTGCCGCCGTAGAAACAGGCCGGATCGGCGACGATGCGGCCCTTCTCACCGATCACCTGGAAGGCCATCGTGCCATCGCAGTTGAAAGACGTCGAGCCGTTGGCGATCGCGCCGGAGGGAAAGCGGAACTGCCAGGCGATCAGATCCTCCACCGACCGGAACCGCGGATCGCTGCGATCGGTGCTGGCCCAGGCGCGGACCTCGATCGGCTCCTCGCCCAGCAGATAGCGCGCGGCGTTGATGCCATAGACGCCCATATCCGCCAGCGCGCCGCCGCCCGACTTCACCGCGTCCAGCCGCCAGGCGTCCGACGGATCGGCCAGCGAAGATTGCCGGCCCATGTCCGTCACCACCAGCCGTGGCTTGCCGATCGCGCCCGAGCGGATGCGCCGCATCGCCGCGAGATTGCCGGGCTCATAATGGCAGCGATAGGCGATCATCAGCTTGCGATCCGCCTGGCGCGCGGCGGCGATCATCGCTTCGGCATCGGCCACATTGGTGGCCATCGGCTTTTCGCACAGCACATGCTTGCCCGCCTTGAGCGCGCGGATGGTATATTCGGCGTGAAGATGGTTGGGCAGGACGATGTAGACGATCTCGATTGCCGGATCGCGGATGATGCGATCATAGGTTTCGTAGGAATAGATCGACGTCCTTGGCACATCATACTGCCCGGCGATGCGCGCGGCCTTGGCGGGATCGCCGCTGACCAGCGCGGCGAGATGCGCGCGGCGCGTGCGCGTCAGGCTGGGCAGCAATTGATCCTGGGACAATTTGCCCAGGCCGACGATCGCGATGCCGACCCGATCCGCACCGCCCGCGCGCGCGGCCTTTTCCCCGGCGGCGATCGCCGGTCCCGCGATTGCCGCGGTCGCGCCTGCCAGGCCGAGCCCGATGACGCCGCGTCGTGAGGTGTCGTTGCCGTCTCCCATTGCATGCTCCTCCATGGTCATGTGTCGATGTTCCCGTCCGCGCCCTTTTCCTGATAATCGAACCAGTCGAAATCGGCGGGGCAGCCCGTGCCCGCCATGTCCTGGCATGCCATGCCGACGAACGCGCCAGTGAAATTGGGCGCGCCGGGCGCGCTGGCCTCGTCGGAGAGGATCGAGGCGTCGAACAATTCCGGCAGTATCGCCCAGTCGTCGCCATGCCCCTGGATCCGATAGGCAAAGCGCAGGATCGCATGATCGACATGGACGCGCAATTCGATGCGGCCCTCGGGGATCGCGATCGGGACGGTGAAGGCATCGGATTGCGGGGAATCGGGCAAAGCCGACATCCCCTGGAGGATGCGCGCGCCCGCATCGTCCCGCGTGACGAAGAGGTAATGGAATTTGGACGCGTTGTAATAGCAGACCAGTCCCGCCGTCTGCTGGAAATGCGCGGGCGCAAAGTCCATGGCGCACGATGCGGTGTAGACAAAGGACTGCTGGCGCCGCGCGACCAGCGCCTGGGTGAACAGGCTGCCGATGGTCTCGCGGCCGTGCAGGCGCAGATGGCCGGGGCGATCGGAAAGGCTGAAGATGTCATCCGGGCAGGGCGTGCGCAGCCACTGGAATTCCTCCGGCAGCGCGGGATCGTCGAAATCGCGGCGGACCGGCGGGATTGGTGCGACGTTCGACGCCGCGGTTTCCACCGTCTCCTGCGGGAGACCCGTGCCGTCGAGCGTGCGCAGCCAACCGTCCGCGCCCCAGCGCATCGGCTGGATCGCGGTCTCGCGCCCCAGGATGCAGCGGCCGCGATTGGGCAGAGGACGTCCGCAGAGATAGACCATGAAGGTCTCCCCCTGGGGCGTCTCGACCAGATCGGCATGGCCGGCGCGTTGCAAGGCGCCGGTCGAATGGGTGCGTGCGCTGAGGATATGGGTGTCCGGATGCAATTCGTAGCGGCCGGTCAGGTGGCGCGCGCGCGCCATCGTCACCGCATGGTTCCAGCCGGTACCACCCTCGGCGGTGAGCAAATAATAATAGCCGTCGCGCTTGTAGAGATGGGGGGCCTCGGTGAGGCCCAGCGCCGTGCCGGGAAAGATATTATGTCGTTCACCGATCACGCGCCGTTCGCCGGGGGCATATTCCTGCAGGACAATGCCGGCGAAGCGGTTGCGCGCGGGGCGGTGGTCCCACAGCATGTTGACCAGATATTTCCGGCCGTCGTCATCGTGGAACAGCGAAGGATCGAAGCCGCTGCTGTTCAGGCGCACGGGATCGGACCAGGGGCCATGGATCGCCGGGGCGGTGACCAGATAATTGTGGAAATCGCGCAAGGATGCGCCGCCCGCGCCGCCCATGCTGGTGCGGCCATAGCGTTTCACATCGGTGTAGATCAGGTAGAACAGATCGCCATCGTGGCTGAGGCAGGGCGCCCAGACGCCGCAACTGTCCGGCACGCCGCGCATGTCGAGCTGGCCGGCGCGATTCAGCGGGCGGGTGACGAGGGTCCAGTTCGCCAGATCGCGCGAATGAAAGATCTGGACGCCGGGAAACCATTCGAAGGTGGAGGTGGCGATATAATAATCGTCGCCCACGCGCAGGATCGACGGATCGGGATTGAAGCCGCGCAGGATGGGATTGACGATCGTCATGCCGCAGCGTCCCGCCGGGGCTCGCGCACGACCGTCCACAGCACCACTGCGGCGATCAGATCGAGCACCCCCAGCGCGACGAAGAAAGGGCTGTAGCCCACCGTCGCCACGAAGCCACCGATTGCGAGCGAAAACAGCAACACCCCGAAATTGGCGCAGGTGCCCGCGATGCCGGCCACCGTGCCCACCTCCTGCGGCGGGAACAGATCGGCCGCCAGCGTGATGCATGAGATCGAGAGCGTCTGATGCGCGAAGCCGCCCAGGCAAAGCAGGGCGATGGCGGCATAGGGGCTGTCCACATAACCGACGAACATCATGCTGGTCATCAGCAGCGCGCCGATGGTGAAGGCGCCGCGCCGGGCGTTGAGCAGGGTGAAGCCGCGCCGCTGCAGCCAGGCAGCCAGCACAGGCCCGAACAGGCAGCCGGCATCGGCGGTGAGAAAGGGCAGCCAGGCGAACAAGGCGATCTGGGTGAGATCGAAGCCGCGCGCTTGGCTGAGATAGAGCGGCAGCCAGAAGGTGAGCGTGCCCCAGGTGGGATCGGCGAGCATGCGCGGGATGGCGATGCCCCAGACGTTGCGCCGCGCGAAGAAGGACAGCAGGGGCGGGCGGGGGGCGCTGGCCGCGACCGGTGCATGCTCCTGACCCGACACGATATAGTCCCGCTCGGCGGCGGACAGGCGGGGATGGCTCTGGAGCGGGCGATAGAAGGCCAGCCACATGCCGACCCACAGCAGCCCCAGGACCCCGGTGACCACGAAGGCGGCGTGCCAGCTCCAGAAATAGATGGACGCCGCGACGATCGGGGGCGCCAGCATCGCGCCGAACGACGCGCCGATATTGTAGACGCCGCCGGCAAGGCCGCGTTCGCGGGCGGGAAACCATTCGGCGACCAGTTTCAGCCCGCCGGGCTGGGCCGATCCCTCGGCCAGGCCCATGGTGCCGCGCAGGATCGCCAGCACCTGCCAATTGCCGGCCAGCGCATGGGCGGCGGCGATCAGCGACCAGATGGCGGCGCAGGCGGCAAGGCCGTAGCGCAGGCCGACGACATCCAGCAGATAGCCGGCGAAGGTCTGGCACATGATGCCGAGCTGGAACGCGCCGGTGATCCAGGAATATTGCTGCGCATCGATCCCGAGATCCGGCAGCATGATCGGCGCCGCGACGCCCAAGGTGCTGCGGGTGAGATAATTCAGGATTGTACCGAGCATCACCAGCCCGATCATCCACCACCGCAGATAGCCCCTTTTCTTCGGCACCCTTGTCATCCTCCCATCGTGGCGGCCTTGCCGCCTGCGATCCTTGCCATGCTCTTAGCGCATATCGCGGGGATATACTCCAGGTACGGCACAGGCGGAATTTTCTGCCGATCCCCGCGGGCGCGCCGATTTCGCCTGAATTGTCGCACCCCGCCGTGCATTCGTGATGACATCCCCCGCCTTATGGCAAAAGCTTTATCTTGGTAATCAGTATTTTCTCCGACAAATATTGACCTCGCCTGAAAAGCGCGCATAAAGGCGCCACGAGATCATATACGATATGACTCGGGGGATAAAAAAGGGGAGAGCGATGTCAAAGACAGATTTCCGCAGCATAGCTGCGTCCAGCGCAGCCATGGCGATCGCCATGCTATTCGCCACCGCGGCGAGCGCCCAGACCACACCACCCACACCCGCCGGCGACCGCGCCACCCAGGAGGCCGAGGCGGATCGCCCCGCGATCGCCACGCCCGTGACCACCGAGATGCAGGGCGACGAGGATATCATCGTCACCGGCACCGCGATCCGCGGCGTCGCGCCGATCGGATCAAATTTGATCTCCGTGGGCACCGAAACGATCGAGAAGACCGCGCCCGTCAATCTTTCGCAGCTCGTCAACACCGTTCCCTCGCTCACCACGGCCGGTTCGCTGGCCCAGGGCGAAAATGCGTTTTCCTATTATTCGCCGCAGATTCACAGCCTTGCCGGCTCGTCTTCGAACACCACGCTGGTGATCGTCGACGGCCTGCGCCTCCCGGGCGGCGGTACGCAGTTCAACCAGACCGATCCGAACATCATCCCGGTCAGCGCGATCCAGCGGGTGGAAGTGCTCGCCGATGGCGCCTCGTCCGTCTACGGATCGGACGCGGTCGCCGGCGTGGTCAATTTCATCACGCGCCGCACGTTCGACGGGTTCGAAGCCAATGTTCAATATGGCTTCGCCGATGATTACACCAACAAGAGCGCCAATTTCATCTGGGGCAAGACCTGGGGCACCGGCGGCGTCTATGTCGCCGGCGCCTGGACCGAGCAGAATACGCTCTTCAATAGCGACCGTCCGTTCACGAGCCTGGGCGATTACCGCCCCGTCGGCGGGACCAACACCAACAGCTTCCAGTGCAATCCGGCCTCGATCCAGGTAACCGGCGTTTCCGCCGGCGCGGTGCCGTCCGGCGTGTTCCTGTCGCCCGGCGCCACCACCACGGTCGCCAACACGCAGGCCAATGCGCCGTGCAACAACTCGGTCTATGGCGTGCTAGTGCCCGGCCAGGGCCGCGGCAATGTGCTGATCAAGGTGGTCAATGATTTCTCGGACAAGCTAAGCATCCAATATACGCTGAACTACAACCGCCAGAAGACGCATTCGCCCAACGCGCCCGGCGGGCTGACGGCGGCGACGGTCTTTGGCCCGGGCGGCACGGCGATCGCCGGGCAGGTCAATCCATTCTTCACAGCGCCTGCCGGATCGCCTAACGCCAATCGCGAGAGCATCAACTATCTCGCGTTGACGCCGGACGGCAAATATGGCGACACCGAATCGCAATCCGACGTCATCTATTCGACCGCGGTGGTCGATTATAAGGTGGACGACAATTGGACGGTGACGCTGAGCGACGCCTTCGGCTGGAACCGCTCCGCGCTAAACACGATCAACGGTTTCTGCGGCGCCTGCGCCTTGCTGGCGCTCAACGGCACGGGTCAATCGAGCGGCAGCACGACCGCGACGAATATCGCCGGCCAGAATGTGATCGCGCTCAACCTGCCGCTGACCACGGCCAATGCGCTGGACGTGTGGAACCCGGTGGGGACCAACCGCACCTCCGCGAGCGTGCTGCGCAACCTGTATCGCGCCAATAGCGAGAATACGAATTACAACACGTTCAACCAGGTGCGGCTGGGGATCCAGGGCGGGGTCTTCGACCTGCCCGGGGGCCAGGTGAAGATCGCCGCCGGCGGCGAATATCTGTGGCAGGAGCAGACGCAGAAAATCTCGGGATCGAACAACACCGGCCCGACGACGACGGGATCCAATTTCCGCGTCTATAATTACGGCCGCAAGGTGAAATCGCTCTATGGCGAAGTCTATGTGCCGGTCATCTCGCCGGACATGGAAATCCCGATCGCCTACAAGATCGATATCAGCGCTGCGGTGCGCTACGACAGCTTCAATGACGTGGGCGACACCACCAACCCGAAATTCGCGGCGACCTGGGAAATCGTCGAGGGCGTCAAGCTGCGCGGCAATTGGTCCAAATCGTTCGTGGCGCCGCCGATCGGCGTGATCGGCGACCCCAGCCAGGGCTATCTCTATGCCTCGGGCAGCGTGGGCACCAATGGCGTGATCAGCGTGCCTACGGCCAATTATCCCAATGTCGCCAACATCCCCGGTGCGGTCGCGGCGAACACCAACAATCCCTGCACCACCGCGGTCGCGGTGTGCCAGATCGGCCAGGGCAATTCGGGCCTGCGGCGTCAGCTGGGCGGCGGCTTCACCAACGAAGTGCCGCAAAAGGGCCGCAGCTGGTCGGTGGGCGTGGATCTCGCGCCGCGCTTCCTGCCGGGCTTCGTCGCGGCGGGCACCTTCTTCCACAATACGTTCATCGGCGGCGTCTCCTCGCCCAGCCCGACCGCGATCGTGAACTCGGCCGGCCTGCGCAACCTGCTCACGCTCTGCCCCTCCGGCTGCACCCAGGCGCAGATCGATACCTTCGCCAATATCGCCAACGGCGCCTCGATCTCCGGCGCGGTGCCGCCGGTGGTCTATTATCTGATCGACCAGAGCTCGCGCAACGCGCTCAATCTGGTGGTCGAGGGGATCGACGGCCAGTTCACCTACCGCACGCCGGAAACGGGCGCGGGCCGCTTCACGATCGGGACGGCCTTCACCTATTTCACCAAATTCCGCCAGAATTTCGGGGGCGGGACCGAGTTCAGCATTCTCAACACCTCGGGCTACAATACGACCTTCCCCTCCGTGCAGTTCAAGAACCGCGCGCAGCTGGGCTGGGAGATGAGCGGTTTTTCGGCGGACCTGTTCTGGAACCACATCGGCTCCTATCGCAACTACAGCTCGACCACGGTCACGCCGATCAAGACCGATGCCGTGGGCAATCCCGTGAGCGGCGGCGACAAGGTGAAGGACAACAACACCTTCGATCTCCACGCGCAATATGAGTTCGGCGGCGACAGCTTCCTGCGTGGCTGGCAGCTGTATGTGGACGTTCAGAATGTATTCGACACCGATCCGCCCTTCTACAACGGCAATACGGGCGGCATCCTGGGCGGCGCATCCGGCTATAACGGCTTCGTCTCCAACCCGCTGGGCCGCCTGACTTCGATCGGCCTGCGCATCAAGATGTAACAAGCTCCTGCCTGCGCCGCCCCGCGTCTCCGGACCCGGGGCGGCGTTTTTTTCTTCAAGGCGCCATCATCATCGGTCCCGGCATCCGGTTCGCGGGGCCCCAAACCGGGATTTTCCACGATGCGCATTTTCCTATGCCTTGCCGCCAGTCTGCTCGCGACCACGGCGATCGCCCGATCGGCAGCGCCCCCCGCAGCCGGTGAGGCACTGCCCTTCCGGGATCCGTCCCTGCCGATCGAGCGGCGGGTGGACGATCTCGTCACGCGGCTGACGCCCGAGGAAAAGGCATCGCAGCTCGTCAACCAGGCGCGCGCCATTCCCAGGCTGGCGATCCCCGAATATAATTGGTGGAGCGAGGCGCTCCACGGCGTGGCCAACAATGGCTATGCTACCGTCTTCCCCCAGCCGATCGGCCTGGCGGCGACCTTCGACGTGCCGGCGATCCAGCAGATGGGCGTGGCGATCGGCGAAGAGGGCCGGGTGCGTTGGAACCAGGTGGAGCGCAGCGGCGCCCCCCATCGCATCATGCAGGGGCTGACCTTCTGGTCCCCGAACATCAACATCTTTCGCGATCCGCGCTGGGGCCGGGGGCAGGAAACCTATGGCGAGGATCCGCACCTGACCGCCGAACTGGGCGTGGCCTTCGTGCGGGGCATGCAGGGTGACGACCCGTTGCATTACCGCGTCTCGGCCACCGCCAAACATTATGCCGTCCACAGCGGACCCGAGCCGACGCGGCATGGCGACAACATCACCGTGAGCCTGCACGATATGGAGGATACCTATCTCCCCGCCTTCCGCGCGCTGGTGGTGGACGCAAAGGTGGAATCGGTGATGTGCGCCTATAATTCGGTCAACGGCCAGCCTGCGTGTTCCAATGATTTCCTGCTGACCGATCGGCTGCGCAAGGCCTGGGGATTCAAGGGCCATGTGGTGTCCGATTGCGATTCGATCGCCGACATCCAGCGCGGGCATCATGCCGTGGCGACATTGGCCGAGGCGGCGGCGGTCTCGATGAAGCTGGGCGTGGACAATGACTGTGCCGAATATGGCCGC
>Ga0247812_10002116_pt1 | contig 11169 bp, 9 predicted proteins | sample UWRJL149409B1_FD_178011 | JGI IMG/M metagenome (GOLD analysis project Ga0247812, IMG submission 178011) | Plant litter microbial communities from Arlington Agricultural Research Station in Wisconsin, United States - UWRJ-L149-409B-1 | ecosystem: Environmental > Terrestrial > Plant litter >...
CATCAAAGGCATCGTTTACAGCTGTTGGAAAAACATGTTCCGGCGCCAGTCGGTATTCGACGTTCACGGATATAATACCAAGTTCTTCTGCGAAGGCAATGCAGTTTATATCGTATGACTCTAGTCTATCGGTGGCACATTTTAATCATACTGTCCATCGAGGCAATTTCATAGCTGCAAGAAGCTTGAATTCGCAGATTATTACTCTCACTTCTTTTATGAAACCACCAAGCCAGTCTCCAGATATGAAAATCTCAAACTTACCCTCCCATTATATAACCACCCCCATGGAATGCAACATATACTGGATTACCGTCCGGTCCCGGCTTAGGGGGGGAGTAGATTCGGACTTTGATATCAGATCCATCACGTACAGAGATAGTCGTGTTCTTGATCACTACACCACGGGATTGTGCTGCTTCTTGAAGGATATTGGAGATAGGAAGTACGGCCGAGTGAATTACATTTCTCTGTTCCACAATATCGGTCATTGAACTGAAGCCGGGGGGTGCCGGGCTGGTTTTTAGGAGCTGGAGGTATTTAGTCAGAGGTACTCTATGTTGTGATGTAAACCATGACATTTGGTTCTATTTTGGTACCTACCTCTTGAAACTCGGGGTCAATGACGGACAAATGCAGTGACCCCTTTCCGGCGGTAATGTCTGCCATGTCTACGAGGTAGTCCTTGTATTCTAAGTAGAGATGAGAAAGGGGAAAATGCGTGGCCCCTCTTAACTTAACTTTGAAGAGAATCCCAAAGATGGGGGGAAGCCTCGGAAGTCTTGTTGGAGAAAATCACGAGACATAAGATATTGGAAGCACTATGTGGTTGGTTAAGAGGATTTGATATTCACTTCTGTGTAACAACTAATAGTTTCTCTTGCGTCGCTCCATGCGATTCTCCACTGTGTAAGACACCGCTTTACAATAACGTCGCTCGACCTTGTATTGACTCTCAATCCGACTTTTTATTTGGTTGTTAAGCGAACCTCTCGCAGCTCCTCATATGTTCCCATCTCAAATAGATTTTTAATATAGTAACTTAGTTATAGTTTACTGGATTAGAATACATTTCTTAGCTGTTAGCTGGCGGTATGACACACCGCCCCTGTCTACTCCAGTTTCCGTAGATTATGCCTTCACAAGTTTGGGCCTTTCCAGTAATTCCCTTCTGGGAAGCCAATATCAGCATCCTCCATTATCATTCCGATCTTCCATCTCCCACTTCCGGGCCACCAATTTTCATTCTCAACTTTCTTTGCACTACTACTGGTTTCTTCATTGGCCAATAATGCATCGTCCTCAGTCGCCTCTTGCTTCAGATCCCACCAACCAAGTGATACTTTACGGCTACTTTGATATGGCGTAATCTTGCACCATCGATCCGTGCCTGGAAGCTCTCCTTCTGCTCCTTTGCCCTCCGGCAATGGCGGCTGTACAAGATCGAGATCAAGACCGACATACTTTGCAATACTTGTAGACGCAGGAAAGCTGGGAATATATGGGATAGGCTTGAATGTTGCTGTGAAGAAGGGAGTGGTGGTGTTTTCATCCAATGGTGTAACCGAGATGGAAACAGCTTTATCAGCGAGCCCCGTGAAATTAAAGCGAGCTAAATGTTTTGGTATATTCCAATCTGTTTGTCAGCCTCCCAGTTTGTAGATGGACGGTTCCAAATATCAGAGAACGGTGTACGTACTGGTCCGTCCATTCCAGCATGTGTATTTCTGACTGACGTAAATCCTAGTGATCCTTGGGCCCTTTTTTGCCTCGGTCTTAACACTTCCATCTTTCTGGGTACTTTCAAGATCATATTTGTAAGCACCTGGAACAAGCAGCAGCTCGTCGTATGGGCCTACCGGGGATTCTGTGTATCGGATGATTTGAACAGAACCTGCCCCACCAAGGAGCTTCCCATTGGCAAAGCTAGAGTCAAGTTCAAGTGGAGGGTAGAGTAAAGACTTCTGCTGTTCCAGCGTTGAGACGGCGTGCTTTCCAGAGTACAGGAAGAACGAGTATACGGTGCCCTTTAACTTCCAAGGTGGTTGGATAAGTGTGATAGCAGGCTCTTCGGCGGCGGCGGACATGGCTGAGTTCGTTAGTGGATGATTTTGATAGCTAATAGAACTACTTTTTTAATATGCTTTTCGTCAGAAGGCGTGTATTAGAAATGTAGTTATAGATTATATCTGTTTCGGCCTTGCACGTGCTGTTGCATAGTATGGCGGCTATCGGGTGCGGGCTGAAGTTGCCGATTTTGACAGCCTTTATCACGTTGCAACATTAATCTTTTTACTTCTAAGTTTTTAGAAAGCAAATTATGTTTGGTAATACTACTAATACTAAGCCTAGTTGTCTTTTTCTTATATTTAATTCATATTTGAAACAAAAACTAATAGTGCATTCTGTCAATTTAATGGTAATAATAGTATGCCAATATCGGCCACTTCAGCCCGCCCCCGATAGGGCAGATTATTAGGACAACGTGTGTAAAATTGATGTTGGAGCCAAACGTGGAAGGCGGTAAGGCGGTGTCTAAGGGAAGAAGTGCTCGGTTCATACCCCTATATCTACATATATAATTATATAAATAGTAAACTATTTATTATGTATTTATAACTGACTTAGTAACTAAATGAGTCTATGAGGGACAAATAGGATATTACAAAGCGTGCCACGGTGTGATAAAAACACAAGGTTCGCACGCAGGAGAGGGATTCGAAACAGCTGAGCTCAAGGTTCGAAGTTGTAAGCTTGTTTTTCTATACCATAATTGAGTGTAGGTCTCATACTACGAAGCTCTGTTCTATGCATGAGGTATTAATAATAGTCTCCACAGCAGAGCCTCTAATTACTATTCCTAATATGCTAATTTGCCACCTCTAATGTGATACAAAGCCTTCTTACCTCTTATTGTATCTAATCTATTAGTACAGTTATCTAAGCTATTACTCGCTGTTAACGTGGTTATTGTTCGTATATATAGGTTTTTGTATTGAAATTGCTACTTATAAGATGTATTAACCACCCTCAACCCACACAAACAACAAGCCTCAAGACCGCTCGTTACGGAATGTCAGAGAAAGATGTGCGTATTGATGATGCTGGCAATAGCTTTGGGCCTGGCATTTTAACACTAAATCAACACGTAATCTTGGATCGTGAAGCAGAGAATTCACCGATGACAATGGCTAAAGTTGGTGAGGATGAGTCGGAATAACAGTGGAGTTCATCCACAGTTGTGGTTGGGAGCTGGTTTCTCGTAGTTTTTATTGAACAGTACATAACGAGCAGAGCAGCCGTCTTACGTCTCACGCGTACCAGAAGTCGAGAGCCGAGCAAGTAGTGGCTTGCTTGGAGGAGATGAATGAATTTGGTTCCACGTGTACAGTACAGGTAGAGTTCTCCTACTGAGAAGAATCAATACAATCCCCAATTATTCTCTTCCACTCGCAGTGCTGCTCTCGTGTGCTCCGTACAAAGCTCACTTTCACTTACCACGATGCTCAGGAAGCATCGGCAATGGCACTGGCTTTCCCCAGTAATCGCATGGGTTGAAGCGCCACGCACCTGTATGGCGTCTTCCAAACCAATATTTGATTGCATAAGGAATAGCACTTGGAAGTGGCGGAAATTCATTACCCCCATCGTAGTATTTGTCGCAAGTACCGAGAACTAATGGGAATACATCGTACTATAATATCAACCCAGGGTCAGCACTTACTCGTAAGTACAGAATACAATCAAACACAAGCTGACTGGTCTGGACGAACTTACCAACATTCCAACATTTCCATTTGCTTTCGCAACCGCCTCTGCATTCGCCCAAGCCTTTTTCAACCCCTCACTGTCACACGTCGTCTCTAGGGAAGCTATAACGCCTATCTCGTCGGTGAGATGCTGCATCAAAGCAGGGGCGAAGGAATCAATAATGGACTTCATGGTACTCCATTGGTACTCCTCTGGTCGCTCTCCAAGTCTCTTTGCGTAATTTTGGAGATCCACCATGCCACTATGAAATGCTTCGTGTTGATGCAAGGGGCCCGACATCAGACCGGGTATACCAGCCAGCTTTTCGAGCGCAGGAAACATAGTGGTTTCTTCTGTCATGTGATGATGATCCACAGTCATTGTCCAGGCTTCGACGTAGAAAAGTAGATCTTTGACATCGCAAGCATTATAGCCAGCCTTGGATGCCTCTGGTATATGAGGTGCTTGCTGAATAATAGCGTTTAAACCTCGAGTAAGACAGTTGTGAGACAGTGCCATTTCATAAGCGCATTTAACAGCGTAGTGAGCTTTCTTTATTTAGATAGTTTATCAGTCTGTTGCGCTAATATCAAAACCAAAGTTCGGCATCATACCGGGTCTGTAAGGGGGGGAGCAGGTAGGAGTTTGTAAGGCTCATCTGCCCATGGAGCTGCGTTTGGTTTGGTGGTCATAATTGAGTTCAGGTTTCTCGTTTAGAAAGAAGGTATATGATTGATAGTAAGAGAGATGTGAAGATGGGAAAATGGGAAAGTAGAGCAGAAAAATAAATAAAGTGTTAGATCGCAGCGTAATGCCGATCAACAGTTATTTACAAAGTATTTTCTTTGTAAAGATGAATATCAAAAAAAGCTGACAGGTTGAGAGATTAGTATTTTGCGGCTATTCCCGAATGGGATTGTCAGGGTCTCTACAGATACGAGAAGTGTGGATCCCCTATTTTGGATAACTGCTGCGTCTCTAGAGTACAAGCATTACAATAAGCACAATAATGAAAGGAATTGTGCCCCCTCTCTCCCTATCAACTACAGTAGCGAATGTTATCAAAATATCAGCACTATCAGATGGATCGACTGACATGTGGTTGCCGGTCAAAAATTCTCCGACTTCAGACAAACGCAGCTCTAGTCTCGACCGTTGGAGCTAGCACGTATATAGTAGTTATATAGTACTCTCTGATATGATGATACTTCTATGGGACAGATGCCAGTGCGATAGCAGATTGAACGCTGTTTGTAACCCTACCAATGGCTATCTTCCACCTTGCTAATGTGTTTGGTTCTCCAGCGGTACTTGCCATCTCCCTACCTCTATCATTATTTCCACTCATGTCAATTCTCTTTGTGTATCGCATATTCTGTCACGCTCTTTCTCAGTTTCCAGGCCCAAAACCGAGTGCTGCCACAAAATGGCGCAAGGCGTACTACAATCTCGTCTTTGGGATGGGGGGCCAATACACCAACGAAATTTCACGTATGCATAAGAAGTAATATATATATATATATTTATTCGAATTGATCTAAATGATATTTCCATCAATGAACCGTCGTTCCACATGCTGTTATATGCGCCACAACCCGAGCTTCGAGATAAATCCCCACGATTGCAAATGTCTTTGGTACCACGGTAGGGACTTTTGGCACCATTGATCATCATGTGCATAGAAAACGATGTGCAGCTAATTCCAAGTTCTTTTCTGATAATAATATTGCTAAATATGAGCCTCTTGTCAAAAGACATGTTGAAAAGTTCAGTGCACAGCTCCGAGATGGTGCTCAGCGGTATAGGAGCTTCGGGTGTATTTTATAGCGCTCAAACTCGACATTTTCTCGGATTTTGCATTTGGGACTTCACTGGGGCTGCAAAAAGATTTGAAGGAGGCACATGGGATGGGATGACACCATGGAAGCTGTTGGAGACTGTAGTCCCTTGGTGAAGTTTCCATATATTCTTCCAAACGCTGTGAAGTTGAACCCAATACTGGTAAATACAATCCGGCCACAATTGGCCAGATTCTGCTTCTCAGACTTGCAAGTAGATCTATCCTATTCGCAAGAGCTTGGTGTTGATGCCTACCGTCTAGAGTATCTATAAACAAGTGGGAAAATGTGTCCGGAATTCAGCTAGTTTGAACAGCGAGAAAAACGAGAGACCTGCAGAACTCTTCCAAACTCTCCTTAAAAGTAATCTCCTATATCAAGAGAAGGAGATTAATCGCATATCACAGGAAGGCTCTGAGATACTTGCTACTTCAGTACCACAGCTCGCGTTATGGCAAGTACATTGCAGAAATTCCACAACCCATTCCTGATCTCCCATTCCTAGTTTCCATCATGACATTTCATTCCTGGGAAGAAAAGAATTTGTCCAATACAAAGAAAATATATATTAGGCTAACCCAAAAAGCCAGTGGCCGAGAACCCAAAATTAAACGAATACCTTTGGTGAGTGTTCGAAGTTCCTGATATAGAGTAGAATAATTATACCATCACTACAGGGGCTATGAGAGCGGGCAAGCCAATTTGATTTTTCAGCCATTTCTTTTTTTGACAGCACCAAAGCCATACCAAGGAAGAGCAGAACTCCAAAAAGCACTTCGTGCTTATTTCAAAACCAGCCATGACAAAAATTCAGACGTCAGTGCCGTCATTAAACGTCCTGCTGCCGTCAACAGAAACTGGTGGTTGCCTACAGACGATGTTGCAGATCAGAGCTTGGGATTTTGTTCACCAGTGTCACCAATGCTATACCAGTACCCTTCTAGATGGTCTCTTACGTTTTTCGTGATCCGCAATTGGTCAACGTTCTTCAGGAAGAACTGCTCGAAATCCTGGAAGGAAGAATGACAATTGCGAACTAGAACGCATTTTCAGTGTTTCGAGGTTCTTAACCTGCCATCTTCTCGTCTCTACGTACCCAAAAGTCATGCGTCTTACTAATCGCCAAATTGGCACACGAGCAATTACTGAAGACACCTATCTTAGATTATAACCCAGTTGGCGATGAGCCCGGTACGTCAAGAAGTTATCTTCTCAAGAAATGTGCCAATGTACAAATGTCCGCAAAGATCACGCACTTCTCCTCGGCGATCTTGGGTGATGATGTTAATGACTTTTAACGCGAGGGTTTTATCACAACTAGGAACGATAACAGAACAAAGCTTTCAATCCATTTGGTGGCGGTAGGCACTTGTGTCCAGGGCGACACTTTTCATATGTGGAAATTCTTGGGGCCACTGCTGCTCTTGCCTTGTTGTTTAAGATTTTGTCACCGGATGGGGGTCGAGTGAGTGTCCCACAGATTAACAATAGCCTTGTAGAGGTGGTTGGGAAGTTATATATGTTGGTGTAGTAATTTCTTTCCCCCCATAGCGAAGATTAGACGGAGGACTGGGGAGACAACACGGTAGAGGCGAGAATACACCATGGAACGTTGCAGAGAATGTGAAAAGCACTATATCCGGATGAGATACTTATCAGTAAAGTCATATATCACCACTTATGGAGAACGGCGACAACTTGTCTCGTCAATATGAAGGAGCCAACGATCTGTGGACTATATATAAATCCCAATGCTTGATTCACAGCGTTAGGCTTAGATTCTGGCTTATATATCTTTGTTTGGTAGACGGAACTGAGACTTGTACCTGATATTCTACCGTAGATAGTTTCTAAAGCCTTTTACTGCACTACTTCTACTCATGTCATGTTACCATCTCCCCCCCCCCGAGCCCCCTTCGCTACCCCAGGCCTCGCTTAACCACAGTATGAGGGGGAAATGGAGCTAAGCCAAGAATAGGTCAGAGCTTATGGCCAGATCTACCAGTAAGATCGCTCTCAACAGTGACGTGCGTCTTTCTTGTTCAGGTCAAGCCCGTGCGTGATCCTTCAGCTTCCCTCTTTCGCATTCTTCCATCACTTTCCAACTCCTCCTTCACCAACTCAATACATCAATTAAAGCTTCGCCACATCATCAATCACCACTTATCAACGTTTGCAAGCGATTGAAAACCCAAGAAAATGTCTACTAGAAAGAGAAAGAATGATGAGGAGCTAGTAGCCTTGCCAAGTGATTCGGAAGGTGAAGAAGAGGAAGAGTGAGTACCTTCTGCCCGCGTTTGCGCATCCAACTCCATCAAACACTCGTCGCCAGGACATCAATTGGAGGCCCACGAGTCTCAACTACCTCAATGGAGCGCGAAACCCGCCTCAGAGCCTCAAAGTCACGTTGATGTTCCCGCACCTAGAGGGACGTGATTGCGCTTGGACCCTCGTGTCCTTATGGCACACAACACTAACATACATGGATAGGTATGAAGACTCCGAAGTAGAGGCGGGTGCATCTGATGGGGAGGAAGAGGAGGAAGAGGAGGAAGAGGCGGGCAGTGAGGCTGAGGAGGAAGATGCAGTTGGAGGTAAGTAAACTGAGCCTTGTTTGTTGGTCCACAGACCAACCCCTGGGAGAATCCTGCCCCTCTGTGGATCATCATATCAGATCACAACCCAACATGATGCTGATCGAAATCTGTTTCATAGAGGCTGCGCCCCCTGCCAAAAAGCGCAAAACTGCTCCAGCATCCAAGGAGAAGGTTCCTGTCGAAGATGACGAAGATGCCCCGGAGGACGAAGAAGAAGAAGAAGGAGAAGACTCCGCCGACGAGGATGAAGCTCCTTCAGCCACTAAGGCTGCAGCGGACACTGCTGCCACCAAAGAGAAGGACGCACCAGAAGTCGGAAGTGACGACGAGGACTAAACTCATCGTACTGTGATATGTAGGGACGGAAAATTGGTTTTGTTTGGATATGGTTTGATGGATTTTCGAATATGCCGACAGGGTACACAGGAACGGCGACAGACGAGGGCGAAATAGAAGCTGCGATTTGTTTAGATGCCTTTTATCGAAATTCGAAAAAAGTTGAAGTATTATGTCAGATCAGCAAGCAACATTATAGCCGAATCGTGTTTCTGGTGTTCTGTTCTCTGCTGTCTTAAGGTGTCACTACAGTACAGAGTACGCGCGACTGGATACTCTTTATCCTTGCTTTGAGCACTGATACGCTAGCGGACAAAATCGATATGTTCACACCGTAATCGTATTGATTGTCGATCTACCAACCCTAGCCCTGTCTCTGTTGGTCCCGTATCACACTGGTCGAAGGCGGCTCCGTCTCACTAAAAAAAGAACGAGCGCTTGGCCTGTGTCGGGCGTAGTTCACTAACCAAGCATCCTTTCACGGGTCAGGAAAAATAGCCTATATTGGCGCACCCTTTCAATGATGGAAAAGAAAGGGAACCGATTACACAAACACAACTCTGACAACATCAATTACACGGCAAGAAATGCTTGGAACAATATGTTATAACAACACAAGGTATAAATGCGAAATAACAAACCTTAATGATCCGTAGCTGAAAAGTCTAAATGTTAACACAGTAGATTACTGTAGCGACGCGAGGGAAAATATAACACTTTTCCGGGTTACTGGAGCGACACCCCCAAAATGTTAATCACCCTAGATCCCGTCATGACATGCAAGGTGTGGTGTGGCATGGTAGTATGGATAGTGTTGGGTGGTGTGGGTGTCTGGTCACCAAATTCACTCTCCACCCAAGCACGGAGTACTCATACGGGACCATCGGCACTTTCTCCAGTTTCCACTTCCTGATTATCTTCACATATTCTCGTATCTACACCTTCGTTTTGGTATTCTGAACACTGACAGCATTTCTTACACTCGTTCCTAAATTCTCATTTATTGCTTTGATCTTATCACCGTCCTACTCAGTGAAAGGTTACACACTTACTATAGTCCTACACAATTCCGTCCTCGCCGTCAACTATCACAAGAAGGTGGTTCCAACTTACGGTCGCTTTCTTTGTGAGAGACCACAACGTGCTTCACAGGTGAACCACGAGTCTCGGAATTGCTTATCACACTTAAACCACACCCACTCAGATTCTACAGCTGAACGACTATCTTTCCACATATTGACCGATCTCCCAGCCCTGCCACCAGTGGCCGCTAGAGTGGCTTCTCCAGCAGTCAGAAGCATCAGGGCCACGAAGAGCAAGAAGATCACAAAGAGTAACCGCAAAAACATGTCGCGATTCTCTCGAATATTTACTCCCGCGGATGAGGAATTCGTAAACCATCCGTTAACAACAAACAAACAAAAACGCCGTATTAGACAGATGTTGCTCCGTTTCTTTTCATCCAAAGCAAAAACACAGGCTCGGCCGGAGATCCGCCTTCGAGATCGAGCTCGTACTATGTCAATGCTGTCCGTCTGGTCAACCAAAGATACACCATCCGCGGATCAACCCGAGAGTGTAGTGGTATCTCCTCCATCGCTACCTGTAGTTACCGATATCTTCAGGTTCAGTGTTACTTGTCCAGAAGAGGAGGATGACTTCCGCCGCGACTCGAAGTTCTCATCATTTGCCAGTCTACAAGATTCATGCTTTTCCACAACTTCGGATACACCATCCTCGGTGTTCTCGGTGCCTTCAACCGAATCACCAACCACAGTCGTTTTGGGCGACAAAGAATTAGCGAAGCTCCAGTCGCTCACTCGCCGCGCAACTCGAAGTTTGAATGAGCAGGAATCGTTGATAAGTGCTTTCAGTGGTAACTTAGCATCATGCCTGACTTACAAGGAGAATCAAGTCTGTTTTAACCTTCGACTGTCCATTGAATGGCGAGTTCAAATCACCGAAATTTGCCAGATGTTACGGAAGTTGGTAGGCAGAATGTTCGTGCAGAAGATGGTGTTTACACAACGCAGCATGCAACTCGTCCAGAATATTACGGAACAGCTGGCGCAAGTGGAAAGGAACGACGAGGGGGCAACGAAGTTGGATATTCATGGGATACTTACCCATATTGCAACATTAAAGGAAAATCTAGCATCTCAAGCGACTCTGGACACAGATCTTAGGAATTACGTTGCACCACCTTGTGATGACACGAGACTTCCTGCTACGGATGCTGAACGGGCTGGTCTGAAGCGTTTTGTCGCTTTCATGGACGAGAGGCTGGCACGGCTGGGAACATCTTACGATCGCACTACGTCTTTGGTCGAGGGAATTGAGGAAACATTGAAGGGGCTACAGGCTATTCGGAAATGAATTTGGTAATTTGGGATGTAAATGGGATATCTAGTGGTATATGGGACACTCGGATTTGGAATTGGTGACGGATTTTTTTTACTACCATGGTTTGGGAGCGACGGAGTATGGCGTTTTGGTATCCTGGACTCAAGTCTGAAGTAAGGAAGGAAATATTTGATACCTTGATTGTATGTATGCGTTGTACATAGGATGAGAATGAACCAAAATTTTGTCTCAAAGGCGGCCCAAGTCGCGCTACCTTGCCGTTATTTACCGCAGACATATTTCGG
>Ga0247812_10002120_pt1 | contig 11162 bp, 8 predicted proteins | sample UWRJL149409B1_FD_178011 | JGI IMG/M metagenome (GOLD analysis project Ga0247812, IMG submission 178011) | Plant litter microbial communities from Arlington Agricultural Research Station in Wisconsin, United States - UWRJ-L149-409B-1 | ecosystem: Environmental > Terrestrial > Plant litter >...
AAAACAGCTGCGGGACCGTCTTTGTACGGCCATGCCGGTGCCAGCGTTGTAAAGCCTTTACTTTCAAAAAAAGTTTTCCAGTCATCCCAGCATTTATTGCTTACAAACGCACCTGTAATAAAAAGTATTGTCGTAGAGTTTTCAGTCAGCATAATACATGTTTTAATGTTTATGCCAAAATATAAACTAAAACCGAACCTATTCACTAACTATCTAATTTTCAATAAACTACATATTTAATCAAAAAATAGAAACAACTATATTTCGTCGTACAACGAAAATAAGACGACTTAATATCGTTGTTACAAATTAAAACTTTAAAAGTGACTTCTCTTTATACCCAATTTTTGCATTCTTGAAGCTAATGTTGTAGGCGGGAGCCCCAAGATTTCTGATGCGCCTCCGGCACCTCTTATTCTTCCGTTACATTTTTCAAGCACATTGATAATGTGCTCCCTTTCATTTTCCTGAATAGTTTTAAAGTACCATTCATTTGAATTAGCATTTGTTTTAATTTCATCGAAAGCCGGAAGCGGAATATGCTCAATAGTATTTGTTTTTGCCAATAGAATACTTCTTTCAATGAGATTTTCCAATTCCCGAATATTACCAGGCCATTGATAAGACAAAAGACTTTTTAAAGCACTCTCCGATATTTCGGTAACATTTTTTCCCGTTTTAGAACTATAGACAGCAATGAAATGACGTGCAAGAAGTCCGATATCTTCTTTACGCTCCCGTAATGGCGGTAAGTGAATAGGAAAAACATTTAATCTGTAGTACAAATCAAGTCTAAAACGGCCGTCGGCAACTTCTTTTTCCAAATTGCAATTGGTAGCGGCAATAATGCGTACATTAACTTTTATTGAATCATTTCCTCCAACACGTTCAATTTCTTTTTCCTGAAGTGCCCGCAGTAGTTTTGCCTGCATTTCTAATGGCATATCACCAATTTCATCCAAAAATAAAGTGCCGTTATTTGCTTGTTCAAATTTGCCAATTCGCCTTTCTGCTGCACCTGTAAAAGATCCCTTTTCATGCCCAAATAATTCTGATTCTATGAGGCTTGGTGGAAGGGCTGAACAATTAATTTTTACAAACGGCTGATCTTTTCTATTTGACAGTTCCTTAATACTTTGCGCTATACTTTCTTTTCCAGTTCCACTCTCTCCAGTAATTAATACTGTTGTTTCAGCAGGAGCAACTTGTAGAATATGGTCAAATATTTTGAGCAACACAGGACTTTTACCAACGATCGATTCAAAACCTAAAACTTTTATATTCTTAGCTGTCACAGGATTTTCTGAGGAAGTCTTTTTTTTATCTAAATTTTTGTCATGACTGATCAAATTTTCAACTGCAAAAATTAAAGGCTCCTGAAGCCTTTCACACAGCGTTAAATGATTTTTATTGTAATTGTCTGCCTGTCTGCTAAAAAAAGATAAATATAGCCCGCCATTTCCTGACAATGCCAAAGGAACTGGCAGCATAAGGTTCGATTTCATATTCATGGAAGTAGCCATCAATTTTTTGAGAGGGTTTTTTTCACATATTTTTATAAAATCCTGACCATTATAGAATGTGGCGTTTGTTTCCACATTACTTTTGTTTCTTAAGTCACTAATCTCAGATTCTTTTAATGCAGTAATATTTTGCAATTCTTCAATTCCTATTCGTTGATATTCGTGTAAACCTGTTCTTGCGTAGCCCAAAACTCTGCTGGATAATTTATTTTCCATATAAAAAACAGCCATTACAAGATCAAAAGATATAAGAGACTGCAGGGCGGTAATGATATTCAAAACCCTCTCATCCCAAGTGCCGCTTTTTGTCACTATATTTTTTAATTGTTTTTGAAACAAAAGCTCTTTTCTAATGGATGATTCTATACCATACTGCTGATGATATTCTGCAATTTCAATTGTTACTAACAAATCTTTCTCCCTAAAAGGTTTTACCAAAAAACCTTGGGGATGGGTCAGTTTAGCTTTACTTAGAACTTCTTCGTTAGAGTTAGCTGAAAGATAAATAAAAGGTATATTATCTTCCGTGAGTATCTCGGCAAGATCAATTCCGGTTTCTTTACCTGACAGAAAAATATCCAGCAGAACCAATTCCGGTTTTTCCTGAGCAATATAATATTTGGCATCTGATACAGATCGCGCCATTCCAATAATAGAATGACCCGCTTTTTTAAGCATTAATCGTAAATGATTTGCTTCGACAAACTGATCTTCAACAATGAGAATTTTTAGTGGTTTTGCCATTTTTTCAGAAATTAATGAGATTCATTTTCGTTAAAAACGAATTCCAAAGTTATTTTTGTACCATTTGCATTAGTAATTAGAAACTTTCCATCGATATCAGCAGAGAGTCCATGCATTAATTTTATTCCTAAAGAAGGATTATTATAAGGGTCAAAATCATCAGGAAGACCTATGCCATTATCCTGAATAATTAAAGTGTAGTTTTGATTGTCATTTGTTTTAAGCGAAATAGTAACTATACCTTTTTCATTATTTGGAAATGCATATTTAATAGCATTTGTAATAGCTTCGTTGAATATAAGCCCAATAGGAATTGAATGTGATAATGGCAAATTAAAACTATCTACATCAAGTAAAAATCTTATCCTGTTTCTGATTTCGAATGAATCTTTTAAATATTCGGTTAATTCAAATATATAAGATGGCATATCAATTATAGAAAAACTCTCTGACTGATACAATTTTTGATGAATTAAAGACATAACCTGAATCCTGTTCTGACTGTCATTAATAGCCTGAGCTGCTTCTTCATTTTTTAAAAATTCGGTTTGACTTGCCAAAAGCCCAACAACCATATGAAGGTTATTTTTTATTCTATGATGAATTTCTCTTAGCAGCCATTCTTTTTCAACGACCATCTTTTGAAGTGCGCTATTTTTTTTATTGATTTCATTTTGTTGTGTTTCGAGTACCTTGTTTGTTTTCTTCTTAAACATAAAACTTTTATAAAGTAATCCAAGAATTATAAGTAAAAGGAATACAAAAGTTATCATGGAATTACGTAAAAACATCTCGTTTTTAAGTTTGCTTTGCTGCAACAAAGTTTTATTTTTAAGTTTGATAATATCCATGCTTTTCTTCTCTGTTTCATAGATAATATTGAGTCTGGAGGAAATGGGATAAATATCCGTTTCTTTAAGATTGGCAGCCTTATAGAAAAATATAGCTTTTTTTTGTGAATTTAAGGAGTTGTGAAAATCTGAGATTGAAAAATACAATTCGCTTATTTCTTTATAGCAGTCGCCGCTTCTTTTATTGTTTCCGGACTTTTCAAATAGAGATGCGGCTTTAAAAATCGGAATTAATCTCTCTTTTATTGGTGCATTAGTACGCATTTTAGCTGACCAGACCATCACCCATGATTCTGCCAAATCATCAGTTTGATCTGTTTTAGCTAATACCTCTATTGCCTTTCTGGCGTTGATTTCTATCATTGAGTTGTTATTTCGCAACTCCTGCACCATGGAAAGTTGAAGATAGCATTTCCCAATATAAATGTTAGAATGAAGGTTCTGGCTTATTCGAAGGGCTTCCTCCCCATATTGAAATGCCTTTTGCAAGGTATAAGGATTATTATAAGAAGCTTCATACCAGTCACTTACTTTTAATAAAATTTTGATTTTGTATATGCTTTCAGGTAATGTACTTAATAGTTCCTCTGCTTCTTTTACCTGCAGTTCACTATAAGCGGCATCTTGCTCCAAACCATTTTTCAGATTGGACAGATCTTTTTCTACAATTTCTATCTCCATCATGCTCTTGGACGGAGCCAATGCGTTTACTTCTCCAAATGTAAACCATAAAAGGAGAAACAGAATTATTCTGTAGTGCTTTGAGAGCATTTTTTTTGGAATTAATCAGCTTAACGAAGGTATCAATAATTCTCTAGTAAAATTTAAAATATTCGAAAATTGACTTCCAACGATATATCGTTGCTTTTCTTTAAATTATGCTTATAAAACTTTAACCAAAAATTAACATTTTAAATAACGGAACGATCGTTCCTTTATTATATCTTTGTACCATAATAATTAAATATAAATAATTTAAAAACAAATAAAAATGAAGAATTTAGAAAACAAAGTAGCAATTGTAACTGGCGGAAACAGTGGAATTGGATATGCAGCTGCAGCTGAATTAACAGCAAAAGGAGCCAAAGTAATTATCACAGGAAGAAACAAAGAAGCATTGACTAAAGCAGAAAAAGAATTGAATGTTACGGGAATTGTTTCAGATCAATCTGATTTAAAATCAATTGACAGTTTGGTAGAACAGGTAAAAACACAATTCGGAAAAGTTGATATTTTATTCTTAAACGCAGGAATCGCGTCTTTTGCACCTGTAGAGTTAGCTTCAGAAGAACATTATGACAGTATTATGAATGTAAATGTAAAAGGAGTTTATTTTACAGTTCAAAAAGTATTACCAATTTTAAATGATGGTGGTTCAATTATTTTTAATACTTCAATCAATGCACATGTTGGTATGCCAAATTCCAGCGTTTATGCATCAAGCAAGGCAGCCGTTTTATCTTTAAACAAAGTTTTTGCAACAGAATTAGCACCAAGAAAAATTAGAGTTAATGCCGTTTCTCCTGGTCCTGTTGAAACTCCTCTATATGGAAAATTAGGTTTAGAGAAAGCAGAAGTTGAAGGCTTTGGAGCTGTTTTGGCAGAGAAAATTTTATTGAAACGTTTTGGTCAATCTTCAGAAATTGCGAAAACAGTTGCTTTCCTAGCTTCTGATGATGCTTCATTCATTACAGGAACAGAAATTGTTGTCGATGGTGGGCTTACTGTAAATGCAGTAGTGTAATTTTTTTTCTCTAATTCAGGAACGAATGTTCCGTTTTTTTAGTATCTTTGTACAGTAATAATTTAATTAAAAAGTTATGGCTAGAACGAAAGAATTTAACGAAGACCAGGCTTTAGACAAAGCTATCGAAATCTTTTGGCACAAGGGCTACAACGGAACTTCAGCTCAGGATTTAGTGACACATTTAGGGCTTAGCCGTTCGAGTTTGTACGATACGTTTGGTGACAAACAAAAATTGTTCTCACAGTCTTTGCAGCGTTATCAAAAGCAATCACAAGATCAGATCGTACAACTTTTAGAGGAATCGAAAAACATAAAAGAAACACTGTATGATATTTTTAAACAAGCAGTGATAGAAAGTTTAGAGGACCGAATTACAAAAGGCTGCTTTATGGTCAACTCTTCTGTAGAATTGGCTATGCATGATGAAGAAATTGCAAAAATAGTAAAAAGCAATAGCCAAAAAATGGAAGAAATTTTTACTAATGCCGTAAAAAAAGGACAGGATTCCGGACATATCTCCAAAGCAACAGACGCAAGAGTCCTGGCTCGATTTATCTTTAATACTTATTCCGGGATCAGGGTTTTAGCCCGAACCGGAGAAAGAGATAAACAGGTTTATGACGATATAGTTAACACTATGTTTTACCTTCTGTAATTAAACAATTAAGAAGCCTCAATTACTATTTGTATTGAGGCTTTTTTATGCAATTAATTGATTGTGAAACTAACGAATTTCTTTCATTTACATTATAAACATTAATTATAACATATGTTTTAAAACAACTCGATTACCAGTCATTCCCTACATTATGGTTGGAGCTAAAGTAAACTTCACGATTACAAGGGTCCCATTCTCACTGCTGATTTTAAATTCGGCTTTTATATCCTCGGAAAGCCCTCGCATTAATTTTAGTCCTAAAGAAGCATTCTCAACAGGATCAAAATCTTTCGGAAGTCCACTACCGTTATCGTGTAATTGTAAAGTAAAGATATTATTATCCCCTGCTTTAAGCGATATGTCAATGATTCCTTGAACTGTATCCTGAAAAGCATACTTTATGGAATTGGTCACCGCTTCATTGAAAATCAATCCAATAGGAATGGAATGGGAAAGCGGTAAATCAAAATTATCAATATCGAGAACAAACCGAACTGACTTCCCCATCTGAAAGGAATCCTTTAGATATTCTGCCAGTTCGAAAATATAGGATGGCATGTTAATAATAGATAAATTCTCAGACTGATAAAGTTTCTGATGGATTAACGACATGGAATGAATCCTGTTTTGGCTGCTACTGATAGCTTGCAGAGCTTCTTCATTCTTCAAAAATTCTGTCTGGCTTGCCAATAGTCCTACCACCATATGTAGGTTGTTTTTCACCCGGTGATGAATCTCTTTTAAGAGCCATTCCTTTTCAATGAGCATATTTCGCAGAGTGGCATTCTTTTGATTAATCTCCTCTTGCTTCCCTTCAAGTGCCCTGTTTGTTTTTTTCTTGAATTTAAAACTCTTATAAAGCAGTCCCAGAATTATCAGAAGCAGCCCCAGAAAGATAATCATGGAATTTCTTATAAACGCCGCATTCCTAAGTTCATTCTGCTGAAGAAGGGTTTGATTGCGCAGAATATTAATATCCTTGTTTTTCTTTTCTGTTTCATAAAGTATATTAAGTCTGGTGTAAATAGGATAATAATCCTTCTCTTCAAGATTTGCTGCTTTATAGAGAGCCATTGCTTTTTCCAGCGAAGCCATTGCTTTGGGAAAATTTTTGTATCTGTAGTACAATTCACCAATCTCCCTGTAACAATCACTGCTCCTTTTTATATTTCCCGAAAGTGTGAACAAAGCGGCAGCCTTGCGAATGGGCATAAATTTCTCGTTCATAGGGGCCTCACTGCGCATTTTTGCCGACCACAGCATCACCCAGGCCTCTGCCAGGTCATCTTTATGATTTGTCTTTTCCAGCAAGGCGATGGCCTGTCTTGCACATTGTTCGATCATCTCATTGTTATTTCGCAACTGATATAACATGGAAAGCTGCAGGTAACATTTTCCTTCATAGAGAACCGAATGCAAAGAACGGCTTAGCCGAAGGGCTTGCTGAGCAAAATCAAATGCCTTTTGAAGTTCCCTTTCTTTATAATATTGAGTTTCATACCAGTCGCTTAACTGTAATAAGGTCCTGACTTTGTCAATACCTTGTAAGCCCTCTAAGGCACGCTCGTCACTTTTGACTAGTCCCTGCGTATAAACTTTTTCCTTTGCATCCACACATACAGAATACCCTACGAGCAAGAAGACAAAAATGCAGTATCCTTTTAAGACAGACGTTTTCATGTATTGTTTTTCAATAGTTAAAAATGAAAGTACCAAAGCTATTAATAAATAGGATTATAATGGATCGAAAGTACATTTAATAAGAAAACGATATATCGTTGTTTCTAATTGTTGCCAAACAGCCTATATTAAAATGGATACCTTTTTTTTCACAAAAAGTTAAGGCGGTTTTAAAGATATTTCACCAGTCGAAGTTTTGTGGCAGAATCTTGGCACAGACATGTTGGAGTGGATACCTTTTTTGCCACAAAAATTTAATTGATATTTTTCTTCAATTAAGTTTAATATCATTCAAAAGACTCAATTTTCTTCTATTATTTCATCTAAAAAACTATTTTTGCTTTTTCAAACAATTATGAATTATAACATTCATTTTAAACAAGTTAAACATTCAATATTTATAAAAACACATAAAATTTCCATGGCAGAATCGGGGCGCAGTAGATTTTGAACCTGGTATAAATATTAAGAATTGCAGTATATAAAGGAGGTCTTGGATTTATAGTTCGAATCCCTCTTTCTCCGCTAACCAAATTGAGCATTACCGACTAAAAAAGATAGAATTATAGGTTCTGTCGCATCTATCAGAATCAAATATAAGAATTTAAGTAATTTAAAATTTAGCGCGCCAGTTTGCAGAATGATTTAAACATAGATTTCACTAGTTTGACCATCTGATTCTTCCGAAGCATATGCACAACTTCAATTCCGCTTAGAGTTCTCTTTGCAGATTCAAAACTTTTAAAGCCTAATCCGTTTTGTATACGCCACTTGATAAAACGATGGTCCTGTTCGACAACATTGTTAAGATATTTACATTGCCTGATTTTAATCTTTGAGAACGAACGCTTGTTATATAATTTGATCGCTGCTATATTAGAACCGCTTTTATCAATGTTTATTACTCGTGGTTCGTTGTTATTACTAATTGCTTTAATTAGAAAAGACTGAGCGCTCATTCTCTGTCTTTTTCTGGTCAAAAGAAAGTCAACCGTATTCCCTAATTTATCAACTGACCTATATAAATAACACCAAATACCTTTTACCTTAATATAAGTCTCATCTAATCTCCAGCTCGCGCCCACTCTACCTTTTCTCTTCCTCACCTCTGATTCAATTAAAGGTGTAAACTTATAAACCCAGCGCTGAATCGTAGCATGATCCACAAGCACTCCTCTAATTTTCATTATTTCTTCAACGTCACGGTAACTAAGTGTAAATCTTAATTTAAAATATACTGCCTTAAGAATTATGTATTTTGGATAACAATGACCTTTAGTATTCATTTTTTGATGGGTTTAAAATTATAAAGATAAAGTTATTCCCAAATGCTACCGAACCTCTCTTTTTGCTTCTGCAGAGGCATTAGTACTTCTGCTGTGAAAATAATTTAATATAGTTTGATAATGATTTATAATTATATGTGAGATGATACCAAAAGACTTAAACCCAGATTGATCTACTTCTTCATGCCATTTGCTTTATCTTCTATTTGATTTCTTTATCAATAGCTTTTAATTTAACAACAATATCACTTAAATTTACTTTAAAAATTTAAAACTGATAGTATGAAAAAGAATCAAATACCAAACAGACGGTTTTCTACTTTAATAGTAATTTTTCTAGTTAGTTTAATCAGTGTGCAAGCACAAAATATAAAGGGTCAAAATATTAAAAATATTGTTCTCGTACATGGTGCCTTTTTAGATGGTTCTGGTTGGGAACCTGTTTATAACATTCTAACAAAAAAGGGCTATAAAGTATCTGTAACACAGCATTCATTGCAAGATTTTGATGATGATGTGGCAGCGGTTAACCGAATTATAGAACAACAGGAGGGTCCTTGTATTTTAGTTGGACACAGCTATGGTGGTGTTGTAATTACACAGGCAGGCAATAATCCTAAAGTGGCAGGGTTGGTTTACATTGCTGCTCATGCTCCCGACGAAGGTGAACTCAGGGCAGATTTAGTAAAACAATTTCCTTCAGCATACAAGTCGTTGATAAAAGGAAGTGACGGTTTAGATTATATTGATCCGGAAAAATTTCCTGAAGATTTCGCAGGTGACCTTGAAATCAATAAAGCTCGTTTTATGGCAAATTCTCAGGTTCCAACAGCAGATAAAATTTTTAAGGGAATTGTAAATAAATCAGCCTGGAAAACAAAACCCAGCTGGTATATGGTAGCTGAATCAGACAGAATTATAAATCCCGATCTGGAAAGATTTTATGCAAAAAGAGCAAAAAGTAAAAAGGTTGTCGAAATAAAAGGTGGCAGCCACGCCATTTACACTTCACAGCCTGAAAAAGTTGCAGATTTAATTAAAGATGCTTCCATTGGATCTTTAGTTTCTAAAACAAAATAGTAAGTTCACTTTTTTCAAATTGAGCAAAACATAAGAACTAAAAAACCTCTAAAAATCAAATGATCTTAGAGGTTTATAAAGTGAGTTCAAAAAAGTAGTAAAATTTAAATTTACTGATGTACTATCATCAATTCTTTTTTATTATTTACGCAGATATTCCCCCATCAATAGTAAAGCTACTTCCTGTAATATAACTGGATTCTGGCCCGGCTAAAAAATTAACCAATCCTCCTACTTCTTCCGGTTTACCAAAACGTTTCAGAGGAATTGCATTGATGAAAGCTTCCCTTACAGCATCATCCCCAGGCAACATGTCTGTATCTATTGCACCGGGTTCAACTGTATTTACAGTAATATTTCTTGGCGCTAAATCCCATGCAAGTCCCCTTGTGTAAGCTCCAATTGCTGCTTTAGTAGCAATATAATCAGACATATAAGGACTACCAATACGTTTTGCGCCCACTGAACCGATACTAACAATCCTTCCACCATCCGGCATATATTTAATAACCGAACGAACAGCTTCAGATACAGCTCTTATGTTAACATTGATCTGACGATCATATTCATCGATTCTTTCAGATGCTGTTTCCAATGGTCCTTTTACTGAGATTGCAGCATTATTAACTAAAATATCTATTTTTCCATATTTCAATGCAATCTGATCGATCGATTTTTCTAAGGCTCCTTTAATTGAGCTATCTACTTTAATAGCCAACGATTCGCCTCCTGATTCTTTTATTCCTTTTACTATACTTTCTGCTGTTTGTTCAGAACTTACATAGGTGAAGATAACATTTGCTCCTTCAGCCGCTAAGCGCTTAACAATTGCTGCACCCATGCCACGAGTTCCTCCCGTAACAAATGCTGTTTTACCTTTTAGTGTTGACATTATATTTTTTTTATGATTAATAATTAATTATGTGGGTGAATAATTGGTTGTAGAATATTTTGGAAATGGTGTAACTTATTAATCCATTATAATCACAATTTTCCCTTGCGTCTGTCCTTTTTCTATTTCAAGATGTGCTTTTGCTATATCCTTCCATGAAAAAACCTTTGATATATGCGGAACTAATTTTCCTTCTTCTAAGAGTTTTGCGACGAATTTCATATCCTGTCCATTAAATGATACCATATTATAGAATGCATTAATATTCAAGGATTTTGCTTTCAGATTTTCTTCTTCTGTTATATTTGACCAGAGACTAATTAGACTTCCGCCTGGCTTTACCACTTCCATACTTCTCATGATATGCCCATCTGATTTAACAGCTTCAATTACGAGATCCATATCTTTCTTTAAAGTATTCTCAAAAGGACCGAGTTGGTAATCAATGAACTCGTCAGCACCCAAACTCATTACAAAATCTTTTTTAGAACTTGACGCTAAAGCAGTTACATGCGCACCAAAATATTTTGCAAACTGAACAGCAAAATGACCTACTCCTCCACCAGCAGCTGTTATAAATACACGATCATTTTTTTTTATTCCTACTTTCTGAATTGGCTGCAAAGCAGTAAGTGCTGCGAGTGAAGTGGCAGCAGCCTCTTCGTAAGTACTATTTTTAGGCTTGATAGCCAATTGGGAGG
>Ga0247812_10002122_pt1 | contig 11159 bp, 12 predicted proteins | sample UWRJL149409B1_FD_178011 | JGI IMG/M metagenome (GOLD analysis project Ga0247812, IMG submission 178011) | Plant litter microbial communities from Arlington Agricultural Research Station in Wisconsin, United States - UWRJ-L149-409B-1 | ecosystem: Environmental > Terrestrial > Plant litter >...
GGTCTTTTTATCATCAACAAAAAGAAAGACGATACTACTTTTAGAAAAGGAATTGATGATTTACCGACAATTCCTGTCATCTTAAGCGAATGGACCGATTTAAAACCGGAGAATGTTCAGCGAATGCTGCACAATGCCAACGACTGGTTTGCCATCAAAAAAGGCACAACTCAAAGTTATGCCGAAGCCATTAAACACGGGCAGTTTTCTACAAAAGTGACGAATGAATGGAAACGCATGAACGCCATGGACGTCAGTGATGTTTATTATGAGAAGTTTTTAATTAATGGTAAAAATGAAGATCAGCTTTCTCAATTTAAAGCTGGCGATAAAGTTCGACTTCGAATCGCAAACGGAGGTGCATCGAGTTATTTTTGGCTGACTTATGGAGGCGGAAAAATAACGGTTGTGGCCAGTGACGGAAATGATGTTGAGCCTGTTGAAGTCGACCGATTGATTATTGCGGTTTCTGAAACCTATGATATTGTCGTTACAATTCCTGAAGATAAAAAATCCTTTGCTTTTTTGGCTACAGCCGAAGACAGAACCGGATCAGCTTCTTTGTTTCTAGGAGACGGAGCTAAACAGCCTGTTGCTCATCTTCCCAAACTAAAATATTTTGAAGGGATGAAAATGATGAACGACATGATGAAGATGAACGGCGAAATGAACGATATGGGTATGAATATGTCTTTGAATAAAATGGACATGAATGCAGTGATGTATCCGGAAATTTCAGGAGAAGAAGCATCATCTAAAACAGAAGATCATTCTCAGCATAATATGGAAGGCATGAATATGGCAAACGATACAACAGAAGTTGCTGAGATTACAACGCTGAATTACGGAATGCTAAAATCTCCAACTATAACAACATTACCAAAAGATGCTCCCGTAAAAGAATTACGCTTTGAATTATCAGGAAACATGAACCGCTATGTTTGGAGTATGGACAATAAAGTGATTTCTGAAACCGATAAAATCTTAATTAAAAAAGGAGAAAACGTTCGGATTGTACTATATAATGGTTCGATGATGCGTCATCCGATGCATTTGCACGGACACGATTTCAGAATTTTGAATGAACATGGCGATTATTCTCCGCTTAAAAATGTGATTGATATTATGCCAATGGAAACCGATACGATCGAATTTCAGGCAAATGCTGACGGCGACTGGTTTTTTCATTGTCACATCTTATATCATATGATGGCCGGAATGGGAAGGATTTTTACTTATGAAAATTCGGCTCCAAACCCTTTGATTCATCATCCTGAAATGGCGTACAAAATGCTAAAAATGGACGATCGTATGTTTCACTTTATGGCCGAAAATGATTTTGCTACAAACGGAAATGACGGAGAAGCCATGTACAGCAACACACGATGGAGCATTGGAACCGAATGGCGTGTGGGTTATAACGACAAACACGGTTATGAAACCGAAACCCATATTGGACGTTACATTGGAAAAATGCAATGGCTAATGCCGTTTATAGGTTTCGACTGGCGCTATCGAAAAATGGGAATGGACGAACAGGAACAAAACCTTTTCGGTCAAACGAATACCAAAGACAACCGTGCTGTTTTTAGTGCCGGACTTGAATATACATTACCAATGCTGGTAAAAGCCCAGGTTGAGGTTTATACCGATGGAAATGTGAGAGTGCAATTTGAGCGAAAAGATATTCCGCTTTCAAGACGTTTGCGCATGAATTTAATGTGGAATACTGATAAAGAATATATGGCGGGTTTAAAATATGTAGCCGGAAGAAACTTCGGAATCACAACACATTATGATAGTGATATGGGAATAGGATTGGGAGTTAACCTGAATTATTAATAGTATATTAGCATAGAGATTTTATCAAAAAACTAAACAGTAACCTTCATAAATGAAAAAAGTAAATTTCCTATTCTTATTTCTGACTGCTTTTCTCTTAATAAGCTGTGATCCTTCGCAAGGTATTCTTTTTACAAACAAAGGTGAAAGCAATGTAAAAGTAAAAGTTATCATAAATTCGAAAGTTAAAAACGATCAGCTTGATGAAATGAAAAAAGGAGATTCGATTGTTTTTAATTTAATTCCTCATAATCCAGACGAAAAACAAGGACATATTTATTTTGGAAGAGGAAGATGGGATGATGAAAATATAATTGAAATCAGTAAATCTATCAAAAGCATTGAAATTGAAAATGATAATTATAAGATTGTTTACAAATCGCAACAAGCAATAAATAATTTGCTGAAAGAAAACTATAATGGCATAATCATGAAATCTCTCAATATTAAAATTGATGACAATTTTTTCAAATAAAAATAGGAGAAAAATCTATTTTATGCTACTTTTTATTTCCGGAATAACCTTAGCAGTCTATAATAATAAAGAAGCTGATTTACAATTTGAAGAAAAAAACAAGATGCCTGGATTGTTTAATTTTCAATGACATATTATTATAAAAATATTAACAAATTGTAAGAATCAACTCTAAGAAATGTTGTTATATTTGATGCACCAAAAGCAATATTTCTAACACAATAAATTATATCAAATGACAAAAGTAATTACCTTTTTAACCTCTGCTGTATTTTCAATTGGAGTAACGGCGCAAGAAACAAAACCGGTTCAAAAAGAAAAAGCAAAAAAAGAATCCTGCTGCAAAAAAACGTCAACAGATAAAAAAGACAAAAAATCTTGCTGCGTTAAAAAATAAATGAAATTCTATTTCAACAAAAAAGACCTCAATTACTTGAGGTCTTTTTTGTTATATTGTTTTGCCACGAATTTTCACGAATTATTTTTTTTACATGCGTTAAGCAGCATTTAAAAATTAGTGAAAATTCTTGACATTCGTGGCAAACTAAACTATTTTAATCTTACACTCCATTCAAAATCCATTTCAGAAACCTGAACACCTTCTTCATTTGTTCCAATCGATTTCATCCAGAAGGTTTGCCCTTCTCCTGTTTCTATCGTTCTTTTAATAGCATCGGCAATCAAATGACCGTCATTACAAACAAAAGTTATTCTCCCAGTTGCCTTCTTAGTAAAGTTTCCCTTATTGTTGGCTACCAACATAGAGATTTTTCTACCACTTTCCTGGATTTGAGAAATCACCAAAGCTCCTGTTGTTAATTCGGCTGCCATAGCCTGAACCGCAAAATACATTGAGTTAAACGGATTCTGATTTATCCAACGGTGTTTAACGCTTACTACGCATCTGTCTTTATCAATTGCTTTGACACGCACACCACAAAAGTATGCTGATGGTAATTTGAATAATACAAATTTATTGAGTTTGGAAACTGAAACTGCCATGAGATTTATTTTTTTATGTAAAAATACAAAAAAACTATGCACGCACAATAAATAGATATTACTTTCCTAGAACACCAACAAAACCGGTATTTACGAATCATTTTCAGCATGTTATAATCCCTTTTAAAATTTCAACTTTGTTAAAATTTTGTTAATATTTGGTACTATGCAAAACAAGATACTGTCTTTTAGCCATATATTTGTATAAGAAATTACTATATACTTTTAATCATGGAAACATCAACACCACTAATCATGGAAAACACATCTGAAAAGAACACTGCAACGTTCACACATTTAAGTACTTTAACACAGTATTTTATTCCTTTTGGAAATTATATTTTTCCAATTTTGATCTGGTCGAGTTACAAAGACAAATCAGAATTTGTAAATCACCACGGAAAACAGACCTTAAACTTTCAATTGAGTTTATTGCTTTACACTTTGGTTCTGGCTCTAATTGCCATTCCGGTTTTTATAACTGTTTTCCTAAAAAACATCCCAATGGAAGCTTTTTTTAATGACGATAATTTTGTGATCAGAAATTTTGATTTTCAAGGCAATATCGGGTTACTTACAATAGGTGGAACAGCGGTTGTACTTTTTGGCTTATTAAAAGTTGTTGAATTCTTTTTAGTGATTTATGCTTCAATAAAAACATCAAACGGAGAATATTATAAATATCCGCTAACGATTCCTTTTATAAAGTAATCCTTAAAAGGTTAAAAGTTATAAGTTATACGAAATAATTCTAACAGAATAAATTCGAAATCAATCATCAATCACCCGAGCCAGAAGGGCGAACTGGCGCAGCAATCATCATCAATCAAAAAACGAATTGTTCAATCTAAAAAAAACAAAATGAAATTATGAACATTGAAAACACAAAAGCACAGATGCGCAAAGGTGTTCTTGAGTTTTGCATCTTATCAGTATTGAAAGAAAAAGACGCATACACATCAGAAATATTAGACACTTTAAAAAACGCAAAATTACTAGTTGTTGAGGGAACCGTTTATCCACTTTTAACTAGGCTGAAAAACGACGGCTTGCTAAATTATCGTTGGGAAGAATCGACCTCAGGGCCGCCACGAAAATATTATGGATTAACCGAAATAGGACAAACATTTTTAAACGAACTTAGCGGCACCTGGACAGAATTGTCTGACGCCGTAAATCTAATCACCAATCAAAATCAATAGTCATGAACAAAACAGTAAATATTAACTTAGGAGGTATGTTTTTTCACATCGATGAAGATGCGTACTTAAAATTAACCCGTTATTTTGACGCGATAAAACGATCACTTAACAGCTCATCCGGACAAGATGAAATTATTAAAGATATCGAAATGCGTGTTTCTGAATTATTAACAGAAAAACAAAAAAGCGAGAAACATGTTGTTGGACTGAAAGACGTTGATGAAGTGATTGCCGTTATGGGACAACCTGAAGATTACATCATTGAAGATGAAGAAAAATCTAATCAGTCTTTTAACGATTACGGAACCAGAAAACATAAAAAATTATACCGTGACAAAGAGAAAGGTATGATTGGTGGTGTTGCAACAGGTTTAGGACATTATTTTGGAATTGAAGCTGTCTGGATCAAAATCTTATTCTTAGTATTTGTTTTTGCAGGTTTTGGAACAGGAATTTTGGCTTATTTCGTTCTCTGGATCGTAACTCCGGAAGCGGTTACAACTTCTGAGAAACTAGAAATGACTGGCGAACCGGTAACCATTTCAAACATCGAAAAAAAAGTGCGTGAAGAAATAGAATCATTGTCTGATAGATTCAAAAATGCAGATTATGATGCAATGGGAAACCAGGTAAAGTCGGGAGCTGAGAGAATAAGTAGTTCATTTGGAGACTTTGTCATTACGGTTTTTAAAATCTTCGCAAAATTTTTAGGCGTAGTTTTAATCATGTCAGGAATATCAGTTTTGATCATGTTATTGATTGGAGTTTTTACCTTAGGAACGAATATCTTTATTGATTTTCCTTGGCAAAACTTCGTTGAAGCAGGAAACTTTACAGAATATCCTATTTGGTCATTTGGTTTATTAATGTTCTTTGCAGTTGGAATTCCATTTTTCTTTTTGACACTTTTAGGTTTCAAATTGTTATCTCCAAACTTAAAGTCTATTGGTAATATTACAAAATACACTTTATTAGCTATCTGGATTATAGCTCTTGCGATTGCAATTAGTATTGGAATCAAACAAGCAACTGAAATTTCTTATGATGGAAAAACAGTAGAGAAAAAAACGATCAATATTAGTTCAAAAGATACACTTTATGTAAAGTTCAGATACAACGATTATTTCGCTAAAGACCTGAATAATTACCACAGAGAGTTTGAGTTTGTACAGGATTCAGCAAACAATCAATTAATTTATTCAAATGATGTTCGCTTACATGTTTTACACACTGATGAAGCAAGTCCTTATTTACAGATAGAAAAAAGTGCAAGAGGAAATTCTTTTTCAAATGCTAAAAAAAGAGCTGAAAAAATCGATTACAACATTCAAATCAAAGGAAATCATTTAGTTTTGGATAATTATTTTCTGACAGATGTAAAAAATAAATTTAGAGGTCAGGAAGTTGATGTATATTTGTACTTACCAGAAGGACAATTATTTAAGCCAGATACATCTATACAAGATTATGATGATTCTGAAGATGATTTTTTCAACCTACACTTCAGTGGTAACTATAACTACAAAGTAGAAGGTTCTAAAATTAAATGTTTGAATTGTCCTGCTGATGAAAATGATAATGATGTAGACTACGAGAGTAATGACACCACGAGAGTTGACAACGATACTGTAAAAGAAGTATCTATTAAAATAAACGGAAAAGAAGTTTTAAACGGAAAAAAAACTAACGGAAAGCTAACCACTGACAAAAACGGAGTTATAATCAAAATAAACTAAGCCATGATAAAAATAGTCATTCATATTACGAAATTCATTATTGCCACTATTACCGCTTTATTGTTCGCATCATGTAATTTTAATAGCATGAAATCAATAGAAGGCAGTGGAAATGTTACGACTGAAAAACGAATTGTTCAGGGCGATTTTAAAAAAGTATCTGTAAGCAATGCTATTGATGTAGTAATCGAACAATCCGACAAAACGGAAATCATTGTTGAAGCAGATGACAATTTGCAAAAAGAAATTAAAACAACTGTTGAAAACGGTACACTTGTAATTCGTTGTAGTTTTACTTCTTTCCATAATGTTAGCAAGAAAAAAGTAATCGTGAAAATGCCGATTATTGAAGAATTAGAAGCTTCAAGTGCTTCTACCATAACCAGTAACAATGTTCTTCAGTCTTCAAGCATTAAATTAGATGCTTCAAGTGCTGCCACGATGAATGTTAATATAGAATCTGATGAAATTTCTCTTGATACAGACAGTGCAGGTTCAATTACAATTGAAGGAAAAGCTTTAAAAGTAAAATCTTCAGCCTCTAGTGCAGCAAGTATCGATGCAGAAAAATTGTTAGCTAATGACATTGAAGCAGATGCTGATAGCGGAGCCAGTATAAGCATTCACCCAATTGTGAGTTTAAAAGCAAAAGCAAACAGTGGTGGAAGTATAAGTTATCAGGGATCTCCTAAGTCGATCGAAAAAACTGAAAATTCAGGAGGAAGTGTTGATCAGGGATAGGGATAAACCTTAATTTATCTGTTAAATATAAAAGAAATCATTCATCAAAAGTGGATGATTTTTTTATATTTGTCAAAATCAAATCTTGCATTAATGAAAAAAAATACTGCCCTACTCCTATTACTATTAGTCACTACAGTAACTTTTGCCCAAAAAAGAGAAAAACTAAAGGGGTCTAAAATCGTAACGACTTCAATAAAAGAATCAGGAAGTTTTGATGCTCTTGAAGTAGACGACAATATTGAAGTTTATTTGGAACGCGGAGAAAAAAATGAAATTAAAATTGAAGCCGACGATAATTTGCACGAGATCATCGGAATGGATTTGAGAGAGAATACACTTCGTTTATACACGTCAAAAGAAAGTACCATTTTCAAAAAACTTACCGTACATGTAACTTATACGAATACTTTCAATAAAGTTATTACAAAAAATGAAGCAGTTGTTTATGCCATTCAGGAACTGCAATTAGACGATATTACTTTTAATAGTTTCGATTTTTCAAAATTATACCTGAACGTAAATGCTAAAAAATTCAGTTTAATTGCTGATGATAAATCGAAATCGGAAATAAATTTAAAAGCTGATGAAGCCAGTTTACAATTGAGCAAAAATTCAATTATTAAATCATTAGTTTCTGCAACGAAATTCAAATGCGATTTATATCAAAAAGCCAATGCAGCTCTCGAAGGAATTGCTCAAAAAGCAACTATTCGAGTAGATAATAATGCTATATTTACAGGTACGAAATTTACCTTAAAAGATGCAACTGTAACCGCCGAAGGATATACGATTGCAAGTATTTTTGCTGAAACAACACTTTCATTAGCCGCAGGAGATAAAACAGAGATTTCTCTTTTTGGAAGTCCTGCCATCACGCTGACCCGTTTTTCTGAAGAAGCAAAATTGATTAAGAAGATAAAGTAGAGAAGTTTCAGGTTTCAGGTTTCATGTTTTCTTTGTTTCACGTTGTTGGAACTTCAATAAATAAAAATCCCATTCAAGATATGAATGGGATTTTTATTTTATTAGTTCTCTAATTAACGTTGTAACAACCTGAAACAAGAAACAAGAAAAACCTGAAACTAAAAGTTTACTCCTTAGAAGCTAAATATCTCTCTGCATCAAGCGCTGCCATACAACCTGTACCAGCCGCCGTAATTGCCTGACGGTATACGTGATCTGCTGCATCTCCAGCTACAAAAACACCAGCAACATTTGTTTTAGATGTTCCCGGAGTATTTATGATATAACCTGTTTCATCAAGTGTAATGTAATCTTTAAAGATATCTGTGTTTGGTTTGTGACCAATTGCTACGAAAAATCCTGTTGCAGGAATTTCAATAACTTCACCAGTAGTTTTATTTAAGGCTTTTATAGCATGAACAACGCTATTGTCTCCTAAAACTTCAACAGTATCGTGGTTCATTAAGATCTCGATATTTTCGGTTTTTCGAACACGCTCTTCCATGATTTTTGAAGCTCTGAATTTTTCGCTTCTTACCAACATCGTTACCTTTTTACAAAGTTTAGATAAATAATGGGCTTCCTCACAAGCAGAATCTCCAGCTCCAACAATTACAACTTCCTGATTACGGTAGAAAAATCCGTCGCAAACCGCACAGGCAGAAACTCCTCCACCCATATTTAAGTAGTGTTGTTCTGATGGCAATCCTAAATATTTAGCCGAAGCACCTGTTGAAATAATAACAGTTTCACAGTGTAATTCGATGCTATCGTTAATCCAGACTTTATGAATATCTCCTGAAAAATCAACTTTAGTAGCCCAGCCATCACGAATATCAGCACCAAAACGTTTTGCTTGTTCCTGCAACTGAATCATCATTTCCGGTCCTGTTACTCCATCAACATAACCTGGAAAATTTTCTACTTCGTTAGTTGTAGTCAATTGACCTCCAGGCTGCATTCCCTGGTATAATATCGGATTCATATTTGCTCTGGCTGCATAAATTGCTGCAGTATAACCTGCTGGACCAGAACCTATAATAAGGCATTTAATTTTTTCTATTGTATCTGACATAATAAGTGTAGTTTTTTGTGATGCAAATGTAAACTTTATTATAAAAAATTACCACCAAATTAAATCCTAAATAACTATCTCAAAATAAGTTTTATTTATTTTGAGATTTTCCTTTTGTAAACAGAATTTATTACTATATTTGCATCCGCTTACGGGCAGTACAACAAATACATCTTCGGGGTGTAGCGTAGCCCGGTTATCGCGCCTGCTTTGGGAGCAGGAGGCCGCAGGTTCGAATCCTGCCACCCCGACAAAAGTCTTTTCATTTATTGAAAAGACTTTTTTTTTGCTTTTAACTTTTTTGAAATTAACATAAACGATCGGTTATTGCGTCCCGATTGAGATCGGGAAGGCCGCAGGTTCGAATCCTGCCACCCCGACAAAAATCTGTTCATTTATTTGAAAAGACTTTTTTTTTGCTTTTAACTAATCACAAATGCAGTAGATTCGAATCCCGCCACCTGACAAAGTCTTTCATTTTTCTGAAAAGACTTTTTTAAAATCTTTTCTTTTAGTATAAATATAACCTAATCGATTTGGTTTTATTTTTTAAATAGGCTTTTTTTGTACCCATAGAAAAATTTTAAATGAAAGTAATAGCCCTCTATCTAATTTTATTTATTTCCACGGTCACTTTTGCACAAAAAAAATCCGCTTCTAAAGAACCTAAGGAAAAAGCTGAAAAATACATCTTATATAAGAATAAAGCCCACGCTTCTTATTACAATGATAAATTTAACGGAAAAAGAACGGCAAGCGGAAGAAGATTTAATAATAACAAACTCACTGCTGCTCATAAAAAATTTGCTTTTGGTACCATCCTAAAAATCACAAACAAAAGAAATAATAAATCTGTCATTGTAGAGGTTATCGACAGAGGACCTTTTAGCAAAAAAAGAGAAATTGATCTTACCAAAAGAGCTTTTATGAAAATCGCTTCAAACAAAGGAAGTGGCTCAATGAATGTGAAAATTGAAATTTTAAAAAACTAAAAACTTAATTTTAATTCCCAATTGTATTTAGTTAATCAAATTATCACTTTGCATTTTTTGTGCTTAAAACAGATACAAAAGAGGATTAAATTTTTTTACCCTTTTTTATTATTTCAAAAATAAAAATCTTCAAAACACGCACCGTACAACGATTAACCGAAGTTTCACAAATGTTAACAAAATAGATTTTCAAAAACCATAAATAATTGTATTTTTACGGTTCAAAATTCAGAAAATAAATGGGCAAAATCATTGCGATTGCTAATCAAAAAGGAGGCGTTGGAAAGACTACTACATCTGTAAATCTTGCAGCCTCATTAGGTGTTTTAGAAAAGAAAGTATTATTGATTGATGCTGATCCTCAAGCAAATGCCACTTCAGGACTTGGGATCGATGTAGAATCTGTAGAAATTGGTACATACCAAATACTTGAACATAGCCACACCCCAAAGGAAACTATCGTGAAATGTTCAGCTCCAAATGTTGATGTGATCCCTGCTCATATTGACCTTGTAGCTATCGAAATCGAATTAGTAGATAAAGAAAACAGAGAATACATGCTTAAAAAAGCATTGGAAAGTGTTAAAGACGAATATGATTTTATTATTATCGACTGTGCACCTTCTTTAGGTTTATTAACCCTGAATGCTTTAACAGCTGCAGATTCAGTAGTTATTCCTATTCAATGTGAATATTTTGCACTTGAAGGATTAGGAAAATTATTGAACACTATAAAAAGTATTCAAAAAATACACAATCCAGATCTTGATATCGAAGGATTACTACTTACAATGTATGACTCAAGATTACGTTTATCTAATCAGGTGGTTGAAGAAGTTCAAAAACACTTCAACGATATGGTTTTTGACACCGTGATTCAGAGAAATGTAAAATTGAGTGAGGCTCCAAGTTTTGGCGAAAGCATCATTAATTATGACGCAACAAGCAAAGGAGCAGTCAATTACATCAATTTAGCTCAGGAAATTATAAAGAAAAACAGCAAATAGTTTTTATGACAAAAGCAATTAAAAAACAAGCCTTAGGAAGAGGATTATCAGCATTATTAAAAGATCCGGAAAACGACATTACATCAGTAGAAGACAAAAATGCTGACAAAGTTGTTGGAAA
>Ga0247812_10002130_pt1 | contig 11131 bp, 6 predicted proteins | sample UWRJL149409B1_FD_178011 | JGI IMG/M metagenome (GOLD analysis project Ga0247812, IMG submission 178011) | Plant litter microbial communities from Arlington Agricultural Research Station in Wisconsin, United States - UWRJ-L149-409B-1 | ecosystem: Environmental > Terrestrial > Plant litter >...
CCAGCGCTCCAGCCGCGGGTGCGCTGCAGGTAGACCGCCAGGATGCCGATGCCGCCCAGGCTGGCCCGGTGACGGATGAAAAACAGGATGCCCAGCCCAGCCAGCGCACCGCCCACCACTGCCGAATACAACGGCGCGATGTGCGCGAAGTCGGCCCAGCGCGGTAGCAGGTCGGTCAGGATGCCGCAGGCGGTAACGGCCGCGAACGTCTTCAGGGTGAACTCCCAGCCCATGCGGCGTACGCCCACCCAGTAAAACGGCAGGTTGACCAGCACGAACACCAGGCCGAAGTTCCAGCCGGCGGCGTAATGGATCAGGAAGGCCAGCCCGGCCATACCACCGATCATCAGCCCGCCCTTGGCAAAGATGGCCAGACCCAACGACGCCACCAGCGTGGCCAGCACCATGCCCTGCACGTCCTCGGCGTGTGAATGACGCAGCGCTTTGGCATCCAGCGCAGTGCCGGCAACGTCCGGCGGCGGGGTCAACGGACCGGCAGTGACGAGGTGGCCGTCAGCGTCGTCGCACGGCACGGGGCCATGGGATTGGAGAGACATGAGCGTGGGGGTGTCACGGTGGGGAGACGTATTAGACACGATCCCGATGACAGTTGCAGGTGAAATCATTCACCGTCGTGACGATCGAGGTGATTCAGGCCCGTGCCCGGCAGGGACGGCCACGGTCCCTCAGACGGTAGTGACGGCCGCTGGCCGTCAAATCCACGAATGACGGCCGCTGGCCGTCAAATCCACGAATAACGGCCGTTGGCCGTCAGCCCCCTCAGTCCTTGGTGACGCGGTTGATCTCAGCCAGGCTGGTCACGCCCTTGCCGGCCTTGATCAACGCGGACTGGCGCAGGTCGTTCACGCCGATCGCCTGGGCCGCATCGGCAATCTGCAGCGCGTTGCCGCCGGCCAGGATGATCGTCGAGATCTCGTCGGTCATCGGCATCACCTGGTACAGGCCGGTACGGCCCTTGTAGCCTTCCGTGCACTCATCACAGCCGACCGCTTCATACAGTTCGATGCCCGCATCCAGCTGGGCCTGGGTGAAACCTTCGGCCAGCAAGGCATGCGCCGGCAGGTCGGTGCGGCGCTTGCAGTTGTTGCACAGGCGGCGCGCCAGGCGCTGGGCGATCACCAGCGTGACCGAACTGGTGATGTTGTACGGCGCGATGCCCATGTTCATCAGGCGTGCGATGGTCTGCGGCGCGTCATTGGTATGCAGCGTGGACAGCACCATGTGACCGGTCTGCGCCGCCTTGATCGCAATCTCGGCGGTCTCCAGATCGCGGATTTCGCCGACCATGATGATGTCCGGATCCTGGCGCAGGAACGAACGCAGCGCGGCGGCAAACGTCATGCCGCGCTTGTTGTTCTGCTGCACCTGGTTCACGCCCGGCAGGCGGATTTCCACCGGATCTTCCGCCGTGGAGATATTGCGCGTTTCATCGTTCAGGATGCCCAGCGCGGTGTACAGCGACACGGTCTTGCCCGAGCCGGTCGGGCCCGTCACCAGCACCATGCCGTACGGCTTGTGGATGGCGTCCAGGAACAATTTCTGCTGATCGGCCTCATAGCCCAGCTTATCGATGCCCAGCTTGGCCGCACTGCCGTCCAGGATACGCAGCACCACCTTTTCACCGAACAGCGTGGGGAGGGTGCTGACGCGGAAGTCGATCTGCTTGGTCTTGCTCAGGTTGAGCTTGATGCGCCCATCCTGCGGCACGCGCTTTTCGGCGATATCCAGCTGCGCCATGACCTTCAGGCGCGCCGCGATGCGCTGGTTCAACTTGACCGGCGCACGCGCCACCATCTTCAGCAGGCCATCGATGCGCAGGCGCACGCGATAGTCATCTTCGTAGGGCTCGAAATGGATATCCGATGCGCCCTTGCGGATGGCATCCACCAGCACCTTGTTGACGAACTTCACCACCGGGGTGTCGTCGCCCTTGGCGTCGATGCCCGAGTCGCTGGCCGCCATGTCGTCGTCGGTGCCGATCTCGAGGTTCGCCATGCCCTCGTCGTCGTCGCCCATGGACGAGGTCATCGAATCGTGGCTGGTCTGCCACTGCTCCAGCGCCCGGCGGATCTGATCGTCATCGACCAGGATCGACTCCACCACCAGGTTGGTGTGGAACTTGATTTCGTCCAGCGAATGGGTGGGATTGCTGGTGCCCACGTACAGCTTGCCGCCGCGCTTGAACAGCGGCAGCACGTGATGCTTGCGCAGCAGTTCCTCGCTGACCAGGCTGATCGCGCTCTGGTTGGCGTCGAACACGCTGACATCGAACAGCGGCATGCCGAACTCGAGCGCGTTGGCCGCGGCGAGCTGCGAGGCGGTGACCACCTTGTTCTGGGCGAACCATTGCGGCAGCGGCAACCGCGCAGCGGTCGCCTTGGCCATCGCATCACGGGCGCCGGCTTCATCCAACGCACCGTCCTGCACCAGACGGCGCGCGATGCCGGTGATACCGACGAGGTTAGCGGTGGCAACTGCGTTCATGCGGCTCCTCACTCCAGACCACCCGGCGCATCCCGCCCCGCATGGCCCTGCATTGTTGGTCCGCTGCCGGCTCCCCCTGCAGCTCTTACATCTTACCTGAGTCAGCCACGTTGCCCTGCACTGCCCACCCAGCGGATCACCGGCGCGGCCGCCCGGGCGCGAAGCGCGGCCTGCGTCAGATACCCCACGCCCGGACAGAATCCGCCGAGCACGGCTCGGCGCTACCGGAGTACCGATCCCCCGGTAGCGCCGACCCATGGTCGGCGAGCGCGAAGCGCGGCCTGCGTCAGGTACCACATTCCCGGACAGAACCCGCCGAGCACGGCTCGGCGCTACCGGATCACTGATCTGCCGGTAGCGCCGACCCATGGTCGGCGAGCGCGAAGCGCGGCCCGTGTCAGACACCACAATCCTGCACAGAACCCGCCGAGCACGGCTCGGCGCTACCTATCCTGTTTCCCCAGCGCAGCCATGTAAGTCAGCAAGCGCAGCCGGCCACTGGCACGTGCATCCGGTCCCAGCGCATCCCAATAGCGGTCCGACAGCGCCCGCGCCAATCGAGTGTCACCGCTCGCCCACGCAGCGTGCTGCAGCGCGCCGAACAGGTAATACCCTGACCGCGCGTCCGCCAGCAGCCCCACGCTATGCGGCCCTTCCAGCAACCGCTGCCCGGTCGCAAGCACCTGTACATGGTCGTCAGACGCGGCGGCGGACACCAGCGCAAGCGCATCAATCACCGTTGGATCGCGTAGTGGGCAAGGCCGCCACGTCGGCCTCACCCACAGCGCTTCGCGTTCTTCGGGTGCAAGAAACGGCACCGTCTCGCCCGCCAGGAAGAACACCAGCCCGGCGGTCTCCAGCGGCGTAATCTCCAGCTCGCACCGAGCGCCCAACGTCCGCAGCGCATCCGCCAACGCGTGGTCGCCGCCGCCAGGCAGGTCCGCGCCGTGCTGCAGGCGCTGGGACAACAGCTGCGCGGTGGTGCGACGCTGCAGCACCTGCAGATTCAACTGGCTGCCATCGGCGCGGGGCAGTCGCGGCTCTGCCCCACCCCAGTCGCGGGTCAGCGGCCACGGTGCGGTCATGATGGATTCCACATCGCCGACATACCCCTGCTGGAAGCGTGCGACCGGCGCGCGCAACGTCAGAATCGGGTGGTAATCAGAGTGGCGTGGCGAGGGATACAAAGCCGGGTACGCACGCAGCGCGGCATCGCCCATGGCGTAGGTGTCGCGCAGGTCATCCAGCCCATGCACACCCACGCGCGCCAGCTCCGCACGCAGCGCGGGCTGGTCGAAGATTCCCGCGTTGAGCTCCGGCAGCCGGCCTTTCGGCGTGGCCACGATGATCAAGTCTGAATCATTGGCCAGATACGCGCGCACATCACTGAAATGATCCACCAGCCCATCCAGTACGGACGACACCAGCTCCGGCGTGATCTCGTACAACTGCAGCCACTGCACGAACAGTCCACCCTCGTTGAGCTGCCGTGGCACAAACGCATAGAACTCATCGCTGAACAACGATGCCGTGCCGCCCACCCACGGATTGGACGGCTCGGAAATGATCAGGTCGTAGCGTTGCCCACTGCCCGCGAAGTGCGCCTTGGCATCATCGATGACGATATGCGAGCGTGGATCGGTATAGGCGCGCGACACACGATCACCGAACAGGCGTGCGCCCTCCACCATCGCCGGTTCGATCTCCACCGTATCCACGTGACCCACACGCGGATCGCCGAGCAACGTGTGGGTGGTGAGGCCGGATCCAAAGCCGATCACCCCCACCCGATCAACGCCATGGCCCAGCGCCAAAGGCAACGCCCCCAGCAGCACCATCGTGGACTCATCGCCACTGGGCTCCTGGTCCAGGGTGACCGTCATGCCGGCATCCACCTTGCCGTTGGTGGCGATCGAACGTACTGGCCCTGCGCCGCGATCGGTCTCGAATACAGACACGGTGGCGGTCTGGCCATCTTTGAAGAACAGCATCTTCGCGCTGTCATGCAGGCGTGCACCCCCGTGGCGATACACCGACGAACTGAGTACCAGCGGATCGAAGCGCACCAAGCCCACAGCAGCCACGACGCCGGCAAGACCCAACGCGACCGCAGCGAACGCAGCCGTCCGGGAGCCCGTGCGACGGGTCGCCTTTTCGCGGCTCGCGATAGGCCACAGCAGCCACACACCCAAACCTATGTCTGCCACTGCCGCGACCAGCAGTGCGTACTTCAAGCCCAACATCGGCATCAGGAAGTGCACGGCGGCCAGCACACCGACGATCGCGCCAAGCGTATTGAACGCATACACCTGCCCGATCACCTTTTCACCGCGCCCGTCGCGCAGCAGCGCCAGCGTCAGTAGCGGCAACGTCATGCCTGCGAAGAACGCCGCCGGGAACATCACCGCCACGGCGATTACCGCACTGGCCACGCTATACAGACCGTAGCCATCCGCACTGCGCACAATCACCCGCATCAGCCAGCCGACCCACTCGAAGGCCTGCGCATAGACGAACATCGACGCCAACGCGGCAAGGCCCATCAGCACCTGCACCCAGCCCGCCACGCGTAGGGGAGAGGCCATGCGGTCGGCGCGGTGGCGCAGCCACAGCCCACCGAAGGCGATGCCGGCGATGAAAGCAGCCAGCATCAGTTCGAACGAATGCAACGTGGTGCCCAGAGCGAGCGACAGCATGCGCACCCATGTGATTTCGTAGACGAACGAGGTCGCTCCGGTCAGCAGCGCGATGCACAGCACGGCCAGCACCGGCATGATCCGGTGCGTAGAGTGCCCGCTTGCTTCGCCGGATCGCGGGGGTGCTGCCGGGTCATCGGCCTTCGCGCTGACTGCGTAAGCTGTCCCGCCCCGCGCCAGCGGATAGATCAGCGCGGCCACCAGGATATTCAGCGCCCCTGCCACCATCACCGCACCCGGCAAGCCCAACGCAGGCAGCAACAGATACGTGGATGCCAGTGCGCCACACGCCGCGCCGATGCTGTTGGCGAAATAAAGCCCCGCCAGCACTTCGCCCTGCGCCTGTGGCTGCGTACGCAGGTAGCCCGCGCTCATCAAAGGGAACGTTGCGCCGAGCAGGACGCACTGCGGCAACACCAATACCGACGCCAGCAGCCAACGCAAGGCCGTGGCGCCCTGCCCCTGCAGTCCCGGCAGCAGGTACGTGTATGCCAGACCAGTGATGCCCTGGAACGTCCAGTCGAAGAAGAGGCCAAGGATGCCGATCAGCAGCTCGATGGCGGCGTAGGCCAGCAGCGGGTAACGCCACCCGGTGCTGCGCCGGCTGGCCCACCATGCGCCAAGGGCCATGCCGCCCATGAAGAGCATAAGGACGAGGGATTGGGCGTGGGACGAGTGCCCGAGGAACAGGCCGAGGTACTGACTCCAGATGGACTGGTAGATCAGGCCGGCGAAGCCGGAGAGGATAAAAATGGGGAGGAGGTAGATGCTGACGTGGCGTTGGAGGTGGGGCATGCCGCGAAAGGCTCCTGATAGACAGACATCACGACTCTAGTACTTGGCAAGCATAAAATCCTCGATTCCAGACCGTGGCAGCTGCTTTTGGATTAGCTCTGAACAGCACTTCGTTCCTACCATGGGCGTCTAGGGGGCCCTGTCGCGATCGTCGATAGGATTAGGAAATATCTGAACAAACCTGCGCGAAATAACGCGATTGTGCCGACCGCTGGTCTGCAAGCGTGAGGTCCATCGGAAACACGTTGAAGGAGTCTCCATGCAGCTGACATTCGGTGATGCCGAAGGCATGGGCCAACGCAAGAAGACGAGCCGCGAATTCTTCCTCAATGATATGGAACACGTGGTGCCCCGGAAGCGGCTGCTTGCGCTGATAGAGCAGCACTACCCGATTGCAGGCCGGTTGGGCCGGCAGCCCTATTTGAAAGCGCACAGCGGCGTAAAGAGTTTCACGGCCTTGGGCACCATGTGAGATGCACCGCACCAAATGCAGGCGACGTCACGGTCACATACCACCTTCCTGCACCGCAAGGAGCGACGCCTGCTGGGCAACGGTAGCAGTACCCGGGCGGAGTCGCAGTCTGAGCTTAAGGACTCCAAGGGTGCCTTCTTGATCGCAAAGTAACGCGGCCAACCGCTGCTTAGGTAGGCGCGAACGCCGCTCGGCTCACGAATCCAGCGCTGCGGACGACTTGCTCAGACCATCCCTAGCGCCTCGCTACTAGCGCTATGTAGGCAACAAACGACTAATTCAAGATTTCGAAATCTCCTCGTGATACTCATCATCAACATTGATAGCCCAAAGCCTGCTTTTGTTCAATTCACCCGATACGATCTGGTCAGCAGCCTCCTTTGCAGTCAGCATCGAATGGTCTTGGTTATTGTAGCGGTGCATTCCATTACGCCCCACCAAGAATAGATTGTGCACTTGATCCAGCGAACTACGCAGTTCGTCAAAGCGGGCATATGCTTCGCCGAAGTACCCTGGATACGCTTTAGGCACCCGGATCACCACACCGTCCAATGCCACATCTGTCGATACCAGCCCAATCTGGCGCATCTCCTTCTGCGCAAGGGCCTGCAAGGAAGAATCATCCATCTTCCAAATCTCGTCTGTCTCACGACAGAAGAACTCTAGGCCCATCCACACCATGGAGGCGTCCTGAACCATGTAAGGACTCCAATTGTTGAAGACCTGCACGCGCCCTACATTGACACCAGGCTCTTGAATGTAGATCCAATTATCGTCAAGGGCACGTGGGACGTCCTTCTGTGGGTACAGAAGCCCGACAGTGATGAAGTCGCGATACTGAAGTTGATCAGCAATGCTAACGACATCCTCGGACCAACTGGTACGTGATGCTGAGACCAGATCCCGGATCGGCATTGTAGAAATGACCTCAGTGCACTCAACCCTGAAAGGCTCTCCACCAAGTGGCAGGACCGTCACGCTTCGCACGTTATCTTCAACGATCTCGAGCCCGACGGCCTTGTGATTCATCAGCAACGACCCACCACGCTCGACAAACTGGCGAGCGGCCATCTCCCACATCTCCCCAGGACCGTGCTTCGGATAGAGAAAGCTTTCAATCAAAGAGGTCTGCGCAACTTTAGAGTTCAAGCCAATTGCACTGCGCGCTGCGTGCAGCAAGGCCTTGGTGATAGATAGACTCTTGATACGCTGAGCACCCCATTCGGCGCTGATTTGATCGCACGGGACTCCCCACACCTTCTCTGTGTATTCCTTGAAGAACTGCCGGTACAAGCGCCTGCCAAAACGATTAATCAGGAAGTCTTCCAGGCTTACTTCAGGCTCGATCCTTGACATCCGCGAGCGAACATAGCTCAGCCCGAACATGAAGGATTTCTTCAAGCCGAGATTTCGAACGCTGTCGGCATTTAGCTTCAGGGGATAGTCAAAGAATTTTCGATTAAAATAGATTCGAGAAAGGCGGTTCCGGACCATCATTGTCCCATCGGCGCCCGCAAGCGCGGCTTCCGCAGGCAAAGAATCCCTCGATTTCCCTTGATAGCGCAGATTCAACGGAACATGGCCTTCATGCGCAATTGGCATAAGATTCGCCCACCACTGCATCACCCAGTCCGATTTCGAGAAGAAACGGTGCCCACCGATGTCGATGCGGTTACCGTTGTGCCTGACCGTGCGCGAAATACCACCTACGCATTCGTCAGACTCTAGGACTGTAACTCTTATGCCCGGCTGCTCAACCAGTTCAAGCGCGGCGGTGAGGCCTGCAGGTCCGGCACCTATGATGATCACATGCTTACTCATACTATCTCTCCGTCCCGCAATACGTCGGCGTGACTCTGCACTCCGAACAAAATAAGTCTGCGCAGCAAAAAATTGGCTGTGAAGGAAAATAACACTGCCACCAATCGCGCTGCGACTGCGCTCATCTCGAGTTCGGCGATACAGAACCACATCACACCCTGTACGACAGCTAGACCAGCGCATCCAATCAAGAAGAAAACTGCGATCTCTGCGGGACGCGATCGAAAGCTCCTCCTTGCAAATACCCAGCGTACACTGATGACGTATGCAACAGCGCTACCGACTAGAAAGCCGCCTGTCGCCGCAAAACACCAGTTCCAGCCTGCCCTTGTCAGCAGAGCAAAGATCATGATGTCTGCGGCAAGCGCAATGACCGAGCCCAGGAGATAGCCGATCCATTCCACCAAAAACGAGCGCTGCTTCATCGAGCTCGAGTAATAATGACTACGCGCCATTCAAAGGCCACCATGCTTGCTGGGACGCTGAGTGACTCACCCAGTCGCTACACTTGTAAAGATAGTTCGTAAGAAGCACATCACCGGTGCCTGGGTGTCGAGCCACCCACTTTCCGCGCACGAGCTCTCGCTGATCGAACGGAAGTACAAAATAATCAGGGGGCGACACCGCTCCATGCGGCGTACACATATATTCCAAACCAGCTCTTCCAACCCAGCATGCGTTCGAAGTGCCGTTAACAGAGTCCATCATTTGACAGATTTCGGCCTGCAGGCTTACGGGTTCCACTTGAGCATGGAGTTTGATCCCTGCGAAAGAAGTGCCACGATTGAACATCTGCCCGGAGAGCTGATAAGGGCTGAAGTAATTTGCCCTACCAAGCACCAGCCATGGACCAAGTGGCGAAGGCTCTCCCTCATACCAGTAGACGCTAGATTCACGCGGAATAGCTTCGCCAAACACGTCTGTTCCACTGGAACCCTCTTGGACTTGCGTCCAAGGGCTGCGGGCATCCCAAAATGCAATTGCGCAGACTAAAGCAATGACTGATGCGCCCCCCCAGAGAGAGCTGGCGAGCCTTCCCGAGCGAATATAGACGTGGGCTATTCCTGCAACGATCGTGCCGATAACAAGCGGGTACGCAAGTACAACAACATCCTGCCTCACCACTTCAAAGTTGCTTCCCAGCATCCTAAAAACGAACCAAGCTTGGATTTGGTAGCGAAGCAAAGCGATCAACAGCATCGCAAATATACCAACCAAAACTACGTGCCGCACGGCAGAGCTGATCGAGCCACGTACGTGGTGCCATATCATATGCAAGGGAATCAGGCCGAGCACCCCCCATGGCAATGTACTACGGGGCACACTGGCGCCGATGACAGCAATGGCGATGATCAGTAAAACCCCTACTCGATCCTTAGGATGGCACTTTAAATGATCACCGATCAACATCGGTATGCTTGCGACTGCCAGCCAGTGCACTATCCAGAGCACGCGCCAGAGTTGCAGTCCAGTCGGCAGCATCAGTTGCAGCACGTCGGAGAATAGAGCGCCGAAAGCCAGCCCTATTCCCAATGCCACCATGAGGGACCTGCCAAGGATGGCTAGGCGACTCTCGGGAATTGAACACTTTGAAAGCAGATGCAACAGATAGAAATCAGTGAGGACAATACACCAGTCCCTTGGTGTCCAAGCACTGAGGAATACCTGATCGCTCAGACCTATGATGATTCCTTTCCATTCGGGATCGATGACAGTGAAAATTCCGCCAAATGGCGCCACTCCCATAAATCCTAGAAAGACGAGCGGAATACCAAGCAACAGCGAGTAGATCCATCGCCGGTCATGCTTGGCGAGCCAGCACCATGCGACCAGCGCACCTGCAAACCCCTGGAGCGGGTGAAGCAGTCCCGCGAGGCCGAGACAGACTATCGCGCCGAAGGTGCGTCCGCGAACGAGAAGGCCGATTCCGCCGAGGCTGAGCGCCTCAGCATACGGCCGCGACGTCAGGAATGACTCTGCGTAAGAGAAAATACTAAAGGCACCATAGCCCGTCGGCATGATGATCAGTGAAAACAGAGCTGCCCATTGCCACTGCAGGGGGAACAAGCCCCTGACGAGATACCAGCTTGCCGCATAGAAAACCAGTCGTCCGACAAACGTCAAACCAAGAAAAGTAGAGCCTGCTGACGCATGCTCCAGCAACAGCGCCAGCATCCGCGGAAACACCGTGAAATCGGCTTGACTGCCAGCGAGAAAAAATAGGTCCTTATTGAATATATCAGGGGATATTATCCGCAGCGCTTGTACGAGATAGAGAGTCGCGTCGTGTCGGATTCCGGTATACGGCTTCAGATAGAGAATAAGAGCCACCGCGAAGCACCACGGCGCGATCCTGCGCAATGTCGACATTCCCTAATCATCCCCGGATAAAAAGCAAACCCCGCGGAAAGCGGGGCTGCTCTGGAAAATCCGATCCGCAAACTGAGGCCGATCGGTAAAGCGTAAAATCTTGTTACGGAGCAGCAGTTGCCTGGCAGGTAGCCGGACGGTACTTCGCGTCAATGGTACCGCCGCAGCTCCAGTCAACCTGACCATTGGTGCCCTTGCTGCCGCGCAGCACGATGGTACCGGTCGGCGTGCTGCCGCCCAGTGCACGACCGGTGGCAGTGATCACGCCGCTTGCATAGGTTACGCCGGACACGAACTTGGAGCTCTGGCTTTCGATGGCGACAGAAGTCGGCATGGTGGTAGCGGTATCAGCGGCTGCAGCTTCCGAAACGGTGGTACGTGCCGACGAGGCAGCCAACATCACTTCGGACACGCGCGACTTGACCAGGTAATCCTGATAAGCCGGCAGAGCGATCGCTGCCAGGATGGCGAT
>Ga0247812_10002132_pt1 | contig 11121 bp, 14 predicted proteins | sample UWRJL149409B1_FD_178011 | JGI IMG/M metagenome (GOLD analysis project Ga0247812, IMG submission 178011) | Plant litter microbial communities from Arlington Agricultural Research Station in Wisconsin, United States - UWRJ-L149-409B-1 | ecosystem: Environmental > Terrestrial > Plant litter >...
AGGCGCATTTTTAGGGCTCAAAATACTGGCTGCGAAACCTCTTGAGGCAAGTGGGATGATATGGCGGGGTTGATTGTGTAGACTTTGCAACTGCTCCTCCCAGTTGGAAGACTTAAAGGGGATCGGCCTCAGCTGGAATTTAGGAAGTCTGACACTCCTCAATAATCTGGGTATATGACTTAGAATAAGCCTTCCCGTTTGTAACTGGAACTTTGTAAAGTCAAGCGCAAAGTCACTCGATCGTGGGTGTGACGTTGTGCTTGGCATGAACGGGCTTGGCAATCTGTTGGTCTTTTATTGCATGCCATATACCTAGGTTTTGATGGTTAGGGAGAGAACTTACCTCGCACTACTCATTTTTTGCTTTAAAAGGGCACGCACTCGAGATTGAACACCGGTCTCACGGATGTTATGGTACTCTATAGTTCTTCATCTGCCCACTTGGCTCTTTTTGAAATATGTGATGCATGCCTGTCCATTTCCTGGCAAACGCCGTAATATACAAAGACGTAAAATGATATAATACAGGGCCGCTTCATCTATTTGATTTTCTTCGCCTTCAGCTTAATCGTCTCCCCATTCACAAATATGCCTTTGCCTTTATATGGTTCCGGTACCCTCCACCTCCTAATTTGGGCCGCGAATAGCAGCATGACCTCCTTTTCTGCTCCTTCCAACAATATACGAGTTGGCTGAGGCGTGCTGGCTTTAACACCCTTCGGCACAGGCATTTCGATAGGATGCGAGTATCCAACCTTCAGAACAACAAATTGCTGACCTGGGAATTCGGGCAACTTAGTCGTGGCCGTATTTTCAACTGTCGCTCTGTATCCAATTCCTACTAAACGTAGGATTGCTGTGTGTCCTTCTGATACACCCAATATGTGGTTCTGTAGATACGCTCGAGTTGTTCCTATTTCTGTTAACAAATTACAGCTAATGAAGAAAGATGTTGAAACGTACCCCACATCTCTCTCTGTTTCTGTATCTCCTTATTTTGAACTGTCACATATGCTTTCCGTAATGTAACGTCATGTTCCAATTTGACAAAAGCAGGTACATCCATGGACAACTTGCCTGTTGAATCGTTAGCGAAGGTCAACAAATCTAGCTACAAACAACATACCCAATGGTCCATCAATGGTCACAATAGAGCCTCCTGGGTATCGCACAGTTTTCTTCATAGGCGCAGGAAGGACAGAGAAGTTTACTTCTGGCGGTATTGAGAGGGGAGCTCGTCCGATCTGAGACTGGCGCGAAGTTGATGCAGAAAATGATCGTGAAGATGCCGGGAATGCTGGTAAGAGAAATGAGGGGAGGGATATAGATGGACCCGGGCCAATTGCCCTGCCTAGGCCGCTCGAACGTGCTGTGGAAAACATGGCGCGCTGTTGTTCTCGCGGTCGTCCACCTCAAGATTCTGGAAATTTAGATGGATCGTGGTCACGTGTCATGCCAAGCATCAGGGTGTACCTTAACTTATAGCTTCCCTTTTAGAATCGTCACTTCACCTTAATCTAACTCCCAACTAGACCGTGATAACAGTAATCTCATGCACATTCAGGCCTTGTGCCTCGAAGAACCTTACGGGAATAGCTGTTACTGTAGAGAGGGAGTCGTTAAAAGTCCATGACTTATTGACGAAAGATGTGATCCTGTGATATTCTCAAGTACTGCAAAATTGCACTTCCAACTGCTTTCATTTGCTAAAACTTCCAATGAGGATGGATAGAAGGATCAGCCTGATCCAGCAGTCCACAAATATCACTCGGTGAATTTACTTCTTGTATGTTTGAAGTATACTGGACGTTCTAACCTATTGGGCGAGCGCTTGAGCGCTTCCTTCTTTGCCATACAGCATGGGACTGCGTGCCTTCCGGCTTTGATCATAGATCAAAACACCAAACGAAGCTTCAATTAGTACTCGTGTAATAATTCCCATGGTGATTCCAATTTTGACGAGTCTGGTTCACTCTATCCGTCAAGTGAATTACAACTCTCTCGTGTTCACCTGAAATACCATTTCCCTACAGTTTGGTATATCTCGCTTGATCGTCTTGTCTCTTGCCATCTGCCACTCGACTCCTCCATCTCCTCATTTTCACTGTACCCCATCATTATTCCTCTTTGACCTTCAGCAGTCCTAACGCCACCTTTACATTGCGTTTGGAAACCATAAACCATATGAACTACCAGCAGTTCGTCAAAGAGATATTCGACTATTACAACTTGAACCAGCTAATGCTGCGCAGCCTCCGGGTCGAATTACGTCCTGTCAACCTTCAAGAAAAAACCACGCCAGTTCCACTACTCGAGTTGTCTCCTCAGAATGAGACTCTTCCAATATCCTGGCCTGCTGCTCTACTTTCCTCTCTTAGTTTTCTCGTTTAACCCTTTCAAAATCACGTCTCAGGCAGTTTCTTTTGATGGTAGTGAGTAACTTTTACTACTCAGCTTGATACAAACTAAGACGCCACAGATAGACCAATGGAAATTTTTAACTTCAACGCGCAGGAACTTCTAGATTCGAAATCTCGAAGATCTGATGTCTATACAAAAGCAATGCTAGAATTGAAGCGCCTTGAAGAAGAGCCGATATGTCATCGGGTTGCGGTTCAGCTTCTAATGAATAATTGCCAGGGTCTAGAGGATGTTGGGGAGTCCGAATATCAATTTGAAAGTGCACACCTCCAGCGACATCATGTTGAAAGCTTTGCAGCTAGTCTCGCCATTTGTGACTTGGAGCGAGGAAGCTTTGTCATTCCTTCGGCTTGCCTTCAATTTACTAGTTCGTCATTAATGCGTGCCTCACGCGACCAGAAAGGAAATCTACAGGTCTCTCCAGATCAGGTTGGATCATGTTTAGGAGCACTTGGGCAAGACCATTCTCACTGGATGACTTGGCTCAGTTATCGAGATAAAGCACTATTGTTTTGCCGAGCTGCTCGTTTTGACATTGACAAAGGTCCATTAACTAGAAATTTATGAGCAGGCAATGACTAACGGAATATAGACCAAGCCATCCTGCACCAAAAGAAGCTCACTCAGATTATGGCAGAATTTGCGAGTGGACTTGATGAAGAACTGAGAAATATTAAGCAGACCATGTCAGATCAAGCTCATGCTGCAGAGTCATATTTCTCTGGAGTTAAATCTCATACAGATCAACTGAAGACAAAACTCCAAAGTTCTATGGAATCTATATCTAAAGATTTCAAGGTTAGTCTAATTCTAAAATATGTGGCCTAGCTATTGACTAGAAATCCCAGCAAACGGCGTCCTCGGTTAAAACCTCCCTTGGAACCACCATAGATCTGCAACGCTTGCTTAAGAACTTGATTAAGATCGTGATTCAGAGAACGGCAGAAGTAACTGCCGGCCAGGAACAAGCTCTGTCTATGACCACAAACCTAGCTAAATCCGAAATGGAAGAGTTGAGTATTTTAGCTGGAGAGACTGGAGCAACAATAGTCGAGTTGAGGGAATCCATTGTGAGTGACATTTCCCCAACCCTTATAGATATAAATTTTGACTTTTTTAGCGACTGCTCTTCCCAGCCATTATTTCTCTCAGCGAGAAGCAAGTTTCTTTGGATAAGGTAACCAACCAACCGACTCTTCGATCACCCTCTCATGCTAACGCGATCACAGAGATCCGACACTCTCTACCGCGCCATGGTTAACATGACTAGGCTACTAAACAGCCATACTGAGAGTCTTGAATATGCACGCTCGACAGCGTTTGGTATCCATGACAGTTTAGAACAAGCTGCCCGTGCCGCTAATTCATGGAACCAAACTCTGAAAGTTACTAGCACCATTTTGGACTATGGCTTGCGACTTTCTTGTCCTATAGCAAGTTTATTCTTAGGAAATTATGGACTTCCTCCGTCTTTGATTCGTAATGCTGCGCTTGTTCTTGGTGGTACGTAAACCTTGAATTAGGTGAAGCTATGCTCTAATCTTAACTAGGTTACGGATTTGCGGAGACTGCTATTCAATTCCGGCACTCTGGATTGACCTGGTCAACATGGGAGTGGCTTTGGGCTCCTGTACCCCTTACGAACAAGAAACGCTTCCCGTTGAATTCATCAGATATACCCGAAATTGACTTCAGTACTTCCAGCCCTACTCATCCCCAGGATTTCGAGTATGTAGGAGCCGATCTCAAATAATAAGAATAGCAGCAATCCATTACTTCCATTCCCTTCCTCCTCATGAACGGATGCCAAATTCGTTCGATGAAATATTAAGATGGACCTCTAGGTAATTTGTCTCCTTGGTATTCTCGTATACATAATTCTGATTCTCTATATAGGAACTAGCAATATGTTAACACCAGTTACGCCTTAATCGACACCACATAACGAGACCATTATCACCATTGCCAAGTTCTAGGAAAGCAGCATGCCAAAGATTTATGCCAATCTTCGAAAGACCATTACCACACTTGCACAACTTACGTCTCCCCATTTGGGAACCCAGAATACATTAGTTATCTGCTAAATTTACTGTTATCGTAACCTAGGCGCATTGCACAATTACATTATTTAGAGGTAATAGGATGGGGTCCAATCTTGGTGTTTGCTTTCCACCTAGCCCTTCATATAGGCAAAATGCTATACTCTATTTTTGCGCGTACACGGAGCGTCTCGTGACACGGATTGTACCATAATTAAACCGTGATTTAGTTATATCTTCAAATATTGAATATCTGATCCTCTTAGGTTAGAGTCCAACTAGTTTGGTTACACTACCAAAGTGCAGTACTATATATACCTGGTATCCAATCCAGACCCTTGGCACAAACCTGGATATAATACATCCCACATGAACACCCCATGTAGTGCATGTACTTCTCCTGCACACCTCGATCATTTCTCAAATTACCAGCATGTCACCTTCCTACAACGTCCTGGTATCTGCGTGTAACGTGCAAATACCCACATTCCTGAAGGGTAGATCGTAATTTATCTGATTTCGCTATTAGATATATTATCACAATGTGTCCAACAACTACCAAACCTATTTTTGTGGCTTTTGCTTCAGTACTTATTATTTCATTATGAGATCTAAAACATTCCTTTTCTCTCTCTTGTTAGCCTGTTGTATTACAGCACAAGATACCCTGTATGACCCCCTGAGCTATGTCGATCCCTTGATTGGATCAAGCAATGGAGGTTAGATATCTGAGAACCTCAAGGGAAAGAAGAGGTTAACGTAGTGTTTTAGGCAATGTATTTCCGGGGGCAACCATCCCATATGGTATGTTTACGTCCCTCAAGAGTATTGCAATGCTAAATTTTATCAAGGGATGGCAAAAGCCGTAGCAGATACCGATAGTGGTAGCAACCAAGGCGGCTTCACAACTGATAATGCAAACATCATTGGCTTCTCGAGCATGCACGATTCTGGGACAGGAGGGTCACCATCCTTGGGTCTCTTTCCTTTATTTCCCCACGCCAGCTGTGCCGGGGATGATGTTAATGGATGCGTGAGAATCCATAATCCATATTGACTGGACTTAAAACGCTAATAGATGAATTGAGACTTATCCCAAAAAGACAAGAAAGCTACATTATGACGCGAAATCAGTCAAAGCGTCTCCTGGGTATTTTGGGATTACTCTTGTAAATGGTATTCAAGCAGATATGACAACAACCCATCATACCTCCCTTTTCCGCTTCAAGTTTCCCGCCTCTAGCGGTACATCGAGTCCATTAATTCTCTTGGATTTGACTGATCTATCAGACTCCCGCCAGGATAATGGGACCGTGTCTGTAGATGGTAATACTGGAAGAATGACTGGAAATGCACGGTTCCTGCCTTCTTTTGGCCAGGGTAGTTATGTTGCCTACTTCTGCGCCGATTTCTCTGGTGGTCCGCTCAGAGACAACGGGATATTCGTGAACAGTCGAGCCAGTACCCAAGTCAAAGATTTAACGATATCTCGTTCCATCAATGGATATCCTCTACCTGGAGGGGCTTTCAGTCGATTTCAGAGCTCCGGTGATGGAATTCTAGCTAGGGTTGGAGTGAGTATGATAAGCAGCGCACAAGCTTGTGCTAGTGCCGAGTCTGAGATTCCCACATTTGACTTTGATGCTACAAGAGCCTCTGCCGAGACCATGTGGAGAGGGAAACTAAGCTCCATCATTGTATCAAGAAAGGGAATTAACGACACATCAATCTTGAGAAATTTCTATAGTGGTATCTATCGAACGATGGTTAATCCTCAGGATTACACAGGAGAGAATCCATTATGGAGAAGTAGCGAGCCGTATTTTGATTCGTTTTATTGGTAAGACATACTCATTGGTGAACGAAAGTTTGAGTTAATAAGTTTAGTATATGGGATCTCTTCCGTTCGCAAATGCCGTTCTTAATAGTACTTGACCCAAATACTGTTACTCGACAAGTTCGGTCTTTGATAGACACATATGTTCACGTAGGCTGGCTTCCGGATTGTCGAATGAGTCTGTGCAGAGGCTATACCCAAGGTGGTTCGAATGCAGATATTGTTCTAGCTGATGCATTTATCAAGGGTCTCAAGGGAGGTATTGACTGGGAGCTTGGATATGAAGCGGTAGTCAAAGATGCAGAAGTAGAGCCTTATGATTGGTGTTGCGAAGGGCGTGGTGGTCTTGATTCATGGAAAGCGCTGGGATATATACCTGTGCAAGACTTCGATTATAAGGGCTTCGGGACAATGACTAGAAGTCTTTCACGTACGCTGGAGTATAGCTATAATGACTTTGTTATTAGCCAAATTGGAGCTGGTCTTGGAGGAAGAGAGGAAGATGTGGAAAAGTATGCTACACGCAGTGGAAATTGGAAGAATCTTTTCAAGGCGGATCAGACATCACTTTTTAGCAATGGGACCGATACGGGTTACAAAGGCTTCTTCCAGCCGCGATATCTGAACGGAACCTACATGTTCCAGGATGTTTTGAAGTGCAGCAATATTGATAGCAATCCAAATAGCGTGTGCAGCTTACAAAATACGGGATCCGAGACTTTTGAAAGCTCGATCTGGGAATATTCATTGTAAGTAGTCGTTAATATGTTCTTGAACCAGTCGCTAATCATGTTGCAGTTTCGTTCCCCATGACCAGGCGACTTTGATTACAACCTTTGGCGGCCCAGCTGCATTTGTGAAACGTTTAGAATTTCTCCACGATCAAGGCATTACATATATCGGCAATGAGCCTGCTTTCTTGACCGTATTTCAGTATCACTATAGCGGACGGCCTGCTCTCTCTGCATTGAGATCACACTTCTATATCCCAAAATTCTTTTCTCCTACAAATGACGGCTTGCCTGGAAATGATGACTCGGGTGCTATGGGCTCCTTCATGGCATTTTCAATGATGGGCCTCTTTCCTAATCCAGGACAAAACGTTTATCTAATCATTCCACCATTCTTCGAGAGCATATCTATCACATCCCCCTTGACCAACAATACAGCAACGATTAGCAATGTGAACTTCGACCCCTCTTACAGGAACGTGTATATTCAATCTGCAACCCTGGACGGAGAACCATATACGAAGAACTGGATTGACCATTCGTTTTTCACGGATGGAAAGAAATTAGTGTTAACACTAGGGCCGACAGAAAGCTCCTGGGGTACTAAAATTGAAGACTTGCCGCCCAGTTTAGGGGAGTATACTGTACCTAAGAATTTCACGACAAGATCGACGGTATTGACCCAGAAACGGGCAGTGAGGTACACAGAGGATGTAGCCTTGCCAATCAACAAGGTGGTTGGATATTCGGGAATTGATGCTAAGACTGGAGCTTCTTATTGGTTGAGTCCCTCGGGATGATTTAGTAATGGGAGCTGCAGTAGTCGATATCAATACAACACGCAATAGCCAAAGTAAGTTAATTAGTTGTTTCTCAAGGCCTGAATCTCTAGTATGTGTCAGAACCGGGGCTATAAATATACAAATTGAAACTCATCCACCTTGGTTCTCGCTAAATTACGGGGTGTCTACGAAAAGTTCAACTTTGAAAACTAGATATCCTCCCTATTTGAAAAACGTTTTCTCGTCATATACCACTGCATTGATCTACACTACAATTCTCTCTGAGCCAATAGGTTTAAAATTCAGAACTTATTACTAGTGACACTGGATAGCTTCAAAATTCAGACCTATACCACCTCCGATAGCCTCTAAGTATTTCGACAAGTGCATATCCCGTCAACGAATTAGTGCCAAAGATAAATGCTAGTGGCAGATCGGCGGTTCCTCATCTTACAATAAACTCTCTAAGGATGCTATGAGTTAAGGTGTAGAGCGTTTGGCGCTCTCACATGTCTGTGAAACCTTATCATAAACAAGAAAGATGGAGGAGTTGGATACCCTATATGGAAATTTGATTTTCTGGTCATTCAAACCCATGGTAGAACACTACTTCTAAATGTTCCGGATAGATAATTCGGCGGGTTTTCTTTTCTTTTGGACCCTGTTCCTTTTTACGTGCTGTCGACGAAGAACCATACTTTTAGTCATTTTCGCCTTTAGGCTGGTCATTTAGCTATAACAATCTTACATTCACACTCTAAAAGCTAACAAGGTGACCAGAAAGCTTAATTACTCTGTGCATGTTCGTACTAAAGAAATATTGTCCTTATTCTTCTTGAGACTACAAAACTACTGGCTGTCTCCAAATGGCTGGAGCATTTCAGGCCATCTATGTCCTTGAACCGGGAACTTTGCCAGGATTTTATCGATGGCGTCCATTTCCTCAGAACTCAGCAAGACTTTCTTCGAGTTTTCCACCACTCTCGGCACGCTCGTCGCGCCAGGAAGTGGAATAATTAGCGGCATTCCAGGCCGCTCGCTCAGCGTAGCTACCCACCCGATGGCAATTTGAGCGGGCTATCATATATTAGCTGCAATAAAACTGACATGGCGGACTGCGCTGGGAGCACTTACAGTTACTCCTCTATGCTCGGCAATTTTCTTTACCTCGTCCACTAGTTTCATGTTCTCATGAAAGACGTCGGGCTGGAACCTGGGAGCTATTCTGCGCCAGTCGTTGGCAGGGAAATCATCAATAGTCTTTACCTGTCCGGTTAAGAAGCCTTGGGAGAGCGGAGCGTAGGCCATGATTGGAATCCCGAGTTCAGCACACGTCGACGCGAGCCCGTTGGTGAGCCTAGAGATATGTTGTCAATATTATGGCGATACTTCATACCTGGCCTGCTGGTGTCATGTGTGATACTTACGGGTCGGTTGTAAACATCGAGAGCTCGACCTCAACCGAAGAAATGGGATGGACAGCATGGGCACGTCGAACTGTGCTTGGGGACACCTCGCTCAGCCCAATTCCCCCAATTTTACCAGCCTTGACGTACTCGGCAATCGTTTCAATGGTAGTCTCAATTGGAACCTTTGCATCAGATCTCGCTGGTTCCCAACTATCAATGAAGACTTTGCCATCTAGTTCCTTTAGGCAGGTGTCGATGCTTCTTCGAATGTTCTCCGGACTATTGTCAGGTCCTAGCGGATGAAAAGAGAACGCCCCTTTCATGCTAATGTAGACTCTGTCTTTATCTTCAGGATGTTTGGTGAAGTAATAGTTGAGAAGCTGGAGGGAATTTGATTCCGGCGGACCATAGAATTGTCCCCCGTTCCAGATGCTGGATCCATTTTCAAGAGCAACTTTCATTGTCTTTGCTGCTTCATCAAACTGTGCTTCTCCGCGAGAAGTAAACCCTGTTTTGGTTAGACTTAAGATGAACAAAAGTTTCTGATCTCGTACCCATGAGTCCAAAGGCAATGGGCCCAACTTCTTTGTTGCCAATTTTGAGTGACATTTTGATAGCAGAGACGAATATATAATGTGTACTGAGCTTAAGAAATGGAGAATGATCACAGAGTTGAGATTAGATTGATGCATAGGGATCGGTGCTTCTTAAACCCCATTTCCCCTTGATTTCTAGGCCGCAGTCCGCTGAACATGACGTCTTCTATCTCCTATTTCCATTGCTTGTCAAGTTGGAAAATACACTATCTACTTCAATCTTAGTGTGAAGCATCATGGTTAAGTCCGGCAAGGTTGATGGAAATTGATAGTGTAAAGGGCTTTAGTTATTAGCAACAAATTACAGCATATCATCATTATTCACCCCTCAGGTTTCATCATACGGGTGGACAAATGAAAAATGTGCAAATAAACCTCAAAAACAGATATAACCAGGAAATAATCTAATTCAGTAACCTGAAGTGGTAATTCCACCATCGGTCGTTAAGACTGAGTCCATTCGTCTCACCGCATTTGCTACGATGGGATTGCTGCCTCGTAAGGAAGGCCAAGATGGGTGATGCTTTATAATCAACTAAGATAGCAAATGCACTGACTAGACTAGGTATAGTGGGTGCAGAGGTTGTGGTCTTGTTGGGGTCGCTCTTGGAAGGACGGAGGAGTGAATTCGGAGTTTGAGGAATTAAGGTTATAGGAGTTATCTTACTACTGTAACCTTATTTCCGGGCTTACAAGAATCTGGAAGACCTAAAATGCACTTTCTGAAGGCATATGGAATTTGTCCACATGTTTGTCGTCCACCCGATGGAGTCTATGAAATGTCCTCACGCCAGAAACGAAGCTCAAAATCACAGCCAGGGAATAAGGTTGAGCTCCAGTTCGTTAACGTGGTGCCGGATGATCAATATCAAAACGCTGGTACTCGCTCTCTAATTCGAGCCCATGCCGCCCATTTCCATTGGCGTCATAATCGCCCTCCTAGAGAGGGAGGTAAACCTCATACGAAGTCCATCCGAGTGGCACCAACTTTACCTTTGTTATGTCCGAAGCCCACATGTAGGAATCCAGATCGCCGGGCTGTGGATGGGACAGCGCACCTACAAATTTTAACATCTTGTAACGAGCATGACGAGCTTATTGGCCAAGACGAGACGAGCTTAATAAGTTCACATACATTGACAAACTACCAACCTAGTTCGGAGGAAATTGATCCTTTCTCAACCTATGAATGTGAATTACCTAGGGAGTTTGTCAGTCGTTGCATCACTTTCAGTAAGCAACGAAGCTCATATTATGGTCATATAACTGATTCCCTCAGATGCTAGAATCATTCTGCCCGCGCTAT
>Ga0247812_10002134_pt1 | contig 11113 bp, 9 predicted proteins | sample UWRJL149409B1_FD_178011 | JGI IMG/M metagenome (GOLD analysis project Ga0247812, IMG submission 178011) | Plant litter microbial communities from Arlington Agricultural Research Station in Wisconsin, United States - UWRJ-L149-409B-1 | ecosystem: Environmental > Terrestrial > Plant litter >...
AAGACGCTCGATGCGCCAGCATCGCTGCTGGCGGCGATCATAAAAGCCTCTTCTTATAATGCAAAATAATCAAAATCACATTTCATATATGTTTTTTGCATATGAGGTCAGATCAGTCATCCTGTCCGGAAAAAACGCCCGGGTAAGCAAACAAGGCAGGCGCACCGCCGGTGTGCAGAAAGATCAGCGGGCCGTCTTCAAAACGCTGGCGGCCAATACCATCAAGCAAGCCCGACATCGCTTTGCCGGTGTACACCGGATCAAGCAAAATCCCTTCGTGACTGGCCATCAATTTGATCGCCGACAGGGTTCCGGCGTTCGGTTCGCCATAGCGCGGCGCGAAATATTCGTCCCACAGTTCGACTTTGAACGCGCCTGGCAACGGTACGCCCAGCAGTTCGGCGGTACGCTCGGCAAGACCCTGCACCTTGGGCCGCTGCGCCTCGTCGGTACGCGATACCGTCACGCCAACCACCGGCAGATTGGGCAGCACTTCAGCCAGCGCCAACGCCAGGCCGCTGTGAGTACCGGCGCTGCCGGAAGCGAGCACCACGGCGGCGAAATCCAGCCCGGTCTGCTTGATCTGCTCAGCCAACTCCAGGCCTGCACGCACATAACCCAGCGCGCCTACGGCACTGGAGCCACCGATGGGGACGAGATACGGCTTCTTGCCGCTGGACTGGAGACGAGCGGCGAGGGCTTGCAGCAGCTCGTCGGCGTTGTCCAGGTTTTCCACCAGCTCGACCTTGGCATCAAACAGGTCCAGCAGCAGCCGGTTGCCGTTGTGCAGGTAATTGACGTCGTCAGTGCCGATAGGGTTTTCCAGCAACGCCACGCAGCCCAGACCCAGCCGCGCGGCGAGGGCCGCCGTCTGACGCACATGGTTGGACTGGATCGCGCCGGCTGTAATCAACGTATCGGCGCCCTGCGCCAGCGCATCGGCGGCAAGGTATTCAAGCTTGCGCACCTTGTTGCCGCCCATGGCCAGGGTCGTGGTGTCATCGCGCTTGATATAGATGTCGCGACCGGCCCAGACCGAAAGCCGCTCCAGTTTTTCCAGGGCAGTGGGCGCGGCGATCAGATCCAGACGATTGAAACGAGCGAGCTGTGTTTTGATCATGGTGATAGTCAAGCCGTGTAGAGAGTCGCTGGACTATAGGCAGACGTTTCCTACAGGGCAACTCGTTAGGTCTTATGCTTCAAGAGTAGGAGCCCTACAAAAATAGTTATTTTTTTACGCTAAATCTTTGCCGTAGAGTGACCGCACCTGCGGCGAACGTACAAAAAACCGCATCCGAACCAGGAGAAGTCAGCGTGAGCGATATTCCAGAGGCCTCTGCCGAGGGCCGTTCCAGCCACTGGCAGTTGCAGCAAATCGTCAGCCAGTTGCGTCAGGCCCGTAATGACTGGCGCGCCAGCAACGGTCGCGTCAGCGGCGAGCACGGTGGACGCGAGCTGCCTTCGCGGGCGGCGATGCGCGACATCCTTGAAGCGTTGTGCGGGGCACTATTCCCCATGCGCCTGGGGCCGGTTGACCTGCGGGAGGAAAGCGAAGATTTCTACGTCGGGCACACCCTTGATGTCGCTTTGAACGCGTTGCTGGCCCAGACCCGCCTGGAGCTGCGCTACGTCGCCCACCAACGCGGCGAAGAAGTCGGCAATCTGAACGAGCGGGCAGTGGAATTGATCCAGGGTTTCGCCAGCGCCTTGCCCGCAATGCGCGCACTGCTCGACACCGACGTGCTGGCCGCCTATCACGGCGACCCGGCAGCGCGCAGCGTGGACGAAGTGCTGCTGTGCTATCCAGGGATTCTTGCGGTCATTCATCACCGGATTGCCCACCATCTTTATAGGGCGGGTTTGCCGTTGCTGGCGCGGATCAGCTCGGAAATCGCGCACTCGGCCACCGGCATCGACATCCACCCCGGCGCACAGATCGGCCGCAGCTTCTTTATCGATCACGGTACAGGCGTGGTCATCGGCGAAACCGCGATCATTGGCGAGCGCGTGCGCATCTATCAAGCCGTGACCCTCGGCGCGAAACGCTTCCCGGCCGACGAAGACGGCCAACTGCAAAAAGGCCACGCACGCCACCCTATCGTCGAGGACGACGTAGTGATCTACGCTGGCGCGACCATCCTCGGCCGCATCACCATCGGCAAAGGCTCGACCATCGGCGGCAACGTCTGGCTAACCCGCAGCGTGCCGGCCGGGTGCAACTTGACCCAGGCTAATTTATTGCAGCAGCAGGATGATGGGTGTCAGAAGTAGGAAAAGCTGAAAATGCTGTAGCGCATCGAGCGGGGCCGGTTTAGCAAGGAGCAACTCCGGTCCTCGATTCTCATGAAAACAGATTGGATGTGCGGAATTTGCAGGTATTCTGCCAATTGTCAGGCACTACATTTCCCTTTTTCTTGAGTGAAGTTTCCGAGACAATCTCACCCGCTTGCGCCTGACAATTTCGGCTATTAAGGTGCTCCGGTCGCTGCAAAAGCAGCGATTGGGTTTAGTAGCCCATCGGATGTCAGTCGTACAGTGCCCACCTTGAAACAGGCGTTTTCAAACGTACTTTTTTATGGCGGCTGTGCGCAGGGCGCTCTCGAGCGCGCCGGTTGCTGACTCCCGGTCTACTAACCTACGCACAGCTGCCACCCATCGTTTAGTAGCGATAGCTGGTGGTCACTATTTAGAGTCGGAGTATCTGCATGAACAATTTCACACCCATACCTCATTCAAAGCTCGAAGAGGCCTTGAATCATGCTGCTGAGCTGCTGCAATGTGCCGCCGCTACGGCCTATGAAAGCGGCGACCGCTTAAGCGGTACAGACCGGCACCTGGCGATGTCAGTGATGTATCTGGTCGATATGGCCAAGACCGTGATTGATCAGTCGCTGAGCGGGATAGAGGCAGGGACAGCAGGGCAGTAAGCAAGGCGGTTGACGAAGAAAGCCGGGCTAGGTAGCCCGGCTTTTCTGCGCGCGCACTTCAGTTTTCAGGGCAGGAACTTAATCGGTCGACATCAGTGCCACTTCCTTCACTTACGTCAACACTGCCATCGACATTAAGGTAAATGTCAGTGCTAGGCCACTTTGGTTTTATGCTGACACAATGTTGTCCATTACCTTTAGTGCTCCACCAGTCAAACATCATGAAAAAATCATCATCAGGGAACAAAAAACCTGTGTCAAATGCTCCACCGCCGGGTTTCATTTCACCCTTATATATTCGATGCTGAACATTCCAAATGTAGTTGAACTCCTCTCTTGCTTGTTTGGGGTAGTGTACAGTTACCCCCGGCAATGTGAAATTCCATAAATAAAAAGCCGTTACAGGTAAAAGTGGAACCCACAACCATCTAATAAATACATGCTGGTACTTAATTACATACATGAAACCGCACTCCCTTACCCCAGTTCGTAGGAATGACTGCCAGAACTTCAAGCATTATCACCTTTGCCGTTACTCCGCCACCAGGGTATCTATTTGCAAGTTTCATCCCAACGCTGATCGACACTCTGTCGGCTACGTCGTCCCATGATCGTAACTCAGCCCAAGCATTTGCGGTTGGATGAGGGCCAGGGAGTGTCCATTCCTCTGTAGGTTTGGTTGCTACTTCTTTTACCTTTCTCAATGTGTCAGATGCGATTTGTTCAGCGCCGGCACCGTCCAGCAATATGCTTTCAGACAGGCCGCCAATAATTCCAACATACCCATAATGGATATTCGACCAAATATCATAGTAATAGTCGTAATTACCCTGTTTATGCCAATAGTCGCCAAATTTTTTCTCGAGTTTCGGCTTATGATCCCAAGGCCTATTTTGCCCAACCCGCTCCGTCCAAAGCACAAATGCTTTGGCTTGTTTTCCGCGTGCAAGATTATGAAAGTCCGGACCTCGTCCGAGCCGGAGATAAAATGGCAAAGCGTTGTATTTGGCGGTTTCGGCTTCGGGATCGAAGCTGTTCAGTTCTTTCATTTCCAAAACCAAAGGATGGTTGATATTCCGGTTCATCTCGTCGGCAATATAGCTGGCGAGTTCCTCCATACGATCAGGGTGATTGCAAGGCCTAAGAATTTCCGCAGTACTGTAGGGGCGCTCGCCGTTTTTTTCGGTGAGCATTGCATCAACTGGTTCAGCAACAGTTGTCTGAGCGGTGCCGGGTGGAGTTGCGGTTCTGGCTATCGGCGAACGCTCTAGCGGGGCAATCAATCGGTTGGTGCCTGGCGGACAACCGCAGCGGATTTCTGCGCCGTCAACTGCGGTTGGAATACCATGATATTTCATAGTGGGTACCAGGTTGCCGATGATGGCGCCTGGTTTTCCACATTTCGGACAAGGAGTGGTGACATCTTCTAGCCTCAACACCCCGCGACCACCGTGTGCCGCTTCGGGCAAGCTGCTGATGCATCGCGCACCTGTAGTGGTCAAGTCACCGTGTAAGCCTTGTCCTTTTCCGTTGGCTGAGCCTCGTCCCATGATTCAGCCCTCCACTACCGGCAAAAAGCCCACTTCTCTTGGCGCACCTGCTAAAAGCGGGCAACACATAGAGCGATAAGCATCTAAAGAAACTTCGTTGGTATACAACTGAGGAGAGGCTTTATTCATATCTTTCATCCCGACTTTTGATTTAACGACATCTGCATGACTTGTTGTCATTGCGAGACATGCAACGCTAAACGAAAGCTCTGGATGGCTATGTAGGGCGAATCTCAAGAGACTGAAGGGCGTTTCCCGAAGATGAGTTAACGCTCTCGCAGGTCAGCGGAAGAGGGGAAGCTCACGGTCAAAACCGTCGGGCTAAGCGGGTAGCAGTCTTATTTATTCTTTGAACCGGCAATGGGAACGAACCCCACAACCCCGGCGTCATAACCTCCCTTGAGCTAGCCTCCATTGGCCTGCGATTAGCCGTCGTGGGTGCTTCCGTGTTTTAATTGAACGCTCGTTCAATATAAATCGGTGGTTCGCTGCCCGCTCACAACAGGAGGCTTACCTTTGCTGAATCCGTTTATTGCTGCTGCTTTCCTTCATCTGGAGGTGCAGTTTTTATGAGTACATCTGCTACGCAAGCCAGCGGTTCGGTCCGCATGAATCCGCCGGTGTTTTATTTCGCGGCGTCTTTTATTCTGATTTTTGGCGTGGTCGTCATCGCGTTTCCCGAGGCTTCCGGCCAATGGTTGCTGGCGGCGCAGAACTGGGCGGCCAATACGGTCGGCTGGTATTACATGCTGGCGATGACTCTGTATCTGGTCTTCGTGGTGTTCACTGCGTTGTCTGGCTACGGCAAGATCAAGCTCGGTGCCGACCATGACGAGCCCGAGTTCAGTTATCTGTCCTGGGCGGGGATGTTGTTCGCCGCCGGGATCAGCATCACGCTGTTCTTCTTCTGCGTGTCCGAGCCGCTGACGCACATGTTGCAACCGCCGCAGGGCGAAGGCGGGACGACCGAGTCGGCGCGCCAGGCGATGCAGTTGCTGTTTCTGCATTGGGGTCTGCATGGCTGGGGGGTGTTTGCCTTTGTCGGCATGGCGCTGGCTTATTTCGCGTATCGACATAATTTGCCGCTGGCCCTGCGTTCGGCCTTGTATCCACTGATCGGCAAGCGCATCAATGGCCCTATCGGCTACGCGGTGGACGGTTTCGGCATCATTGCGACCATCTTTGGTCTCGGCGCCGACATGGGTTTCGGCGTGTTGCACCTGAACTCTGGTCTGGATTATCTGCTCGGCGTGCCGCACACCCAGTGGATTCAGGTCGGATTGATCACGCTGATGATGGGCGCGGCGATTCTGGTGGCGATTGCCGGTGTCGATAAGGGCGTGCGCGTCATGTCCGACATCAACATGTTGCTGGCCTGCGCGTTGCTGCTGTTTGTGCTGTTCGCCGGGCCGACGCAGCACTTGCTCAATACCCTGGTGCAGAACATCGGGGATTACCTGGGCGCGTTGCCGACCAAGAGTTTCGATGTTTACGCCTACGACAAACCGAGTGACTGGCTGGGCGGCTGGACAGTGTTCTATTGGGCCTGGTGGATTGCCTGGTCGCCGTTTGTGGGCCTGTTCATCGCGCGTATTTCCCGGGGTCGCACCATTCGTGAATTCGTCTTCGGCGTGCTGCTGATTCCGCTGGGTTTCACCCTGGCGTGGATGTCGATTTTCGGCAACAGCGCCATCGATCAGGTAATCAATCACGGCATGGTCGCCTTGGGGCAGTCGGCTATCGATGATCCGTCGATGACCCTGTATCTGCTGCTGGAAACCTACCCGTGGAGCAAAACCGTCATCGCGGTCACGGTGTTCATCAGCTTTGTGTTCTTCGTGACCTCGGCAGATTCGGGCACGGTGGTGCTTTCAACCTTGTCGGCCAAAGGCGGTAATCCCGACGAAGACGGCCCGAAATGGCTGCGGGTTTTCTGGGGTGTCGCGACGGCGCTGATCACCAGTGGCCTGTTGTTCTCCGGCAGTATCGATGCGTTGAAATCTGCGGTGGTGCTGACGTCGCTGCCGTTCTCGCTGATTCTATTGCTGATGATGTGGGGGCTGCACAAAGCGTTCTTCATGGAATCCCAGCGGCAGATCGCCCAGCTGTATTCGTTGGCTCCGGCTTCGGGTGCGCGGCGCGGCGGCTGGCGGCAGCGCTTGAGCCAGGCGGTGCATTACCCGTCACGGGACGAGGTGTATCGCTTTCTTGAGCAAACGGTGCGTCCGGCCATCGAGGACGTGACCAATGTGTTTGTCGAAAAAGGCCTGAATGTGGTCGCTCAGCCTGATCCGGCCAACGACAGCGTGAGTCTGGAAATCGGCCACGGCGAAGAAAGGCCGTTCATTTATCAGGTGATGATGAAGGGCTTCTTTACCCCGTCGTTTGCTCGGGGCGGCATGGGTTCCAAGCAGCTGAATAATCGACGCTACTACCGCGCCGAGGTTCACTTGAGCGAAGGCAGCCAGGATTACGATCTGGTGGGTTACACCAAGGAACAGGTCATCAACGACATTCTTGACCAGTACGAACGCCATATGCAGTTTTTGCATTTGGTGCGATAGGCAGCGAATCCGCCGTAGGAGCGACCGTAGTCGCGAGAGCATCAATTGCCCTCCCGGCTAAAGCCGGTCCTACGACAGATCATTCAGTGGCTTTTTGATCAGCCCTCATCACCCTCGTCGTCATCCCCGCCATCGATCTTCATGCCCAGTTCCTTGATCTTGCGCGTCAAGGTATTGCGGCCCCAACCCAGCAGCACAGCGGCGTCGCGACGGCGACCGGCGGTGTGTTTGAGGGCGGTTTCGATCATGATGCGTTCGAAGGTTGGCACGGCGCTGTCGAGCAGGCTGGACTGGCCGCGAGCCAGTGCCTGGTCGGCCCACTGACGCAGCGCTTGTTCCCAGTTGGTCACGGGCGCGGCGTCTTGCGGCAGGCTCAGCAGTTCAGGCGGTAAGTCGCTGATATGCACCTCACGGCCGGATGCCATGACGGTGATCCAGCGGCAGGTGTTTTCCAGCTGACGCACGTTACCCGGCCATGGCAGGTGCTTGAGGTATTCCTCGGTTTCCGGCTTGAGCAGCTTTGGTTCGACTGCCAGCTCCTGGGCTGCACGACTCAGGAAGTGCTTGGCCAGCGTCGGAATGTCTTCGCGACGGTCGGACATGCGCGGAATGTGGATGCGGATCACGTTCAGACGGTGAAACAAGTCTTCACGGAATTTGCCCGCTTGCACCAGGGTTTCCAGATTCTGGTGAGTCGCGGCGATGATTCGTACGTCGACCTTGACCGGTGTATGACCGCCAACACGATAGAACTCGCCATCCGCCAGAACCCGCAGCAAACGCGTTTGGGTATCGGCAGGCATGTCGCCGATTTCATCGAGGAACAGCGTGCCGCCATCGGCTTGCTCGAAACGACCGCGACGCAGGTTGGCTGCGCCGGTGAACGCGCCTTTCTCGTGGCCGAACAGTTCGGATTCCATCAAGTCCTTCGGAATCGCGGCCATGTTCAAGGCAATGAACGGCGAGGCTGAACGCGGGCTGTGGCGGTGCAAGGCGTGGGCGACCAGTTCTTTACCGGTGCCCGATTCGCCGTTGATCAGCACGGTGATGTTGGAGTGGCTCAAGCGGCCGATGGCGCGAAACACTTCCTGCATCGCTGGCGCTTCGCCAATGATTTCCGGCGTGCGGGTCAGGGTTGGTGCAACGTTGATGCCTTGCTGTTCCTGGGCATGCTGGTTGGCACGCTTGACCAGCGACACCGCTTCATCGACGTCAAATGGCTTGGGCAGGTATTCGAACGCCCCGCCTTGATAGGACGCCACGGCGCTATCGAGGTCGGAATGGGCGGTCATGATGATGACCGGCAGGCGCGGGTGCTGTTCGCGAATCCGCGCCAGCAGATCCAGACCACTGGCGCCGGGCATGCGGATATCGGAAATGATGACGTCCGGTTGCTGACGGGCCAGGCGGCTCATCACGCCATCGGCGCTGTCGAAGCTTTGCGTGGTCATGCCTTCCTGTTGCAAGGCCTTTTCCAATACCCAACGGATGGAACGATCGTCATCGACGATCCAGACAGTTTCACTACGGCTCATGTCGAAGCTGCTCCTTGTTCCAGCGGCAGGAAGATCGAAAACGTGGTGTGGCCAGGATGGCTGTCACACTCGATCAGTCCTTGGTGCTGACTAATTATGTTCTGGGTAATGGCAAGTCCGAGCCCGGTGCCGTCGGGACGGCCGCTGACCATCGGGTAAAAAATGGTTTCCTGAAGCTCGGCCGGAATACCGGGGCCGTTGTCGATGATTTCAACCTTGGCCACCAGCCGATGACGCACATGACCGATGGTGAATTGCCGCATGGCGCGGGTGCGCAGACTGATGCGCCCCAGGCGCAGCTCGTTCTGGCCGCTGATGGCTTGCATCGCGTTGCGCACGATGTTGAGCACGGCCTGAATCATCTGTTCGCGGTCGATCAATACGTCGGGAATACTTGGATCATAGTCGCGCACCAAAGTGATGCAACCCTGGCTTTCGGCGTCGACCAGACTGCAGACGCGCTCCAGCACTTCATGCACGTTGGTCATCGCCAGCGAAGGCAGTTTGTTTGAGCCCAGCATGCGATCCACGAGGTTACGCAGGCGGTCGGCCTCTTCGATGATGACGTTGGTGTAATCCTTGAGGCTTTCTTCAGGCAGTTCGCGGGCCAGCAACTGGGCCGCGCCACGAATCCCGCCCAATGGATTCTTGATTTCATGGGCCAGGCCACGCACCAGCATTTTGGTGGTTTCCTGCTTGGACAACTGGGCCTCTTCCTTGGTGATGCGCAGCAGGCGATCTCGGGGATGGACCTCCAGCAGCAGCAGGGTTTCGCCCTGGCTGAGGATCGGCGTAACTGCGTAATCAACCGTCAACGTCTGACCCGTCAGGGCGGTGAGCATTGCCTCGCGCTTGGTGAACGGGTGCGCTTGTTCCACGGCCTGACGCAGCGAGCTCAAGGCTTCTGCCGACTCGGTGAACAATTCGCTGATGAATTGCCCATGGCTGCGTTGACCGCTGATGGCCAGCAGCATTTCCGCCGCGGGGTTCATGTACTCAAGGCGCAGGTCAGCATTGAGCAGAATGGTGGCAGTGGTCAGGTTATCCAGTAACAAACGGTGCAGCGCGTCGCTGATAGTCATGAAAGTCGTTGACCTCTTTTGGCACATTGCAACCCAGGCAAGCCCGGTATCGCAGGCACTGGTTGGTCTTTTCCAGCGTTGGCAAAACCACTGATACGCTTGCGTACAGTGCAGATATGGGTGCTGTTACGGGGAAGTTGCAAAAACCAAACCAAGGCTCCGAAAAGAAGCGTTTAATCTGCAAATTCGGGCTTTTTTTGGACAGAGGTCTGCTTTTGGTCACAGGGGCGAGCTTTTTTCGACCCAAAATGGGTTCAAGCTCTCGCAAGCTGACAATTTAATGCACCAATATGGAGCTTAGCCGTTCAGGATCAGGTCGCAGTCAGAAAAAAGGCAGGAAACTGCTTTTTTCTTCGGGCTTGGTGCTCAGCGGGCATTCAGGACGAACGCCGTAGTCTTCAGTCTTGCAGGGCCGCGCCAGACGCTTCTGGGCCAGGGAGATGCGCTGCATGTGGAAAGGTTGGTTAGGCGTTCGCTCAAGAACCCGACCCGCTTCATCGACGATTTCCACCGACAGTTGATGCGTGCCTCGGTCGATATTGCTCAGGGGAAAGACCGGGCTGCGTCCGGCATCGGCGTACGGTTTGCCATCCACCAGCAATCGATAACCGTGCCCCGGCTGCAGCGCCGGGTCGCTGGTGACGCTGACAATCAATTCACCTGGAGCGCTGCGCACCGTGGCGTCGGGTTCAGGTACCAGAATCCGCAGCAAGTCGTAACGAAACATCGCCTTTGTCTTGGGCTTGGCCGGGCTGGCTTGCACGGCACGCTTGGGTGGCGCGCCAGTGGTGCTGTTGCTGGGCAGGATCTCCACCCGTTTGGCGTTCTTGCGAGGTTGGTCGGTGAAGACGCGATTCCCCTCGGCGTCGATATAGGTATAAACGTCGGCTATTGCCGGCAGGCCGACCAGCAGCAACAGCCAGAACACGGCGCAGCGCATCAGGCGCGACTCAAGGCTTGCCGACATGAACTCGCTGCACGGTGAGGGTCACGGTCGGACTCTGCTGAACAATGCCTTGTTGATCGAGCACGATCACCGCGAAGCTGTGTTCGCCACGGTCGAGGTTGACGACCTGCAACCGCGGAACATTGCCCGGCTGGCCATACGGATTGCCATCCACCAGCAGTTGCAATTGATGGCCCGGCGCCAGACGTGGCTGGATCATTACGCCAACGGTGAAGGTGCCGTTGTTGGCGCGCAGCGCTTCGCCAGCAGGCAGATCGGTCAGCTCCAGCACCTGATAGGCCGCCTCAGGCCGGGAAGCAGACGGGCGTGACTCACTTGGCGGGCTCTGCACCGGGCTCGACGGCTTCGGCGTTTCGACGCTATTCAGCGGCGGCAACTCGATGACCTCGGCCTTGATGCCATCCGGAGGCTGATTGGTAAACGCGGTGTTGCCGTTGGAATCGGTGTATTTGTAGATCTGCGCCGCCGCAGGCAAGGCGATCAACAGC
>Ga0247812_10002135_pt1 | contig 11111 bp, 17 predicted proteins | sample UWRJL149409B1_FD_178011 | JGI IMG/M metagenome (GOLD analysis project Ga0247812, IMG submission 178011) | Plant litter microbial communities from Arlington Agricultural Research Station in Wisconsin, United States - UWRJ-L149-409B-1 | ecosystem: Environmental > Terrestrial > Plant litter >...
CAAGCGTTCGTCGACAGGCAAAGCAAGAATGAACAACCGAGAAGCTTCCATTTCATAAGGGTCTCCGTGTCCCTGTAGGTTGATCCCAGCGCCATGCAATGCGTAGGGAGAAAGCAAGCTATCAGTCAAACGAAGAACGTTCAGTGACCAGCCTCACACACTACTGCTGCTTCGTTTAACAGGGCGAATGAATAAACAGGCGTTCAACCGCGCGGATAAGGGGCAGTGCGGTCATCGCGGAGGACCAATGCACGTCAGACTGAACTCCTGGTAGTCCACCCGTCCTGGGTTGTAGAACTGCCGATACCAGCGGTAAGCGGTGGCTTGGCCCACGTTGTTCTCGCTGCATGCAGGCAGGCCGGATTGGTTTCCAAAACTGCCGTTGGGGGTGCATCCGGGTTGCCCCGTGCAGGTCACGTAAGGAACGGACGCAAGCGCCGAGCTGCTGGGCCATTCCCAGCGATAGGGGTTGTTCGTCTTCCCCACCAGGTCGGACTCGCAGGCCTGGCGACAAACCGCCATGGATGTGCCCCCGCCGGTCCAGTTGTAGTCGCAATAGTGCATGCCCATGTTGGACACGCACTCGAAGTCATAAGAGTAGGCGTAGTTGATGTTTCCAACGTCTCCCAATGCGTTGCATTGCTCCGCGTAGCTCGCTGACTCGCTGACGTTCGCCGGCCAGTTCCCGGGCATCGGGGCAGGGGTTTCCGTGCGGACAACAGGAACGTTCTGGATGGCCCACGCCAGGCGGGCCTTCTCTGCTGCCGTCAGGCCGACCACTGAGTCGTGATACCAATACCCCACGCCACTCGATCCAGGGGGCGGTGGCAACTCGTCCACGGCCGCCGAATGCCACGCAGCGACCTGCAAGCTGCCATCGCTGCAGCGCGGGGCCGTCGGCACGCACGTGTTGACCGAATTGCGCTGGCTGCCGGTATCCGACCAGGCCGACCATCCACCAACGTTAGGCAATGGAACCGTTGTGCGACCGGCGGGGCAGGCGTAGGTGATATCCCGCGAACGGACCTGCTCCCATTCCTGCGACACGGTCCCCGTCATCCCGGAAGGGCATGACCCCGTGCGCGTGACCCACTGGGCCTGCGTTTGCCGCTCGCTGGTGGGGCACGCCTGGCAGTTGCTGGCAATCGTCTTTTTTACCTCGACAGCACGAGCCCAGGCTTCCGGATGCTCCCACGCCGCGTCGGTGTTGGGATCAACGCCTCCGTTCGGACAGACGGTGCGGGTGCGAAGCGTTTCCGTCCCCCACGTCCCCGCCGGGCACGTTCCCGTTTGCGTCAACGACTCTGCCTGCTGACAGGGCACCAACGCCGGCGGCAAGGTCGGTGGAAGGCCGATGGGCGAGGGCTGCGGCACCAACGGGGTCGCTGCGGCAGGGGGCAGGGCTGGAACTGGAGGAGGGGCAGGAGGCAGCCCCTCAGGCGAGGGCGTGACGGGATTCCCTGGGAGTGCATCGTCCACCGAAGGCGCGGATGCCACGGGTCCCGCTGGGGTCGTTGGTGCATCAAGGAAGGGAGACGGCACGGGTGCAGCCGGTTCAATGACAGTGGCCACCGAGCCTCCGCTTGCCAGCCCCGAGTAATACACCACCTCCAACACGTTCCCGCTCTCCTGGCAGGCGGCGGCCAACGTGGGCACATCCAACTGGCCTCCCGTGTTCCATTTCGCCGAGGTCGCGTCCACACGAACGTCCTGGACGTAAGCGTCTCCTGCCACTGCACTGAGGAACGGCACGCAAGCCCGGCGGGGCACGCCGGAGAACGCCACGGTGAAACTGTCTCCAAAGCGGCGAACCGTGGAGGGAGTGATGGCAATGGGACCGCCCCAGGCGTTGCTCAGCGCCGACCCAGAGGATGCCTTTCGGAAGTCGGCGGGCGCCAGGTTGTCCTCGACCACGCTAGACGCACTCACGTTTCGATACGTGCCCACAACGCCGTAGGAACGATCAATGGCGTTCGCCATCGCGCGGAGGTTCTCAACATCCGTTGCCACATACACCCGGGTCTGGACGCGGGGATAGAAGAACAACGCCGCTGCGCCCATGGCTGCGGCAGCACCCAAGGCCAGCAGCAACTCGGCCAGGGCAAAGCCTGGAGTGGGCGAACGTGGGCGTGGGCGGGCATGCGGTGTCATTCACTTCAGCATGCGACAGAACCGCGTTTTGACAAGCCCTGAGAGCATCTCCTGTTTTTAGTCAAAAATGGTTGAAATCAATGGGTTGACATCAGTTGGAGATGTGGTTGGATCGTGGTGTAGGAGCGGTTTAATGGGTAAATCGACCTACCCACAAAAAGGGAGTGAAGGCATGAAGATCCATCCCGTAGAGCCCGCTAGCAACGACCTGACGCACTTCCAGCTCCACACCGCCATGCAGTTCCTGGACCGCACCAATGGCCTGAATCAGTTGGCCGAAAAGCACCGCCGAATCCAGCGCCTGGCCACCCGCGCCCGCCATGAGCGGCGATGGAACAAGGAAGCGGAGCGCTTCGCATGAGCTTGAACATGGCCTTGCTTTTGGTCGGCATCCTGAGCACTGCGGTGTTCTACCGGGACCTGGTTGCCAACCCCCTTGACGCCGGGCGTGGATTGCTCCGGTTCTACCAACTACCGGCCCAACGTCGGCAAAGCAGCGTTCTTCCGGACGTATCGGCGGAGTGGTGGCGCGTGATGTTGTTGCCCGTATACGTTTTGTCGGCCTTGGTGCTCATCGGGATCCTGGGAGGTGGGCAATGAGCGCTGGGACCGAAAACCTCATCCGGGCCATTCAAACCAACGATTCGATGGCCTTCTACGGATGGCTGCACGCGCTCAGGGGAACGCCAGCCTTGGATGCCGGCGTGGCCGGTGATCCGGGCATCACCCCTTTGGCGGTGGCCGCGGTCATGTATGCCAATGTGCTCAAGTCAGACCGTCACCAAGCAGGGGGGTATGCGGCCATGGTTGCAGCGCTTCTGGACGCGGGAGCCAATCCCTTGGCGCGGATCGGGGAGCGTTTCGTTGTGAGGCGAAACCATGCCGGGAAGCTCGAACGGCGTCGGGTGGCCGATGGTAAGACGCTGGCTGAAGTTTGCGAGAGCGTTCTCGCCCCCGCTATGGAGGCCTGGTTTGAACGGTATACCGTCGACCGGATGAACACCGAACTCCACCGACACCACCCGGCGTTCGTTCAATCCCCACGGCACATCGCGGAAGTCGCCTGAAGCCAGAGCCGGCGGCTGCTCGCCGCCGAAAAGCGGTGGGGAGAAAAGGAGGGGAGGGCCACGGCTTCCGCCGGGCCCAGGCCTTGCTTAACCCAAGACGTCTGCACGGCTACAACCCCCTAGCTGCACGGCCCTTGCGGGAATAGGTTTGCATCGTAGTGTGTTGCACGACCTATCCATAAAAGGAAATATCCGCATGCGACTTGTTGTTTGTTGCTTCAAAGGGGGCGTGGGGCGCACAACGCTTTCTCTCAACCTCGCGGCCGCTTTCGCCGGCCAGTCCCGCGTGCTGGTCAACGACCGTGACCCGCAATGCGGTTCAGTGGCATGGGCTGCGCTGTCTGACGAAACCCCGTTCACCGTGGGCCGCTCGTCCTCCCCGGGGTTCGATCTGGAGATCCAGGACCTGCCGCCCAGCGCACCGGTGAAAGACCAGCTCCCGGACGGGGATCTCTACATCGTGCCCACGCTGCTGGACGGTGGCAGTTATGTGGTCTACCTGCGCACCATTGAGACCCTGCGACGTCAGGGCAAGCCGTTCCTGCCGGTGGCTAACCGGGTCAACCTCAAGCGTGCAGAACACCGCCGCCGGCTGGGAGACCCGAGCCTAGCAGGGGCCGTTGTCATCCCCGAGCGCGCGGCCCTGGCGAGCTATTACGAGCTGGGCGAGACCGTCTTCTCTATGCGTGGCGCAGGCGTAAAGGATGCACGGGAAGACATTTTGAGGGTGGGTGGAGCTATCCAAAAAAGGTTGACCGATGCTAAGGGGGCTGCATGATGGAGGCCCCGTTGCTGCCCCTGCCTGAGCTCATGGCTACCAAGAAGAACCCTGTCAAGAACGCCATGCGTAAGAAAGCCCCGGTCCGCAAGAACCTGGCCGCCGCCGCCAAGGTGGTTCACTCCAAGCCGGAGCGGGAATATGCACCGCTCATCGACTTGGGGCAGTTCTCTGAGGAGGAGTTGGCTGAGCTGATGGTGGCTGCAGGGGACGCCCCTGCGCGAAAGACGTATTTCGACTACAGCGAAGAAGCGCCCTACACCCGATCCGGGCAGAGGATCTACCTGGAGGTGGGGCGCGATTCAACGATGTTCGACTACCGCGACGAGAACGGGACGCGTGTAGAGCGAACGATGGTCACCGTTCCCCCAAAACTGCGAGAGCAGCTCCAAGAGATCACAGGGGAGGAGCAGCCCATCGTCACGACGTCGATCATCGCCCTCGCGTCCTGGGCCTGCCAAGAGCTCAAGAAGACCAAGCGGCGCTTGGTGGTGACGACGGCGACTGATGACCTGGACCCGGTGCGCAAGCAGGTGCGGAAGGCCATCGTCGCAAAAAGTCGAAAAACTCGCTGATCCCCCCACGCAATGGCGGTAGTAGGCGATCGAGCCCCTCAGATGGGGTGTTTTTAAGTTTAGCAGAGGCATGGAAGATGCTCATCAGCAATGAACCTGCGGTTGTTGCACTGGGAATGTCACCCGAAGAGGCGGCTGGGCTCGATAGGGCATTGGCTGAGGTGAGGCGGTTGCTAGGCCCGTTGGATGCCTATATGGCCACGTATGCAGGCATGCGGAACCCTACGCTGATTTTTGGTAGGAAAGCCGTTGATGCTCGGAAAGGGAATCCGCTGCTGATAGTCAGAAAAGTTCGTAACACCTATGTGCTGGGCTTCGCCAAGTCTCAGAAAAGCGGACGTCAAGTGCTCCAGTATTTTTTTGATGCCGGGACCTGGGGCGATTTGATCAAGGGTGAGGTCTACCCCCTGGAAAAGCTTGCAGAAAATAGCTCAGTGTTCGCATCAAAAATGAAAAGGCTTGGCACCTGGTTGAAGAAAGAACACGAGGATCTTTACGAAGTCTGGATCGAAGGTGAGTCGTTGATGCCATCTGACTATCTTTTGAACGATGGCCACAATGAGCAAGGCTCCCTTCTACTGGGGGAACTTCAGCAGCTTTCTTCAGAACCATCCATTACCACGCGAGTGCAACTGATCGATGCGCGGTTAGGTCAAGGAAATTTTCGGCAGAAGGTGCTTGATCGCTGGGGCCGGCGCTGTGCCGTCACTGGGTGCACAGTAGAGGCATTGCTTCGCGCCTCCCATGTTCAGCCTTGGGCTTACGTGGTGAAAGCCAATCAGTCGCTACCGGGCGCGCCGGATCCACGTCTGGATCCTAACAATGGGCTGCCGCTTGTGGCGACCCTTGATGCGCTGTTCGATTCGGGCTTGATGACCTTCAACGACGATGGTTGTGCGCTTTTTGCTGACGCTTTCATAGAAGAAGAACTCATTGCAAAAAAGCTCATTCCCGCGCAGGCGCGTCTGAGAAGCTTGCCCGGGGGTGAGTTGAAGCGCTACCTCCAAATCCATCGGGACGAGGTATTTCAACGGCCGAGGGGGAGCGCGAGGCAGGGCCGGGCCGCCGATTAAAGCCAGCTCTAGGCCGACGCGGAATAATGGCCATGGCAAGGGCCACACCGCCGTATAGTTGGATTTCCGTGTGCTTGATGAGGTGGGTGAGCGGTTCGTTTCCGATGTCTGGGCAGCGGAGATCTCGCTCGCCGGGGCCCTACGGCAGTCGATGGACCGGTGCCTGGACCAGAATAGGTGAACGGTCGAAGCACGCTCATGTGCGATTGGAATGCTTAGCTATTGCTTCAATGTGCTTGGCAAAGCACGTTTAGAATATTCGGAAGGAGCATCAATCTTGGAAGATCCTCGACGACAGTTGGTAGAAATCACCTTGAGCTGGGAAAGGGCATTCGGCAACGCCCGATCCATCACATCGGCTCTGTCCGAGCATTGTGCTGCCGTGCTCCTTGGCTGTCCCCTGGCCGATTACTCCACAAGCAAGAGGGCTGCAAGGGCAGTCCAACGGGGCTACGACTTCGTCTACCGAGGCCTGCGCTGCCAAGTGTAGGGAAACCGGCCTAGTGGGAAGCGTGGGAGCGCGGTGACCTGGGTGCCGAAGCCGAGAAACTACGACTGGGACCGGTTGATCTGGATCCTCTACAACCCTGCCTACGAGGTCCAGGAGGCCTGGCTCTGGGAGGTGGAGGCCTACAAGCTCCGGTTCGATGAGGTCCAGCGTCTAGGGCCGGCGCACATGCGCTTGGGGAAACCACTTGCCGATCTGATAATCTCAGGTGACGGATCATCATGGAGCGGTAGATGAGTAATCAGGTTACATACGAAGAGTTGATTAAGCTGCTTAACGAGATCGACCCTTTTTATAAATCAGGGAACTCGATTCCTGCGGAAAGAGCATTCATTCCTATAGCTGTATGGGAGCGCTTCAGAGCTCTTATAGGGCGCATTCAACTTGAAGAGCATACGCAACACGTTAGTTCTGAGGAGCGTCCAATTGATGCGATCAAGTTCCCAGGAAAGCCTGACATTTCTAGCGCGAACCAGCGGGCTGAAGGTGGCTATTCGGATGGCTGGAATGATGCGCTTACGGAAATCCGAAACATCAACACGCGTAGGCTCTAGTCCCGTCAGCGAACGCTGTATTCCGTGTTTTTAGGTGGCGTTGCTAACACTACACGGCTGGCTACCTCATCGTGAGGGGGGGGCTCTGGCGAGCCACGAAATCTGGCCTCAGCGGGCCGGAGAGGGAACGCTTGGTCCACGAGCTGATGGACGCGCGGCGGGCCGTGAAGTCGGCGAAGTCCAACGGGGACAAGGAGGCTCTGGTCGCCGCCCGGCGTGCCGCGGACAGCGCGAAGAGAGGCCAGGGCGAACGGGGCCCGGTGTGGTGGACCGATGGGCCGCCGGATTGGAACCGGCACCTGGTGGAGAACTCGCCCTATGCGGTGTGGTTCTCTGAAAGACGAGCAGTAGCAGGTTCAGCGTAAGCCATCATGCCTTTGGCTGGGCACTCATTTCTGACAGGCCGAAATCCATTTCAAGGTGGAGAACAACGGCGTCGACGACGTTGGGCGTCTGGGTGGCTCCTCTGGCGAGAAGGCTTCGCTTATAGCGATCAACACAGTCCGAAACAACAACGTGTTGACCATCTTCCTCCGCAACAAGCACGACCTGTTCTAGGGCGCGATACATCAAAGCTTGGTAGCGCAAATGGTCAGGGAGAATGACGTTGGGTATCTCAATCACGGTTGGATAGACATCAAGCACCATTGCTGATGGATAGTTCGAATCATCCCTGCCTTCGTGTTTAAAGTGAAGTTTGAATAGACTGGAAGCTCCGTTCCCGCCATACGGTTGAGCCCATAGCTTCCAAGGTGAGGTGAAGTGAGGAGCAAGCACGCTCATAGCGGCAGCAACCGGCCTGTAGCTTCGATCCCTCAAGGAGATTTGTTCAACCATTGCAAGGTCCATTTATCGCTCTCGCTCCATGTTCAGGGACCGTCAGCCAATCTTTGCCCGATAGGTTGAGATCTTCAGCCGCACCCATCGCTTTCCTCCTGGGGTGCTTGGACAGCACCCGCCTTCCGGCCGCCTCGGCGGCTGTTATTGGCATTGGCCATGATCCTGGCCACCTCTTCTTTGTCACCGCGCACCAAAGCGATCAGCGCCAAGCCGCGCGCGTCCCACAGCCGCACGACGCCTTTCCGTGCGCGCGTCAGGTCCACCCCGGAGCGCCGGGCCAGCTCGTGGCCCACCGCCCGGTGGTCGGGCGCTTCTTCCTTCAGCAGGTCAGCCACTTGCCACCTCCACGCGCTTGAACTCAATCACCCACACCCACGGGTTTTCCGCCCAGATGCCGCCGGTCGAATCCCACAGGGTCATGCTGCGGACAGTCAGCGATTCGTGCGCGCCGCCGTTGAAGGTGAACCGACCGTTGAGTTGCTCAATTCCTTCAGCCAGCGCATCGGCTTCACTGATTGCCTGCAGCCGCTCCACGCGCACGTCGGTGATCTCCAGCACCAGGCGGCACGCCCAGCGCGGCATGGGGATGCTGGGGCGCCACCGGCCCGGATCGCATCGGGCGAAGCCTTCGCGGTAGTAAGCGATCTGCTTGCCGTCATCCGACACGGTGGATGGCAGGCCGCCCCATGGGCCCCAGCGCTCACCATCGGCGCGGTGCTGGCCGTACGTAGGGAAGATGGCGTGCGTCTCCCTCACCCACAACCGGTCGCCGGGCTGGCCGAAGGGGCAGTACACGATTGGGCCGCCATACTCCCAGTAGCAGCCACGGAGCGGGGGACTTCCTTCGATCATGCATGCCGTGCGCACGATGTTGGCGCTAGGTTGCGGCTTCACCAGCCGCCGGGTCTGCGTCTTCGCGCCCGACAGGATGGCGCGCACCATGGCACCGTTGAACAGTGTAGGGTGGGTGACCCGTTCGGGCGGGTACATGCAGGTGCACGGCAAGCCGTTCGGCACCACCGGTGATCTGATGCACTACATCGGGATCGGCTCAGATCCGAACGCCGCCAGCAAGGCGAACGGCATCTTCTGGATCGACAACAAGGGCAACGCCTATTTTGGTGGCAGCTTGTCGGCGGGTACGTTGCGCAACGCAGTACAGACCACATCCACTGCAGGCAACGCCGAAATCATCAACGGTCCATTCTCGACATTGGGTCGGCAGAAGAGCGTGGTGGTCAGCTACAGCCTGCGGAAGACGGACACGGCCACCACCGGCACATGGAACCCGCCGAGCGGTGCAGTGAACGCTACGATCTACATCTACCGGAAGGTGGGAAATGGCCCAGAGCAAATGATCAACAGCTTTGTGGTCAATGGCGCGTTCGAGGTGTTGAACGAGACTGGCGGGCCGTCCAAGCTTGTTTCGACCATGAGCGGTGCGCATACGTTCAACGACAACACGCCGGGCACCGATCAGTTTACATATCGTGCAATTCTGATCAGCCGCAACGTCGCTGCCTCAACACCCAGCAGTGGCACTGTGAATGTTGAGATACAGCAGAGCCTTGGAATCATTTCAGTGGAGCAATGAGCATGAGCCTCATCCTTTCCGAGGGCGGCAACAATGCGGTGGAAATGTTCGCTACCCGCATCGATGTGCAGTGGGACTTCCGCACCAACACGGGCCCGGTGCTGTTCCACTTCGAACGGGTGGACTGGGACCGGTCCACCCACATGGTGAATGTACGTACCTACGAGCGCACCGTCCGCCAGGACATTGCCGGGTTGATCAACGGCCAGTACACCATCACCGATCCATTTACCGGTGAGCAGCTGACCGAGCCGGGCTGGAAGCTGATGGCGCTGATCAAGTCGGCGACGGAGCGGGTGTGGGACGCCGAGGCTGTAATCACTCAGCCGCCTTCGGCACATGGACCGCTCCCGGATGATGAAGCACTGGACCTCGCACCACCGTAGTAAGCACGGTGGCATAGCGGCCGGAAGTAGGGCGGGAGCAGGATGCTTGCAGGCATCCCGATTCCCGCCGCAACACAGGTGGTCTCAGCACCTGGCCTTGGCCGAAGCCCGACTGGGGGCCGCCAGGTGTCAATATCCGCATCGTCTGTGGCGAAGCGCGGCGCGAGGCAATGTTTATCCCCATCGATATCGACCAGATGCTGGACTGCTCGCGGTTCAGATGATCGGCTGCGCCGACTTTCTTTCAGAGGAGGACTTCATCCAGAGCTTGGAGCTCTCACCTACCTCGCTGCCGGTGTGGCGCCTCAGGCCAGGGAGTACGCTTTGCGTCGCACTGGCAAGCTGATTGCGGGCAGCGGCAGCATCCTGTGGTACAGCCTGCGGTCACTGCGCACCATGAACGGGCACGCGTGGGCGGTCACCGAGGCATCTGCTGAGTCGCCGCAGGATCACCCCTGCATTCACGGAAAGTGACGGGAAGGTACTCTGTAAACGACAGACGCAAATTTTACAGAAGTCTCCTGTCCAGACAGCTTGCCCCCGAGCCGCTCCGCGATCCGGCGGCTCGCCTGATTGGCAACGGCCACTGGATAGCGGTAGGCGGCTGGACAGAAGCGCACGTTCGACCAATCAATGAGCGCCTTCACTGCCTCGCCTCCGTAGCCATGTCCGTGCTCTTGCTCGCTCACCCAGATGCCTAGTTCGGGCTCGTTTACGTCCCGCCTGTGCAGGGCGGCTACCCCGACGAACTGATCTGTATGGAGGCGGCGTACGACGAAAGTGAACTCCGACGCATCTTCCATCGAGCGGATCCACTGTTGCCAGATACCCTCGAACTCGTCCCTCGTGGGCGGTTCGAAAGACATGTAGCGCGTCAGAGTGGGCGTCAGCGCACCAAAGACCTCGTCCGCGTCGGCTGGAGAGAACGGCTTGAGCGAGAGGCGCGGGGTTCGTATTGCATCCGAGGAGTTGGCGTCTGGGTGCATCCGGATCTTTCGCTTCACGAAGAGGTGTGAGCGTAGCATTCCGCTGTTCCGCTCAGACCACCGGCTCCAGTAACTGTTCCACGTTGTAGCGCGGAGAGTTCACCGCTCGGCTAACTCCGTGTGCCCCATCGCAGGGGCTCGCTGGCCAGCAGCATCGCCATTGCGTCGTCGGGCTCGGCGGTCATTCAGTCGTCAACTTGGTTCGCTTGTAGCCACACCGGCATGCGATCAAGCTAGAAAAGGCCATGCATCCCCGAACGCTAAATCGTTAAGAAAATTGTTAAAATATGATGAGGGTGAACTGTTAATTTGAAGCCATGACATGAAAGTTGGAAAACGCAATGCCCGTTAGAGCTGTTGTTTATGTGAGTCGGGTAGCAAGAAGGATGGCTCCAAACGAACTCGACGCGTTGACCGCTGGCGCAAGCTCCTTCAACCGGACTGCAGGCGTTACGGGCGTCTTGCTTTTCGACGGCGCCCGCTACCTTCAGTACTTGGAAGGGCCGGAAGACGGGGTCTCGTCGGTGTACGGCCGGGTGGTGCGTGCAACGAGGCACGCCCAGCTAGAGGAGCTGGCCAAGGATGTAATTGGGTTAAGG
>Ga0247812_10002136_pt1 | contig 11105 bp, 7 predicted proteins | sample UWRJL149409B1_FD_178011 | JGI IMG/M metagenome (GOLD analysis project Ga0247812, IMG submission 178011) | Plant litter microbial communities from Arlington Agricultural Research Station in Wisconsin, United States - UWRJ-L149-409B-1 | ecosystem: Environmental > Terrestrial > Plant litter >...
CCATGTTCCGCGCTTCCATTCTTGCTCGTATGGATCACTAACCAATCCGGCTACTTTCTCCGGTCGGACCGTTATGATGAAGCTGGTCGTAGATACTTCCTCTTTTTCTATAATCATAAAAGGAGTGAACCTTGGAGCGCTGAAGATTTGTAGCTTGTCGTTAGGGGAATCCCCAAGAGCAAAGAAAAGAGTGCCGCCGAGAGCACAAAGTACAGTAATTGAGTAAACCCAGCTGTCCACCTTTGCTACACGCGCTCGATCTTGAGGCGATGGTGGCTTTGTATATATTTTCAGTCTTCGAATAGGACCAAAGCGGGCTAAGGGTATCCAATATCCATTGTGGTACCGCCAATCTTCGTTGCCATCATTTTTAGAGCTGGTCGACAATAGCTGTCTCCTAGGGCCATTGACAATTGAGCTGAGAACTTTCACATCTGGCACGGATTTGAATCGCTGCCGGCACAAATTGGAGAGCAAAGGCCGTATATTTGTTCGTATTCTCTCCATTTGAGGAATGTTGAAGTTGGATTGATGTTGAGATACTGAAGTTTCTGCCTAGGGCGGTGAAGTGGTTCTTAACGACACCCTCTATTTTATTTCATAACGCCCGACATATCCCACAATCCACTCTGATCATCGCAAAGCAAGTTGAGTATTAACGTATTTTTCTACGAGGACAATCTAGGTGAGCTTGTTATTCCCATATAATATGTAATACTTGCAAAAGTGCACCGCGATGGCAAAGAGAATCACAAGTGAGCAGCTCTAAGGTGGCAGCTGTTAGTAGGATGGAGAACTAAGGTTATATGATGTTGTATTTGCAGTTCTCAGACATCGAGTAGAGTTTTGTCAGCTCTGCGTATGCAAATTCATAGTTCATGTTATCAACCATTGTCGGAATTCCAATAACCCAAAGCATCGCTATTCTTATGTTTCACTTCTTCATCACTGTCACAAGCTGTGGGCACAATCTAGGCAAGAGTTTTTATTTTAGATGCATCTGTGGTCGGAAGACCCTACATCTATCCACGCATGCCATATAAACTTAGGATTCATCTAAGTACTTCACGCTTTACTGTCCGGTTTCATTCTCGGCCTCATCTTCAGCCTTATCCTCAAATTCACCAACCATTTCAGCTGCCTCCGAAATCTCACCACCAACCTTCTCCGGCTTGCCATTAACCGACTGCTCACCTCCCTTAAAGACTCCCCAGCCAGATGGGGGTCCCTTCTTGGCCTTTTTCAAAATTTTCTTCTCTTCCTTCTTAGCAGCTCTCATCTCAGCTCTTGTTGTTGGTGGAGGGCGAATTGGCTGAGCAACCTTGACAGGACGTCCATCAATACCCAACATAGCCTTAGCCAACGCATGGGTGTTTGGGGCAATCTCCTTCATCTTCTCCTCCATATTCTTGCCAGCCATCTCAGCTTTGGCCTCCTTCTCATCCTCCAAAGCCTCCTTTTCATCTGCGGCCAGGCAGACAGGAAGTGCCAAGTCATACTCATCCATCCGATTCTCAGCCAAAAGAATTGGGCGATTGAAAATTCGCTCAATATCGTAGATTAGCTCATCAAGGTGAGTGTCAAGAAGATACTGAGCAGTGATTTGATATCCGCTCTTGGCAAATCCGACCGCCCTAGTGTAAAGACGATTGTACTTGAATAAGACAGATTTCTCCTCGACTGTAACGTAACCACTAAGAGCCAAATTGTGAAGCAAGTGTCGGAGTGGGTATCCAGGAAAAATCTCAGCCTTGAATTGGCCATTTCCAAATCCAATGACTGATGGAGACCATCCTGGGACATCTTTATACTCGGTCTCGAAAACGTAGCGCTTAACAAGGTTGTAAATAAGATCATACCACTTGACGGCGGCAGGAGTAATGGCAGGCTCGACCCATTGCTTGGTATCGTTCAATCTAGGCTTGGTACCACCCTCGACTGGCCAACCATACTCTGGCTTACCTGGATCAACCTTAAAGTTGTCGTTGTAGCCACCAGGGACCCAGTTCCAGTTAGTTGGAGCAGCAGTACCAATTGGCGTCCAATCAAGGACACGCTGAGGGCTATGACTTCTTAAGACCTCCATGAGAAGGGTAGGAACCTTCGCAGTAGCCAAGCTCTCCCGACGCTCAGCTGCAAGGGCACGTTCTCGTGCTTCATTGGCGAGCTGTTCTCTTAAGGCATCAGCGGACTTGCATCCTGACTGAGATTCAGCCGCCTTTCCCTTGCCTTTGTCGCCGCGACGCTTGTTGAAAGATGGCATTGCGACGTTTGGCTCTTTTCCTTCGAGAAGACGGAGAGAACGAGCACGAGCTAGATGAATTTGCTCTGGATTATCGGGTTCGAGATCGATAAGATCGGGAATGTAAGAGACGCGCTTGTGGAGAACTGCGTTCGTTACTGGAATCTCAGTAAGGGTAAGCGAACCGTCGAATGGAGCTGTGGGAGTGTTAGGATTGAGCGTAGATCTAAGGTTGGACACTTACCTTCAGCGACAACAACTTGGCTCGCAGCGACTTCGGTATTCGCGGACTCGATGGTTGGCTCGATCTCTGACAAGACATTAGCGAAGTCAATTAATACTCAGGTGTGAAACTCACCGCTTGCTGGAGCAACTTGGTTTTCACCAATTTCGGTGGTAGCAGACTCCGAGATTTGTTCAATATCTGGCAGAGTTAGCAGGTGCCTTGGCTTAGTAGATGTGAAACTCACCTGCTTCAGCAGCAGCTGGCTCAACCGGTGCAAGAGAACTCGCGTTTTGGAGTTGCTCGATGGCTGATAGTGTTAGACAGATACGCAGATCCCGAAGAAGAAATACTCACTTGCAGACGAACGTTTTGCGTTGTTGATCAGCGCTAAAGCTTGAGATACTGCCCAAGCAAGTTAGAAAGACGCGTGGAAAAAGGGAAAAGGGAAGTCTTAAAAGACGAGGGCCTTACAGTCTGCCATCTTTTTTGGCTAGTTCTCGGTTAGTAGGCTAGTTTATTTGTTAAGTGGAGCACCAGCAGCCACACACGGGTGGAAGAAGGATTCTCCGAAAATGAAACTCACTAAGTTGTTCTGTGTGATGTGAGTTTGCTCTAAAGATTGATGAGGTTTCCAACGAAAGTGGTTGGAGGTTGTTTGGAGAAGAAGCTCTCGCGATTTTGACAACTCTTAAGGGTCAGAATTAGGTACTAAATGAGAGACTAGCTGCTTTTGTCCTTTGTGAGGTGGTGGTGCGTGCTAATTGGCTGGGGGACTACTGAATCCTCGAGGATATAGCTGGTATTTGGGCTTAAGCGAGATCTCATCTGTCTTGAAGCATCTTTTGGAGGTCAAAGGCGAATTGTAGCTTGTTAGGGTATCATGGTAAGAAGAGCAGACACCTCGCAAATGCATGCTGATAGACACGAAAAACCTTAACAGGCGTATTTTGGTGTGTAATTGGGGAGTAAAAACTTAAGAAACTGATACTTGTGATTGAAAACCTGCTTCCAAACCCTCTAGGCACGTTGTGATTCTTACATTTGATTTAGTACAGTTTCAATTCAAATCATCATCCGCAACCTGTATATATGACATACTAGATGTTAGAATGCTTAGGATTTTGATAGCTACTCACAAATACGAAGGTGAGATCTTAGCAGCATGTTCACGAACTGTAACAAAAACCCTATTCAGCTGCCGCATCTCCCCGTGATTAAAAGAGCAAGTCTGAAGCAACTGAAGGCCGCCTAACTTAACATGGGGCCATATTGCCTATATAGCTGTGCACTTGCATGCCACTGGAAACAAGATAGACTGCATGTCGTGTTTGTGAATGCTATGAGTTTTAGGAAGCTTTTCGTGGGTGTAGTTGGGGAGAAGTGCGTGTGAATTTGGTGTGCGCACTCTGAACAGTACAAACTTCTCATAAGTAGATAGCCCAAATGATTCATCTGCTGCATATCTGGGTGAGTTATATCTTGTTACATGTTACAGGAAACCTCTAAACTTGTTATTGCAATGGGTGGTGCAGAGTTGTGGTTGCAAATTAGCCGAGGCGGCCGCAGGGGCAACAACAAGGCGCTCGGACCCATTGCCCAATCTCTGTGCACAACATAACAAAACATCACCTGCATACATTTTACTTGTACCATTCTATCAGACAAACTCAGGGTAACTTAAGATGCACTAATTGGAATTGTCATTTCATATTATCCTTCCATATCGTGAATTTGGTTATATCCAAGGTGTTAATCTTGATAAATTTTGCATCCTGAAAATGATGACTTGAACTGAATGACTCATTCATATCTCCTCCTTCTTGTTTAACCAGATTATTTATTTCATGGAGAATCGTAGTTTAGATCCGTCCCAGTTATTTGTTCCTAGAATTTGGGAGGAAGTTCTCTTTTAAACCCATTAGGCTTTGCCTCCACTGCAATCATCTGAAACCGAACGATACAAACGTCTCCCTGGGTGTGATATAGCGTCCAACTTTTTGTTCCAACTATTTTGGACTTCCTGATGAATTCTAATGTAGTCCTTTGCATTGTTGCATCTTTCTATATTATTGGGTTTCTGTAATACCTTGCAGTGCCATAGAGTAATCTACAAACATATAAACAAACTCACCTATGAAACGGGAGGAGCAGAGAAGTCTTCCAGAGTGAGTTAAATTGTTAGCAGTGCAAATTGCTTACTTAACGGCTACGGTATAGTGCCGTCGTTCAAGGCTTTCAGATTAAGGATATTGATCAGATGGCTGTAAACCAATTGGTTTACAAATTTCTCAACAATCACGTCGGCGCACATACTCGTCACGGCTTTTTTCATAGACTCGGTCTCAACCGGCTGGACCTCAATAAAGAGGGTCTCGTCAGCAGTATTAACCTTGAGTTTCTGAAGCTGGTCCACGCCTAAGATAACAGGAAACATTTTCTGCCATGGGTCATCGCGGAGCAAGAAGATCTTATCACCAGTACCGTTGGATAACCACTCAGCAAATGCCTCAGATCCCCCGAAATAAGCAAAATATGTAAAGAACATTGTATCACGAACCCTCTTTTGATGTATGATGTGCGGAAAAGCACCATTCAATAACAACCAAGCAAGAACATCACATAATACAATCTACAAACATTAAGAAACGTCTTTTCAGGCAGATTGATTCATTGCTATATCCCGCAAATAACCTCTATTCTTTTCATCTACAATGAGGCCCACACCCCCACACAAGATAAACAGCCACCACCTCCCTTTTACTGCTCCTCCTCCTTCCCCTTCTCCCTCCTCTCCTCCGGTTTCCCCCATTTCTTCTGCCATATCTCCGGCAAAGACTCCCAATTCTCATCCAGATCCTCTCCCGGGCGCAAATATCTCCCCAATCTCGGTGGTGAGTTAAAGATTACGCGTGGCATGCGGCCAGGTGGTGTTGGTGGAGTGCCATTGGGATGGCGGGCGGTACGTGGGTAACGAGGACGACGACCACGGTTTCGGGGTCGGCTAGAGTGGTGGGTATGGCGAGCTGCGGTAGGAGAGGAGGGGGAGGAGACTCGGGGGCGCTTGGTTTCTCGTTCTGGGGAGTTGCTGGTACGACGTTTGGGGTGGGTGGTGAAAGAGACTGCGGTGGTTCGACAGTTTGCGGCAGTGGAAGCGAGAGGAATGGCAATGGTCGGTTTGTCGTCGCCGTCGCTGTCGGCGGTAAGATCTATGACCATTGGCCTTGAGGATTGGGTGGCAGGTTCGTCATTTTCGCTATCGGCAGTGAGATCTACGACGGTTGGTTGAGATGGGATGGTGTGCTGTTGGATTTTAAGAGGAGGGGAGGTGTGATATCTGAAGAGGGAGATGGAGGTTTTGTTTGAGGCGGCCATTGCTGCTACTGGTGTTGCTATTTTGTTTGTTGTGATGATAAGAGTGGTTTGGCTGATTTGACTTACAAGCTGACGTTGTATCGTGAATAATATAATGGAAAAAAAGAAAGAGGCCAAGATTTCTATTTCCAGTGGACATTCACGTGAGAATTGACCGAAAGGAATGTGGTTGGATAAGAAAGCTCTGGAAAGTTAGTGATGGCCGAATGTTGGAGGCTTAGAAGAACAATTGAGTATTGTGCGTTCCCAGTCTAGTGAAGATGATTTTAACACACGAAGCAAGTCAACCTGAATAGAGTAGATGCAGTTAAGTGGGTAACTCAGACCATAGTTAAGGTGGTTGAGTATAGAACCTGATAGTCTCTTGCAAGTTACAAGCTTGCCGATTAAAGATCTAATGACTTGGCTCTGGCATTTCACAGACACCATTGTGAGAAGAAAGCCTTGAAGAAAAAAAAGGCAAAAGACAAGAGAGTCCCTATTCTTGCTTCCTGTATTGCTGTGTTCAAGGTCTTCATTTTAACTCTGTATGTGAAGACGATCATGGTGGAAGGAACAGAAAGCTTAGTTTCTATCAAGGATAAAATAAACAATGGATGTGAAATTTTGAACGGGGTTTTGCGCGAGTAGGATAAGCAATGGCTGCTGTTTTACAACATGAACCTGCTCCTCAGCAGCTGCCACCTGAAAGAACAAGATATTGAAAATGAAGCTCGCAAGAAGCATTAGAAGAACATAAATAATATTGCACAAAGGCAAGGCACCCACCCTTACCATGTGTGGACACCGGGGAGTCACAATAATATTCCGACATCAAGAAAATCAAAGAAGTATCAGAAAAATAAAGTGCAAGAAGTGTCATGACAATAGATATAAATTTCAATAAAGCGCTGAAACGCCATCGCTATGCTACCTAATTTGAATATCTAAAATGCCAACGTCCGAACGGAAACTGGGATGAGCGAAATTATATCCCTCTGACTTTCCTGTAACTAGGTGGTTTGACGGCACGACGGATAAGTTTGACCGCATAAGGTGGGATAAGTGATATTGAGCCGATAGTTAGGACACGCCATACGAAGCCCCTGGGAGAGTGTTAGCATTGTAATTACTGTGAGCACATATACGAGCGTAGTGAAGGTGGAAGGTAAGCGATGAGGTGAACATACCAAGTCACAATAAACGGCAAGTCAAAGTAACCTCCCAAGAATGGTATGCTCCCAAGGTATATAAATAGCGTCCCAACCAAACTCATAATCATAACAGGATGCCATGTTGTAATCTCAAATGCGACCATGATCAATTCATTCAACACCAACACTGTGAAGCTCACAGCAACCATCTTCGGCGAGTTTACCTCTGTCAATATTTGAGAGAGTCCTTGGATCATACTTCCCTGGTAGATAGAGACGGCGACCCAGACAAAGAAAGTTTTGTACGAGAGGGAGTTTCCAGTCGTGAGTTCTTTGTATAGTTCTGGGTAGAGATTCGCGAGGTTCTCATCGACGTCCCGGTCGAGCACAAGGGAGAATACGGGCATAGCTGTATAGACGGTAGCATAACCAACAAGCAGCCAGTCTTTGTAAAGACCTTCTGGCTCAAATTTTATGGCTATGGAATAGACAGTCTGAGCGACAGAGATGATGAGACCACGATGAATAACAAACTGTGCGAGTTTGGCGCTCCGTTTATAGGAGTTGCGGCCATGCCATACTAGCAGTTTGGTAAGGTGACAGAACTGCTCAATCGAGAAATCGGCAGCGAGAGAGGCTTGCCGACCTTCCTTGCCTACGATGCCAACGCCAACATCGGCAGCTTGGATCATACTCACATCGTTCCCACCATCACCGATGCAGCAGATACGCTTTTTCGTGAATTCTCGGATTAGTTTTGCGATATCAGCTTTTTGTGTCGGACTGCAACGACATGCTACAACGGCAGGGAGAAGGACAGCGAGACTGATAAATTCTTGGCGATAATGGGTAAGGAGGAGAGCGAGTGATTCACCATCAATTAGCAGACACGCGTCGGTCTTAGATCGGAGAAAATCGAGGTGGTCTTGTGCGAGGTTCTTGTGCTTGAGTTTGGCAATGGTATGGATATATTGGCCTCTGGCAACGAGTTTTGCCGAGACAGCTACACAGCGCGCGGTCTCGACTTTGTCACCTGTCAACATCCATATTTTGATACCAGCATTGCGAAGGAGCTCGAGTGATGATTTGACGTCTTTCTGCAGTTTGTCTTCAACACCGGTGACACCTAGGAGTTCAAGGTCGCGCTCCAGGTGGGTGGCCACGACAGCAGCGACTTGGCTGTCTCGATTAATAAGAGATGCTGAGGCGGACTGATAACTGCTTTTGAACTCTTGGTATTGTTGCACGGATAGCCGTTTTCTCCCCACTACTAGAGTTCGGAGACCTTCGCGGGCCATATTTGCAGTTTCTTCATCCAACCAGTCATTTGCCGCGACGATAGAAGTCATAACTGTATCGGCACCTTTCTGATAGAACCAAATTTCACCAGACCCGTCCTTCGCTGTAGTGCCAGAGCCATCTTGAAATTGCACGATGATACCCATCCTCTTTCCATCAGAGGTAAATGGGAATACCTCAAGAATCCTAACGCGAACAACTGGACGTCCAGAATCTACGGATTCGAGAAGCATACCCTTCCGATCACGATGAATTAATCGGAGACCTACTGCTTCGGTCCACTTCACAATCGCAATCTCATCTGGAGAAGATGCTTGATATGAAGTCACGGTTTCCCCATTTTCTTCATCAATTGTGGGTGTAACATTGTGACAAAGAGCTAGAGCTAGAACGACATCTCTGACACGTGCTCCAATCTCTCGACGACTCCTGCTAGCAACCCCTGTAGTGGCAGCAACAAAAGTTGAGGAAGGAGTTACAAGCTGCACATCCGCGTTTCCTGGAATAGAGAAACCCTGCTTGATATAAGAGGCAACCTCATCCATTGCTTCATTTGCGTATGAAACTGTTCCCACATGTATTTTTTTCATGTCCATTTCGTTTTGTGTTAGAGTTCCTGTCTTGTCACTCAAAAGGTATTCTATCCGGCCAAGATCTTCTGGTATAGTACTCGTACGGACAACAGCGCCTCTAATTCCGGTATCCCGCTGGATAAACCAAGAATAAACGGTCTTTCCCATGTCTAAGTTGACTCGCAAGCTAATAGGAACAATGGTTGAAAACAGAACCAAAAATCGTACAATCTTCACATACCAAGCAAGATCCGGCTTATATTCTTTCTGCGCAAACTCCAAGATAACAAGCACGACTGAAAGTGTCAACGTCAACAGACAGAGAATCTTGGTCAGAGAGTTTATTTCATATTCCAGAAGCCCCGTTTTGGAACGAGACACTGAGGTGGAAAGTGCTGATCTGGTTTGCGGCCCGGTGTATACAATCACGGCCAACGTCGTGGCATTGGAGGCAAGAACTGTATTAGCCCATGCGGTGTTGTCAATGGTCAGGGGCGCAGATTTGGAATCTTCGGTTCCAGCTTCGCTCCTTAATGGTGACGCTCTGGGTACATGTGGATCATACCCGCCATTTGACATTGGTAATATCTCAATAGTACCTACAAAATCATTGACCTTCTTATCGGGCTTTCCTGCGATTATTCGTAGGCGTGGGAAATCACATGTATCTAGTGACTGGGATATTTGCGATCCCAGTCTTAGCTTCCAGTCCGTTTCACCATCCAATTGATCCGTTCTAATGAATGTTTCCCCGACACCCTCTGCATCTGCAGCTGGTGTATCCCCTAGATCTGAAGTGGATCCCAGGCTATCAGCTACAGTTGCTGCGCTCTCATCGATCGGTGGATCAGAGATTGGGTCCACCAACAACGACTCGTTTGCCGGTACGATATTAATGACGGGATTCGTCGATATAGCCGACTCGTTGGGATAGCTCTTCAAGATGATTACATCGGCAGGAAGTCGTTGATCTTTGCCCAATTTTAACACATCTCCAACTTTCAGGTCCCTCGATTTTTTAATAACTTCATGAATCTCTGATGTTGGTAACCGCCCTTCACCCTGGGTATTTTCTTCCTCTTCTTGTATATCCGATAGTCTATCCGGGACCACTAGCGACTTTCGTTTTGACTTTGCAGTTTTTGACTTCGAACCTCTTTTCTTCTGAAATCTATCCGCAGCTCCATAACCAGGTTTCTCAAAAACCAACACCGTATAGCCCTCGGAATTGGCCTCGGCATCTCTCTTCCTCCTCTCAATATCATCCCAAGCCTCTTTTCCTAGTGTAATTGCCAACACGCATACTAATGGTACAATGTAAGTTGAGAGATAACCAATCCGTAATGCGGGTATGACCTGCGAGAGGGCCACGAGTAAAAAATACATATTGAAGAAAAAAGAAAACTCGTTATACAGGGTTCGCGGTAAAAAGCTAAATGGGGTATATTTCGCATTGGAGACAGCATTTGCTGGAAATCGCGCGGATTGCACGGAGCCCACAGACACAGTTCTTGACGAGGCGGGATCATGTTCTTCTTCTTCGGGCGCCTCCACGGCAGATGGGGGCTGGGTTTGGGAAGAAGGGCTTCTGGAGAGGAAACTGGGGAGTCGTAGCTGGGAGCCAAGGTTGCGGAGTGACTCTATGCTTGCCCTTCGTCGACTCGCGGGTCTCAGCAATGGCCCGCCGTCCCTCCCCGTCGAATTTCCAATATGGTGATCCTCCCCATCCGCATGGAGCAGCCCGTGCAAGTCCTCTGCATCGCCATCCCTATCCCGCCCCAGGTCTCCATACCCGCGATTGCGATTGCCCTGGCGCAAGCCTCCCATGCGTAGGTTTCGTAGAGGGATATGTGCTCCCCTGCGGTCGCTTTGGCTTCCTCTCTCTCCTGGTCTGCGGGACGTGGCAGGATTATCTTCTATAGGATCGAGCTCGGTAAGATTGATGTCCAGGTCGGAATCGGAGTCGGAATGGGAATCATCTGAGTTGACGGCATCTGGGGGATGGTAGTCTTTCGACGACATGCCTCATTGATGCGGCCGATGGAGTAGGGTATTGTTGATCGTGCAGCGTAGTGGTTTATATCATCTCATATCATGATCCTGGAGTAGCGAGTAATAGTAGTAGTAGTAGCAGTGGCGGGGAGGAAAGTGAAGATGAAGTTGGAGTTTGTATAGAGTATAATGGCCATCTGTATTCTTTGGAAGATGTAGCCTTGTCTTTGTGGCTGAGACGCGTGTTGGCGGGTCTGGAATGCTATTAT
>Ga0247812_10002137_pt1 | contig 11104 bp, 7 predicted proteins | sample UWRJL149409B1_FD_178011 | JGI IMG/M metagenome (GOLD analysis project Ga0247812, IMG submission 178011) | Plant litter microbial communities from Arlington Agricultural Research Station in Wisconsin, United States - UWRJ-L149-409B-1 | ecosystem: Environmental > Terrestrial > Plant litter >...
ACCAGCAAGGGCATGTCGATGTCGACGATCTTGTCGATGGAGTCGAACTTCTGTGACAGCAGCCAGCGCACCGGCAGCCATTTCACCGGCAGATTATTGTCGGCCACCTGCGCCACTGCATCACCCAGCGAAGTGAAGGTGGACTCGATCACCAGGCCGCGGACGGGGACCGGGCCGTGGTCTTTTTTTGCCTGGGCTGCCAGGTCTGCAGCGAGGTCTATGGCCACTGCGCCTCCGAGGGAATGGCCATAGATCAGGCGCTTGTTGGCATCCGGCTGCATGGCCGTGAAACGCTCCCAGGCCGCTCGTGCATCCTCGTAGACACTGGCTTCAGACGGCAAATCCCCCTTGCTTTGACCGAAGCCGCGGTAGTCGATGGCCAGCACCGAATAACCCATGGCACGCAGTTGCTCAATGCGAAACGCCTGGCCGGTCAGGTTCCAGCGTACGCCGTGCAGATACAGGATCGACGGCGCATCGCGACGCGCGGCCGGCCACCACCAGGCGTGCAGGCTCTGACCTGCCTTGAAGCTGGCGGGTTTGATGTCGAACTCCTGAACGTCTTGCGGCAAACCGCGATACCAGCGGGCGGTGCCAGGCTCGATGCGAAACAGCAATTCGCGCTCTTTGTGCTCAAGCACCCCGCAACTCGCCGGCAGGCCGACAATCAGCATGGCCATGCACGACAGCGACAGCCAGCGTCGGCGCAGAAGAGCGAGGAGGGAAGAGGTCATGTGTATCAGTCACCGGCAAGCCATCTGAAGTTCGGTTTTTAACAGAAGCGCGGCGCAGACGGGGAAATTATCGACAGACCGTGGCACCCACCCTGTAGCAGCTGCCGAGGTACGAGGCAGCGTTGCGTGTCCGCAGGACCGCCCTCGGGGGGCCGCTGCGCAGCCCGACGCAGCCTCGTGCCTCGGCAGCTGCTACAAAGAGCGCGATCACGTCGTTTGTAAAAAGTGGGCTCATGACGGCGATTGAAGGTATCTCCCGATTCTGAATCCTGTTAATTCCCCTGTAGCAGCTGCCGAGGTACGAGGCTGCGTTGCGTGTCCGCAGGACCGCCCTCGGGGGGCCGCTGCGCAGCCCGACGCAGCCTCGTGCCTCGGCAGCTGCTACAAAGAGCGCGATCACGTCGTTTGTAAAATGTGGGCTCATGACGGCGATTGAAGGTATCTCCCGATTCTGAATCCTGTTAATTCCCCTGTAGCAGCTGCCGAGGTACGAGGCTGCGTTGCGTGTCCGCAGGACCGCCCCCGGGGGCCGCTGCGCAGCCCGACGCAGCCTCGTGCCTCGGCAGCTGCTACAAAGAGCGCGATCACGTCGTTTGTAAAAAGTGGGCTCATGACGGCGATTGAAGGTATCTCCCGATTCTGAATCCTGTTAATTCCCCTGTAGCAGCTGCCGAGGTACGAGGCTGCGTTGCGTGTCCGCAGGACCGCCCCCGGGGGCCGCAGCGCAGCCCGACGCAGCCTCGTGCCTCGGCAGCTGCTACAAAGAGCGCGATCACGTCGTTTGTAAAAAGTGGGCTCATGACGGCGATTGAAGGTATCTCCCGATTCTGAATTCTGTTAATTCCCCTGTAGCAGCTGCCGAGGTACGAGGCTGCGTTGCGTGTCCGCAGGACCGCCCTCGGGGGGCCGCTGCGCAGCCCGACGCAGCCTCGTGCCTCGGCAGCTGCTACAAAGAGCGCGATCACGTCGTCTGCAAAATGTGGGCTCATGACGGCGATTGAAGGTGTCACCCGATTCTGAATCCTGTTAATTCCCCTGTAGCAGCTGCCGAGGTACGAGGCTGCGTTGCGTGTCCGCAGGACCGCCCCCGGGGGCTGCTGCGCAGCCCGACGCAGCCTCGTGCCTCGGCAGCTGCTACAGGGCGCGCGATTACTGCACCTGCAACACGATCTTGCCGATGTGATCACCGGCTTCCATTCGCGCATGGGCCTGTGCGGCGTCGGCCAGCGGGTAGACCTTGTCGATTATGGGCAGGCAGCGTCCAGCAGCCAGAACAGGCCAGACGTATTCGCGCAGCTGTTCGGCAATCGAGGCTTTTTCTTCGCGGGTACGCGAGCGCATCAGGGAGCCGGTGATGGTCGCGCGCTTGCCCAAAATGGCCATGAGATCGACGTCCTTGGCATGGGCACCCCCCAGAAAACCCAGCATCACCAGTCGACCCTCCATGCCCAGTGCCGCGATGTTCTGATTCAGGTACGAGCCGCCCATGATGTCGAGGATCACGTTGACGCCCTTGCCAGCGGTTTTGTCCTGCACGACCTGGACGAAATCCTGGTCGCGGTAGTTGATCGCCTCGGCCCCCAACGTGCGGATTGCCGCACACTTTTCTTCACTGCCCGCCGTGGCGAACGCCTTGACGCCGAATTCGCGACACAGCATCAATGCAGTCGTGCCAATACCGCTGGTGCCGCCATGGACCAAAGCGCGCTGGCCTTTGCTGGCACCGCCGATGTCGAACAGGTTGGCCCACACCGTGAAGAACGTTTCCGGCACCGCCGCCGCGTGGACCCAATCCATGCCCTGAGGAATCGGCAGTGTCTGGCTGGCCGGTGCGATGCAGAATTGCGCATAACCGCCGCCATTGGTCAGCGCACAGACCTTATCGCCGACGATGAACTCACTGACGCCCGCGCCGATGGCTACCACTTCGCCGGCCACTTCCAGGCCCGGGATCGGGCTCATGCCGGGCTTCATCGGGTATTTGCCCGCACGCTGAATCACGTCAGGACGGTTGACGCCGGCCGCGTATACGCGAATCAGCACTTCGCCGGCGCCGGCGGTGGGCACAGATTCCTGCCGGGGTTTCAGGACCTCCGGGCCGCCTGGTTCGGTGATTTCGATCAAGGTCATGGTCTGGGGCAAGGTCATTTTTGCTGTCCTGATTTGAAGGGTTCCAATAGATGGGACCGTGTATTTGGGAGGGAGGTCAAAAGATCGCAGCCTTGTTTCGCTCGACAGCGCCTACAGGCGTGCAGGCTTACAAGGGACGGCAGGAATTGGCGTCATCCTGCAGGAACTGTCGAGCGAAACGAGGCTGCGATCTTTTGATCGTCAAAACCTCCAGCAACAACGCCACCACAATGGCCCCCGCCGCAATCTCGAACAACACCCCGTGATGGCCGCCGCTCACATTGAACAACGCCGAGTACGCAAACCCTGAAATCGCCTGGAACGTTGCGAATGACACCGTTGCGCGACTCCAGGCAACCTGCTGTTGATGATGGCTCGGGATCAACTCATGCACCCGGGCCAGCGCCAGTGGAACAATGCCTGGCGGGAATGAACCGAGAATCACCGCCAGTACCGCGAGGGTCGTGAACGAGCTGGAGATCGACAGCAGCCCCACGGCAATCGCCTGTACCACCAGCACCAGGCGAATACTCACCTTCGCCCCCAATTGATCCGCGAGAAAACCATAGCTCACCGGGCCGATGATCGCGCCGAGGCCGTACATGACCCAGATCAGCGCACCGACATGCGGTCCGGCACCCAGCCCGCGAGCCACGTAGTCGACCAGGAACACCATCGCCGGCACCAGCCCGGCGGCCATGAAGGCGTACTGGGCAAACAACAGGTACACACCCCTATCCGTCGGGTGCCTCGTCTCGTTGATCGAGGGCAATACGCTTGCTGCGTGAGTATCCGACGGCCAGCCAAACCAGCTTGCTGCCGTCAGCACCAGGGCCAACGCGCCAAGGCCGAACCAGGTTTGCTGCAAACCCAGGCTCAGCAGCGGCGGCACAAGGGTCCCGGAACCCGCAATGCCCAAGCCGATGCCCAGAAAAATCGCTCCGCTGGCCAGTCCTCGACGGGCTGCCGGTACGTGCGGCAACACAGTTGCGGCCACCAGCACCATGATCGCGCCACCGGCAACGCCCGACAGCAGGCGCCAGCCGAAGAACCAGCTCACTGACAACGGGAAACCACAGGCGAAAAACGACAGGGTGACGATAAGCATCATCAGCCGCAGCGCGCTTTTGTTGGACGTGCGATGGGCCAGCGGTCGGCCGATCAGCGCGCCGATCAAGTAGCCCACGAGGTTGGCGGCACCGAGGTAAACCACGTCACTGGCCGAAAACCAGTGCGCCTCAATCAACGAAGGAATCAACGGCGTATAGGCAAACCGCGCCAGGCCGATGCTGACCAGGCTGGCGCAGAGACCGGCGAAGATCGGCAGCCAGATCGCGCTCGGCGGGTGACTCGATGAATTGTGCATGGCAAAGGTCCTGAGAGGTTCTTCCGGCCTTCAGCCTATCCCGGATCTTTGATGCAATAACGCAGCGATTCTGCGTTATCGTGATGCATCGATGCATCAACGGGGGAGTGGTTATGAATTGGGATGACGCGCGGGTGTTCCTCGCGGTATGCCGGGAGTCGACGCTCAGGGGCGCGGCGCGGGTATTGGGGGTCGATCAGGCCACCGTCGGCCGTCGCATTACGTCGCTGGAAAAGTCCTTGAGCGCAACGTTGTTTTTGCGCACATCAGAGGGATACGTGCTGACGGCAGTTGGCGAAGCGGCGTTGCAGGCCGTGGAAAAAATGGAGCATTCCGCGCTGCAGCTGCAACGTCAGATTCAAGGACTGGATGACCGGCTGACGGGCACAGTCCGGGTCAGCACCACCGACTCTCTGGCCATCGACTTTCTGATCCCGGCGATTGCCCGGTTGCACGCCCTGCACCCCGACGTGCGGGTGCAACTGGACGCTTCCACGCAGATTCTCAGCCTGGCCAAGCGCGAGGCCGACATTGCCGTGCGTAACACCCGGCCGGAGAACCCGGACCTGATTGCCCGGCGAATTGCCCGGTGGCCGGTGGGGCTATTTGCGTCGCAAGCCTATGTCGATACACATGGCCTGCCGCAACCGGGTTCGGCGTTCGAGGGGCATGACCTGGTGGTGTACCAGCCGTATTTGCAGGGCAACAAGGACATGACGCTGGTGTCTGAACCGGTGACCCGCGGGCGCATCGTCTCAAGCCTGAGTTCCGGCCTGTTGGTGCGCCGTTCCATTGCCGCGGGAATCGGGCTGGGGGAAATTCCGGTGTACATGGGAGAAAGGGACGGGCTGGTGCGGGTGTGGCCGGAGCGCACACGACCGGTGCCCTACGACGTGTGGCTGGTCACCCATGCGGATCTGCGACATACCGCACGGGTGCGTGCGGTCATCGAAGAAGTGGTTGCGGGTTTTTCCGGGAGTGGTGAGTAAAAAACAAATCCCCAAATCCCTGTAGCAGCTGCCGAGGTACGAGGCTGCGTCGGGCTGCGCAGCGGCCCCCAAAGGGCGGTCCTGCGGACACGCAACGCAGCCTCGTACCTCGGCAGCTGCTACAGGGAAACGCAGGGGGCTTACGGCATTTCAGGCAATTCCTGCGGCCGCAAATCAAACACCAGTACTTCGGCATCCACGCCATTGCTCAACGTCAACACCTGCTCATTGCGAACCCGCACGCCATCGCCTTCCTGCAACGGCATGCCGTTGAGCTCGACACTGCCACTGGCTACATGCACATAGGCGTATCGGTTGGCGGCCAACTCGAGGGTGGTGCTCTCCTTGCCGTCGATCAGCGCGGCGTACACCCGTGCATCCTGACGCACCTTCAGCGAGCCGTTGCTCCCATCCGGCGAAATGATCAGCTGCAAGCGTCCGCGTTTTTTCTGCGTGCTGAAATGCTCCTGCTGATAACGCGGTTTGGCGCCGCTGACGTCCGGCACGATCCAGATTTGCAGGAAGTGCACCGGGCGTGTCGCCGAGTGGTTGTATTCACTGTGGGCGACGCCGTTGCCGGCACTCATCAACTGCACATCGCCAGGGCGAATCACCGAACCGGTGCCCAGGGTGTCCTTGTGTTCCAGCGCACCTTCGAGCACATAGGAGAAAATTTCCATGTCGCGATGGGGGTGCTGGCCAAAGCCTTTACCGGCCGCCACACGGTCATCGTTGATCACCAGCAGGTCGGAAAAACCCTGCTCTTTGGGGTTGCGGTAGCTGGCAAAGGAAAAGGTGTGGAAGGACTTCAACCAGCCGTGATTGGCCAAGCCGCGATCGGAAGCTTTGCGAAGGGTCAGCATGATGAATTCTCCTGTGTGGACGTTGATTCGTCCGAGTGAGGAGAAGGTTAATGGTTACTGGCGGATGCAATAAGTAGATGAAAATTGAAACACTGTCCCTTTGAGGTTGACAGTAATGTGCGGTGCATCACCTATTCTTATCCAACGTCTGCGCCGCACTTGGCCATAATGACAAGCGCTCGTTCAAGCTCCTACAGGGGGCGGCGTATTACCCGTTCCTTTTTATCGACCTCAAAGAAATCCATCCCATGAAAACAGTGGCAATGGTGCTGTTCCCCGACTTTCTCCTGCTCGACATGGCCGGCCCGATGGAGGTGTTTTCCATCGCCAACCGATACCTGGCGCAAGATCAACGTTATGAACTGTCGACCATCGGCACCGAGCATGGCGCACTGCGGGCTTCCAACGGCGTCAACATCACGGCGGATGTGCACATCGATCAAGCGAGCGACCGCTATGACCTGCTGCTGGTCCCCGGTGGTCCGGGCGCTTACAACGAAAAACACCCACCGTTGCTCGACTGGCTTCGAGGCGCGAGCCGTCGAGCCGGTCGATACGGATCGATCTGCACCGGTGCCTTCGTGCTCGGGCACGCCGGCTTGCTCGACGGGTATCGCGTGACCACTCACTGGCATTACACCGAACGGCTGATCAAGGGCTTCCCCAAGGCAACCGTCGAGACCGATCAGATCTACGTGCAAGACCGCAACCTCATCACGTCCGGAGGCGTTACCGCCGGCATCGATCTGGCACTGGCTGTGGTGGCCGAAGATCACGGCAAGAAAGTCGCCCAGGACGTGGCGAAAGTGCTGTTGGTGGTGATGAAACGCCAAGGAGGCCAGGCGCAGTTCAGCCCCTTGATGGCGGCGGTGGCTCCCCACGAAACTGCCATCACACGCGTCCAGAACCATGTGCTTGAGCACCTCGATAAGCCCTTCAGCATCGATTGCATGGCCAGTCTGGCAGCCATGAGCCCACGGCATTTCGCCAGGGTCTTTGCCCGGGACGTAAACATGACGCCCATGGAATTCCTTCAGAGCGCACGCATCGATAATGCCAGAAACCTGTTGGAAACCAGTGAGTTGCCGCTCAAGACCATCGCTTTCAAAAGCGGCTTCGGCAGCGTTCGGCACATGCGTTTCCTGTTCAGTGAAAAGCTCGGTTTGACCCCGACCCAGTACCGCGAGCAGTTCAGCTAGGGGCAATTGTCCGTTGTGCGCACCGAGATGGCCGTGACGCTCCCATCTGCGCAGTTGTGCTGTCACCGATGCCTGCCAAGATAGATGAGAACCAATTGCAATGGAGGTGCGGGAATCTAGATAGGCGTGCAATGGGCGCGCCGGACCAGATTTCAGCACGTGAAGTGCATGAACAGTCTCAGAGAATTGAACAGCGATACGGTGCTGCGATTCGGCCCCTACGCCTTTCACCTGCAACAACGGCTGATCCTGGAAGGTGATCGGCCTTTGCGCATGGGCGGTCGGGCGCTGGATATCTTGCAGGTGCTGGTCGAACATGCCGGCACCGTGGTCAGCAAAGACGAGCTGATCGCCCGGGTATGGCCGACTTCCGTGGTCGAAGAAATCAGCTTGCGCGTGCACATCGCGGCGTTGCGTCGGGCGCTGGGCGACGGACAGAACGGCCACCGCTACATCGTCAACGTACCTCAGCGCGGCTATAGCTTCGTTGCCCCGGTGCAGGCCGAGAGTGTGGAGGCGCTGGTCTCGCTCGAGACGGCGCAAAACCCCCAGCACAATTTGCCCGCGCGCCTTACACCGGTGACGGGGCGGGATTCGATTGTTGGCAGTCTGGTCAGGCAGTTGCCGGTTCGGCGTCTCATGACCCTGGTCGGCCCGGGAGGTATCGGCAAGACCACCGTGGCCTTGCGGGTCGCCGAACTGCTGTTGCAGCACTATCGAGATGGGGTCTGGCGGGTGGATTTCTCGGTGATCGATGACCCGGCGCGTGTGGTCGATCAGTTGACGCAAAGCCTTGAATTGCCAGTCGGAACAACCCTGGATGTCCTGGCCCAGCGTCATGCCTTGCTGGTGTTCGACAATTGCGAGCACCTGCTGGAGCGTTGCCGGACGCTGGTCGATGATTTGCTGCAGGCGGCGCCTCGACTGTCGATTCTGGTCACCAGCCGCGAACCTTTGCTGGCGGCGGGGGAGACCGTCCAGCGCCTGCCACCCCTGGCCGTCCCACCGGCCTCGGCGATGCACAGCGTTGCCGAGGTCATGGGCTATTCGGCGGTGCAGCTGTTCGTCAGCCGGGCCCGTGCCCGTCAGCAAGGCTTTGTCCTGCGTGAACAGGACCTCAAGGCGGTCCGTGAAATCTGTCGGCGTCTCGATGGACTGCCGCTGGCCATCGAGCTGGCGGCGGCGCAAATCGATGCGCTGGCGTTGGTCGGGTTGCAGGCTCAGCTGGGTAACTGTTTCCAGCTGCTGACCCAAGGGCGGCGCACCGCCGTGCCACGGCATCAAACCCTCAAAGCTGCGCTGGACTGGAGTTATGAACGGTTGAGTCAGACGGAGCAAACCGTGTTGCAACGCCTGGCCGTGTTCAACCTGTCGTTCACCCTCGATGCGGCCATCGGCGTGATCAGTTGCGAGGTGCTGAGCCCCGTCCGCTTGAAGGCGCTGATGGAACGGCTTGTCGCCCAATCGCTGCTGTCTCTGGAGCGGACCAACGGCACCGGGCGCTATCGCTTCCTAAACACCACGCGCACTTATGCTCTGGAGAAGCTCGAACACAGCGGCGAACTGCGTCTGTTCGAGGCGCGTTACGCCCGTTACGTGAGCAGGGCGCGCTGGGTGTCAGGCGTGCAAGTGCCCCTGGAGCTCGTCGAGTAATTGCCGGACGTTGACCAGGTCCGGCGTGGCAAACCCTTCGCTGAAACGCTCATAAATCGGCGACAGCAATTCATGCGCTTGCAGCCGTTTTCCCTGGCGTTGCCACAGCTGTGCCAAGGCCGTCGCGCTTCGCAGTTCCCACGCCAGCGCACCCTGACTGCGCGCCACGTTCAACGCCCTGATCAAGATAGTCTCGGCCGTCTCAACCCTGCTGCAGGCGGCGGCTTCGGTCGGTTGATCCTGCGCCATCAACGCCAACGCCCTGGCCCTTAAAATCTCCGCCGTACTCCAACCGGCCGCCCCCGTGTTCGCCCTCAGCACCAACGCCTCATCCACACACCCGGTGTCCAGCGTCACCATGATTTCGTTGATCAGCCCGGCACCGGGCAACGGGACGACCTTGACCCCGGTACCACCGATCACCTGCGCATAGTGTTGCGCCCAGTTGTAGAACAGCTGGACCGAATGCTTCTGGGCTTGCTCCAGCAGTAAGCGCAACAGTTCGCGAGCAGTGCCGGTGTCGCCGTTGTACTGCGCGATCAGACAGCCCGCCAGCGCCAGGGTGTAGCAGATGGACGTGCCGTGATTGATCTGGAGCGCGATGTCCAGTGCCTGCCGGGCCGTGCGCCAGGCTTGCTCCGGCTGGCCTTGCAGCCAGAGGATGCGCGCCAGAATCGTCAGCGAGGCCACGCTCTGGTCGTATTGCACGCCAAAGCCGTGGGTGAATCGGTTGAGGTGGCCGCTCTGGGCCATGCGCTGGATCACCTGTTCAGCGTTCACCCGCGCCAGTCGCTGATTACCGGCGAAGTGCAGGGCCAGCACGCGCAAGCGGTGCGTGCTCAGGGACAACACTTCTTCGCCGTGCAGTCCCAACCGGTCGAATTGCTGACTTTGCTCCAGCGCCATCTGATAGTGGCCGCAGCTGAGGTTGACCGCCATGTACCCGGACACCGCCCGCAATTCGCCGGCCACATCGTTGCACTGTCTGGCCAGGGATCGAGCGCTGACGAACGCTTCGATGGTTTCGGTCGTACCGCCCTGGCTGTGGTAGCAGGAGCTGCCGAGCGCGAGCTTGAGGGTCATCTGCAACAGCGGGGAGGGCGCTGACGTAGCGTCGAACAGGGCCAGGGCCTTACGCACATAAGTGCCGTGTTCCTTGAGTAGCGACAGTTCCTGCCAGAGCGGCGTGGAGGTCGCCGTCAATTGGATGGCCAGCGCCTGGGGCCCCTCGGCGTTAAGGCCCCAGTCGAGGGCGGCGCGGATGTCCGCCAGGCTCCGGGCGTAGCGCTCGATCCACAGGTTTGTCGGGATCAACTCCCAGTCTCGCGCGGCCTGGCTCATCAGCGCCAGACAGCGTTCGGCATGGCGTTTGCGGGTATCCGGCAAGTCATGGGCCTGGTCGAGTTTTTCCAGCGCATAGCCCCGGGTGGTGTCGAGCAGGCGGTAGAACACCTCTTCGTCACCGACCTCCACATTCAGCAGGGACTTGGCCACCAGTTGCGTGATAGAGCCGAACACTTCGCACGGTTCGATCTGTCCGCCGACGATCACGGCCGCCGCGGAGTCCAGGGTAAAACCGCCCCTGAACACACCGAGGCGACGCAGGCAGGTTTGCTCGCAGGGGCTGAGCAGTTCGAAACCCCAATCCAGGGTCGCCCGCAAGGTTTGATGGCGCGCCAGACTCAGGTGAGAGCCTTGAGTCAGCAGGCGAAAACTGCTCTGCAGTTGGGTCAGCAAACCGCTCAGGCCGAAGCGACCCACTTGCGCCGCCGCCAGTTCGATCGCGAACGGAATGCCGTCCAGGCGATGGCAGATGTCGATCAACAGCGGCAGGTCGGCGTCTGTCAGTTCGAAGCTGTCGTGGCTGGCCATGGCCCGTTCGACAAACAATTGCAGCGCCGAAAACGTCAGCGCCTGGTCTCGATCAAGCACCGCAATCGGCGGCGGGCAATCCAGGGATTCCAGGCGTTGAACGAACTCGCCCTCGGCCCGCAAACCTTCCCGGCTGGTGGCCAGGATGTGCACCTGAGGCGCGCCGCGCAGAATGTCTTCGCAGAGCAGTGCGACAGCGTCGATCAGGTGTTCGCAATTGTCGATCACCAGCAGCATTTGCCGCTCGCGCAGGAACGTCACGAGGCCGCTCATCGGCTCGGCATCGTGCAGGGACAAA
>Ga0247812_10002138_pt1 | contig 11101 bp, 7 predicted proteins | sample UWRJL149409B1_FD_178011 | JGI IMG/M metagenome (GOLD analysis project Ga0247812, IMG submission 178011) | Plant litter microbial communities from Arlington Agricultural Research Station in Wisconsin, United States - UWRJ-L149-409B-1 | ecosystem: Environmental > Terrestrial > Plant litter >...
TGGCCAAGGGCGGCGCTGACCCGCAATCGCCCCCTGGGTACGCCCTGGTCGGCGATGGCTTCTTCGACCTCGGCCATGTCGGCCAGGATACGTCGGGCGCCGCGCAGGAAAGCCTCGCCCTCGGCGGTGAAGGTGATCGCTCGGGTGGTGCGCAACAGCAGGCGGGTGCCAAGACGTTGTTCGGTACGCGCGATGATCCGGCTGACCGCCGAGGGCGTCAGCCCCAAGGCACGCGCCGCGGCCGATAGGCTGCCTTCCTGCGCCACGGTGGCGAACACGTCCATTTCTCCTGACCTGCCATTGAAGTCCACTTGTGCTCCTTACGCAAAGGTGATTGCCAGAAATGACGTCTAGTGCCTTAAAAGCCTGGATCGTAGCATTGGCGGCATAGATAAGGAGCCTTCCATGCGTATCAATCCACCCCTTGTTGCACTCGCCATTGGTGCCTTTGGCATCGGCGTTACCGAGTTCGCCCCCATGGGCATGTTGCCGGGCATCGCTGCGGATCTCGGCGTTTCCATTCCCGCCGCCGGTCTGTTGGTCAGTGCTTACGCTCTGGGCGTATTGCTCGGCGCACCGCTGATGACCCTGACCACCGGCAGGATTCCCCGGCGCTATCTGCTGATCGGACTCATGGCGATTTTCACCCTGGGCAATCTGATGTCGGCCCTGGCTACCGATTACTACAGCCTCATGGTCGCCAGGGTGGTGACCTCACTGAACCACGGTGCGTTCTTTGGCGTTGGTTCCATCGTCGCCGCCAGCGTGGTCGCCCCGGAGAAACGTGCCGGGGCGGTTGCGGCGATGTTCATGGGCCTGACCCTGGCGACCATCGGCGGTGTGCCGATGGCCGCCTGGTTTGGCGAACTGTTCGGCTGGCGCACCGCTTTCTGGGGAATTACCGGCCTCGGCGTGATGACCATGGCCGCGTTATGGTTCGCCCTGCCAAACCTGAAGGCGCCGCAAAGCGTCGGTGTAATGGCCGAAATTCGGGTACTGGGCCGTGGCCCGGTGCTGGGGGCGCTGGCCCTCACCGTAGTCGGCTCGAGTGCAATGTTTACCGTCTTCACCTACATCGCGCCGATCCTCAGCAGCGAGACCCATGCGTCCACCGCCTACATCACCGCCATGCTGGTGCTGTTCGGCGTGGGATTGACGCTGGGCAACACGTGGGGCGGCAAGGCCGCTGACCGCTCGATAGATCGCACCCTGATCATTTCGCTGAGCGTGCTGATTCTCGTCTTGCTGGCGTTCACCGTACTGATGCGTTGGCCGCTGCCGACCGCCGTTGCCATCCTGATATGGGGTATCGCCAGCTTCGCCCTGGTGCCGCCGCTGCAGATGCGCGTCATGGAGGCTGCCAAGGACGCGCCCAATCTGGCCTCGGCGATGAACATCGGCGCCTTCAATTTCGGCAACGCGATCGGTGCGGCGCTCGGGGGAGCGGTGATCAATGCCGGGCTGGGTTATCCGGCGATTTCCCTGGCCGGAGCGGCAATGGCGGGTCTGGGGCTGCTGATGGTATTGGCATTTGCCTGGCGTTCCAGATCGATTGCAGCTGCGGTGGCGTGACGATGATGTGAGGGGGCTGTAGTCACCCTTGATGAATGACGATTAGCGGCCAAAAAGAGACAGTGGGCATTACCCACGCCAAGGCGCTAGCGTCAGCCCCTTCAATTCGAGGGCTACACCATGGATGCTATCGCCGACTACTCGAATGAACACCATCGCCGTTGCGTCGTGGAACTTGAGATGCCGTGAAAGCAGGATTGTTGAGCGTCCGCTTCGGTCGATACGGCCCTTGGGGACAGGCGGCTATCGGCCAAAAGCGGTCAGTCGATATAGTCTCCCTCGGTGGCTATCTCGCCCTGCTCGAACTCGCCAGGCATACAACCCCAAGGGTGGAAAGCGCATGTCTTGCTGCAATGAAGGTGACGGTCACATTGAGTGTCACCTTCATTCGTTAGCGAGGCTGGTGGCCTCTGCTCCTATTTAGAGGGCCTTTTTTTCGGCGTTGAAGCCGTCGAAGTTTTCGAACACGCCCATGAAGCCCGGAATGCTCGCTTCACGCGCCCAGTCGCGCTGCAATTCGCAGTACATCTGTACGCGACTGATCAGTTTCGCCCCCGCCCGCTCCATGCGGCGCAATGCTGCGTCGTGCGCGGCAAGGGAGGTTCCACCGACCGCATCGACCGGAATATAGACCTCATAACCTTCTTGGATCGCGTCGAGTACCGGGAAGGCCAGACAGGCTTCGGTCCACAGCGCGGTCATGATCAGTTTGCGGCGCCCGCAGGCTTTAACCGCCTGCTTGAATTCGCTGTCTTCCCAGCTATTGATCGAGGTGCGGTCGTAGGTAGGCAAGTGGCCGAGCACGTCTTGCAGTTGCTGAATGGGCGGCTTGTTGCGACCGATGCCGACGTTGACGGTCGAGTGAATGATGGGGAGATTGAAGTTAACCGCCGCCTTGGCGACGCTTGTGATGTTGAACACCAGTTCCTCGCGCGGCATCGAGCGGATCGAGGACACCTGGACCGGCTGGTAGTCGATGATGATAAAAGCCGAGTTATCCGGCGTCAGGAGTTGGTCGGTGTGGGGGTTGCGGATCGTTTCGCTCGTCATAGCTAGTCCTCGTTATGGATGTGATCCACGCGTGCAGTTGGGCTGGATATCTCACGCGCTGAGGCGACGATCACGAACCTGACACTGCTGCGAGTAAGGGGCGAGCCGTTAACAAGCCATGCGTCAGCGGCGTCGTTGCCTGTGAGCGGCATTTTGCTGTTCCCTTAAGCGCACCGGTAGTAGCATTGCTCGACTAGCTGTGCAGCGAGAAGGGGAACGCCGAATTGGATATCGAAGAGCTACGGACATTTGTCGAGGTTGCCGATGCCGGAGGCGTTTCGCCTGCTGCGCTTCGGCTTGGAGTATCCAAGTCGATCGTCAGTCGCAGGCTGGCGCGTCTGGAAACGGAGCTTAGCGTGCAGTTGCTGACACGGTCCACCCGTGGCGCGGCGCTGACAGAAGCCGGTGCTACGTTCCGCGAACATGCCGCCAAGGTGTGTGCCGAGATTGAATTAGCACGGGAAGCAATTCTGCCCGCGGGCCCCCTGCGTGGTCGTATGCGCGTTGCCGCACCGCTGTCTTTCGGACCGACGCATATCGCCCCGGTGGTGGCAGAGATGGCGCGCAGACACCCACAGCTGAATATCCAGACCTGCTACACCGATCGCTTTGTAGATCTCATTGCCGAGGGATACGACTGTGGCATACGGGTTGGTTACCTTCCTGACTCCAACCTTATCGGCAGACGTGTGGGCCCGATCGAAGTCCAGCTGGTCGCGAGCCCAGGCTATATCAAGGTCTATGGCTCACCGCAACGGCCGGACGAACTGGCCTCCCATCAAGCCTTGATGCAGAGCACTGAGGCCTGGCAGTTTATGGATGGTGGCAAGGTTATTTCGGTTCGCCCTCAGGGGCGATTCAAGGCCGACAACGGCGTCGCGCTTGTCGCCGCCGCCATAGCAGGGCTGGGGGTCGCTTACCTGCCCGATAGCCTCACCCATGACAGCCTCGCCTCCGAAGCACTGGTGCCAATCATGACGAGTTATCCACCGCCTCCCGCGGGAGCGTATTTGGTCCGTCCTCCAGGTCAGCATCCCGCGCGGAAGATCCGTGTCCTCACCGAACTCCTGATCGAGTACTTCGGAAAGTCTCCACACTTTGCAGGGGCCGCCTCTACCTTTCCCCCCGAGTCTCCCTCATGACTGTTTCTGGCCGTTTTTGACTGTCACCGCCGGCAGCTATGGGTCGATTTCTGCCCTTCACGACAGGCAGAAATCGACCAGTAGCGGTCATCCCGGTTCTCCTGCTCAAAAAATTGAGCAGGCTTAGCTTTAGGTCAGTCTTCAGTCGCACAATCCAATCCGGATTACTCGGCGGGCTCAACCAACGCATAGCGGTTTTCCAGCCAACGCCCCAAATCACCTGCTTCCAAAGGCCTGGAAATCAGAAATCCTTGAGCGATCCGATATCCCTGGCTTTGCAGAATGCGCTGCTGCGCCAATGTCTCGATCCCCTCGGCCACTACCCTTAATTGCAAACTTTCGCCGATGCGAATGACGGCCTCGCTCAGTGCCTGAGTAGTTGTGTTGTTTTCCAGATCATGCACAAAGCTGCGATCGAGCTTGAGTTCCTGGATCGGCATACGCCGCAAATAACTCAGGCTGGAATAACCCGTGCCGAAATCATCCATCGCCAGGCTGATACCCAGCGCATGCACCTCTTCAATCGTGGTCAGGGTGTCGGGATTTGTGTCCATCAGCACACTTTCGGTAATCTCCAGCGTCAGGTCCTTTGCCTGCAAACCATGTTGCTCAAGTGTCCTGGCGACGATGCTTGAAAGATTGCGATTATGAAAATTGGTCGGCGACATGTTCACCGATACGGTCGGAATCCGTAGCCCTTGCTTGCGCCAGGCAGCCAATTGGCGGCAAGCCTCACGCAATGCCCATAAGCTGAATTCACCGATCAAGCCGCATTCTTCCGCCAACGGAATAAAACACGCGGGCGAAACTTCCCCTAATTGGGGATGAGTCCATCGCGCAAGGGCCTCAATGCCATAAAGCTCGGACCCGTCAAGGTCGATCTGCGGCTGATAAACCAAATGCAGGGCTTCGCCATCAATCGCTTCACGTAAAGCCACTTCCAGACGCAAACGCCCTTGCGCCAGTTGATCCAGTCCATCACTGAAAAAGCACACACGCCCGCGGCCGCTGGTCTTGGCTTGATACATCGCCATATCGGCACGATGCAGTAACACCTCCATCGTACGACCGTCATCCGGAAACATACTGACGCCGATACTCATCGATGGATTGAGTGTCACTCCCGAGATCTGGCAAGGCGCGGTCAGCTGTGCTCTCAATTTTTCGATTACATGGGTGGCATGTGCCATCGTGCACTGAGGCAGCACCAGGACGAATTCATCGCCGGATAGGCGGCTGACAATATCGTTTTCCCGGCGACGCTCGGACAATCGATGAGCGATGACGCGCAAGAACTCATCACCGGCTGGATGGCCCAGGGAATCGTTGACCTGCTTGAATCGATCCAGATCGATGAATACCACGGCCAGACTCGATTTATGCCGAGAGGCTTGAGCGATAGCCTGTTCCGCACGGGCATGCAACAAGTTGCGGTTGGCCAGTCCGGTCAGGTCGTCATAAAACGCCAATTGGCGAATGTGCAGACGCGACTCTTCACGCTCCAGCGCCAAGGCGCACAAATGAATGCACGCCTTGACCAGCAGATGGTGAAGCGGTCCAGGCTCACGAGCGTCGCGGTAATAGAACGCGAACGTCCCCAATACGCGCCCATCGCTGGATTTTATCGGCGTCGACCAACATGCCTTCAGCCCGAGCGACAGCGCCAGGTCACGGAATCCGACCCAGAATGGGTGGGAGGCGATGTCGCTGACCATAACCGGTTCGCCACTGAACGCCGCCGCGCCGCAAGATCCGCATTCCGGCCCGATTGCCGTTCCATCCAGCGCCCGGGAATACGCGATTGGAAGACCGGGCGCGGCTAACGTATGCAATAACCCTTGCCTATCGACCTGCAATATTGTCGCGATCACTTCTGGCGCAATTCGCTGCACCTCCACACACGCCAGATTCATCAAGGTGTCCAGCGACTCTTCGCGAACCATCGCTTCGAGCATCTTGTGGCGCAGCACTTCATGCATGCGCGTTTGGGTCACATCGATCATCACACTCACGGTGTTGGTCAGGTGGCCCTGAGCATCGTGAACCGGGTACGTTGTGATGTTGCACCACACCCGCTGGCCGTCGCGGTCATAGCCGAATTCCTGACCGTGATAGGCATTACCCTTTGTGAGCAGGCGGCGGATTGCGGCTACACGCGATTGCGTGAAGTACGGCGCCAGCACTTCGATGGGCGTTTTGCTGATGACGTCCTGGACACTGTAACCGAACATTTGCGTGAAGCCGTCGTTGACGTAAATGATCGCCCATGACGCGTCAGTGATGATAATTGCGTTCTCGGTGGTATCGACCACCAAGGACAACAAGTACAACCGATGTTGCTCTTCATGCTGCTGGGTAATGTCTTTGATAAACGCGGCGTAGAGGATCTGCCCTTGCGCCTCGATTTTGGAGATGGACATCGACCCCCATCGCCGGCTGCCATCCTTGCATTCGATCGACACATCTCGACTGGTACCGACAATTTTGTTGATTCCGGTGCGGCGGTTCGCTTCGATGTAGCTGTCATGCAGAGGTCGAATCAGTTTCGGGACCAGTTGTTCAACATTGCGGCCCATGACCTCGGCACTGTCGTATCCCCAGAGCTTTTGCGAAGCTGCATTAAACAGAATGATCCGGTTTTGGCTATCGATGACCACGACACTGTCAACGCTTTGCTCCAGGGTCTGGATGAAGACTTGCGAGAGATCGTTACGGTTCAACATAGCGGTGATCTACCGATTGCGAGGAAATGAGGGACTGGGTTCCTTCCCAAACATCAAACGCTGGGCGACAGGAACTCAGCCGCCTTTCGGATGCGGTCAATTCAAACGAATGAGGAGTTACTAGCGGGCTTGAAGGTGAGATTGGAACGGCACGACGAAAGGGCTGAGGCGTGCAGAAGGGCTTTTGGAGGCGATTGGAGGATCAGCATGCGGCCAGTCTCTTTATTAGTAAAAGTATCGGTCTTCTGCCGAAATCAATATGCCACTACTGCACCTCTAAAGGCTTGATTCAAATCAAAGGGCGAGCTGAAAAACGAGGAAAATTGAGCACCGGAATCGCAAGATCGTAGTGTCTGCCAACCCACCTTGCTCAAGTCAAAACGGCACCCACTGATGCGGCAGCAATTGTCAGATATCGCTCTTGCGTCGGCAGACACAAGAGCACATCCCTGAGACAGGCATAGGGGTCAAGCTGCAATCCAGAGCGTCGGCATTAGCCGACGCTCCGGCACAAGATGGGTATGGACGAGGATCCAGGTGGAGACCGTCAAGAGTTTGTTGAGCCCGAGTTACACGAACGACTCATTCGACTATTTGTGGAAAGCAGGCCGGTTAAGGACATGGCTGGGGATTTTCAGATGAAAGTGCAATTGGCCGGTTGATAGAGGCGTTTCAGATCGCTGCGGGTCAGGGTGTCAGGTATTGGTTTTCAGCCTGGTCCACAGCCGAGTAGTCAACCGTGCGATGGAAGCCGGTAGATCCTCGACGGTGAACAACTTGTCCATGACGTCTTTCGGCGGGTAGATCGCCAGGTCCTCTTTCACCGCTGGCACCACATAAGCATCGGCCGCCGCATTGGGGTTGGCGTAGTGGATGCTGTTGCTGATGTTGGCGATCACTTGCGGGGTCAGCAAGTAGTTCATGTAGGTGTAGCCGTTCTTCTCATGAGGCGCATTCTTGGGCATCACCACCATGTCAAACCACAGTGTCGAACCTTCCTGCGGAATCGAATAGGCAATGTCGATTCCGTTTTTGGCTTCCTTGGCGCTGGCGGCGGCCTGCACGATGTCGCCGTTGAAACCGATCACCGCGCAGACGTTACCGTTAGCCAGATCGCTGATGTACTTCGAGGCGTGGAAGTACTGCACGTAAGGCCGGATCTTGAGCAGCGCCTGCTCGGCTTTCTTGTAATCCTGCGGCTCGTGGCTGTGAGGTGGCAGCCCCAGGTAGTTGAGCGTGATCGGCAAGACTTGCGTCGGGTTGTCGATAATCGCCACGCCGCATTCGCTGAGCTTCTTGATGTTGGCTTCGTCGAAAAACAGGCTCCAGGAACGGGTCACGTCGGTATTGCCGAAGAGGGCCTTGATCTTCTCGACGTTGTAGCCGATGCCGGCGGTGCCCCACATGTACGGGTAGCCGTACTGATTGCCGGGATCGTTGACTTGCAGTTTTTGCATCAGCGCCGGGTCGAGGTTTTTCCAGTTCGGCAACTGGCTGCGGTCGAGCTTCTGGATCGCGCCGGCCTTGATCAGCCGAGACAGGAAGTGGTTCGACGGGCTGACCACGTCATAACCGGTGTTACCCGTCATTAACTTGGACTCCAGCACTTCGTTGCTGTCGTGGATGTCGTAAGTGGCCTTGATCCCTGTCTCCTTGGTGAAGGTGGTCAGGGTGTCGTCGGCGATGTAGCCGTTCCAGTTGGAAATATTGACGGTTCCATCAGCGTAAGCGCCCGCGCAAAACGTCGTGAGAAGTGCCACCAGGGAAACTGTGTTGACGCGCATGTTCGATCACCTTCGTTATGAAGTGCTTTTATTGTGGGTGTTAACGGGGGGTTCAGACTTCAGATCGGGCTCGAGCGGCCTCTACGCGCATGCGCAGCATGGCACCGATGTCGAGAAAGGGTTTGGGCGGGAGCCAGCCAGGCTGGGCGCGTTCAATGACCGAATGCAGCATCGGCGATTCAGCCCCGGATGCCAGTTCCGCCAGCAACCGACCCCAAAGCGTGCCGCGCGCCACGCCAGAGCCATTGCACCCGGCCACGGCGAACACGCCCTCCTCGACCTTGCCAAAGTACGGTTGGCCGGAGCGTGAAGCGCTGAGGTGTCCGGTCCATGTGTACTGGATGTCCTGCTCGCCAAGCATCGGAAAACGGCGCTGCAAACCCAGCACATGGTGCTTGCGCCGAGTCGACAACTCAGCGAGGGACAAGTCGTTTGAGCGGTACTCCGCGGTGTTGCGAATCATCACCCGACGATCCGGGGTCAATCGCACCGTGGCGCCCAGTGGCCGGGTGGACAGCACGCCCCATGGCTCGACGGCACCGAGCGCCTGGAACTCTTCGTCACTGAGTGGCCGCGTCAAACTGGCGCTCAGTTCCATCGGGAAAGTACCGCTGTCGCTGATACCGGCACGGGAGATGAAGGCATTCAGGCAAATCACCACTTGCTTCGCCTCAATACTTCCACGACGACCGTTGGCGCGAACGCGGCCGTGGCTCGTACGCTCCAGACCGGTGATCTCGGTGTTTTCGAACAGCGTTACGTTCTCCGGGAGTGCGTCGAGCAAGCCTTTCACGTACTTCGCCGGTTGCAGCAACGCATTGCCATTGCCGCACCAGATCGCCGCCTGGTAGTGCCGGGTGCCAAGTTTCTGCACCAGTTGCTCACCCTGCAGAAACTGCGCAGAAGCGCCCACGGCCCTCAGTGTTTGCAGCTTGGCCTCGACATCGGTCAATTTGCGCGGATCACTGACCGCGAAAAAATAGCCCGATTCACGGAAATTGCACTCGATGCCATGCAGGGCAATGCGTTTGCGCACTTCGTCGCTGGCAGCGCGGGAAATCGAGGTGTCCACCTGAAAGCCGGCAAATCCTGCGTTGCCCTGAAGTTCAGCAGTGGCCGGGTGTTCATGGGCCACGACGAAACCTGAATTGCGCGCGGAGGCGCCTTGCGCGGCTCGTTGCCGGTCGACAATGACGATGCGCGCCTGGGGATGCATGTCCGCGAGGGCGTGAGCGGCACACAGCCCGGCGATGCCGGCGCCGATGACCAGCCAATCCGTCTGCTGCCGACTGTTCAGTGGATCGCGAGCCGGTGAATCCCCGGCCTGCGCAATCCAGCCACATACGTTTTCCATGCATCACCTCTTTGACTGTCTTTGGCCAACCATCCAATTCCTTTAGCTCATGCACAATTCGCATGACTGGTTGGAGATGACGGTAGCTATGACTAAAATCTAAAGGGTGATCATGGCGACAACCAACGTTATTAAATCATCAAGGTATTCAGAAAACGCATGGATAAAATTCGCCACCTTCCGTCGCTCCAAGGCTTGCAGGCATTGGTGGAAGTCGCAGGCTCCGGCAGCTTTACGCAAGCAGCGCAGACGCTGTGCCTGACCCAAAGCGCCGTGAGCCGGCAAATTCAGCAGTTGGAAAATCACTTTGGCGTTTCGATGTTCGTGCGCAACAGTCGCAGCCTTCGACTGACCCCGGAGGGCGAACAGGTACTCGCCAGTGCGCGGCATATCCTCGAACAGCTGAAAGCCCTTGAGGATCGCCTGGCACCGCAAAAGCGCCCGTTCCGTATCCGCATGCACGTGTCGCTGGCGGTGCGTTGGTTGCTGCCGAAGTTGAGCGACTTTTATCGGTGTCACCCGGACGTTTCCCTGTCGATCGAAACCGTGGCGACCGAGGTCGTCGAGCCGGCCAGCGACAGCGACGCCTACATCCTTTATCTGCCCGAGCCATCGAGCGATCCATCCTGCCTGACGTTGTTCGAAGAAGCGCTGGTGCCGGTGTGCGCCCTTGGCTTTGGCAACTCAACCCATCCCCTGGAATCAGTGGACGATCTTGTACGCTATCCCCTGCTCCATCGTTCGGCGGACAAGCAAGCGTGGATTGATTGGCTGGCAGCCAATAACGGCAAGTCGCTGGAGGACTACCGGCACATCCACTTCAACCTCGATGAGTTGGCGCTTGATGCCGCCGCGCGAGGTCTGGGAGTCGCGATGACCGACATGACCCTGGCAGAAGAGTCCATCGAACGGGGTGTGCTGCTTATCCCGTTCGGCCGCCCCTTGAAGACCGGAGGGGTCTATTCGCTCTGCCCGCAACCATCAGCCGCGTCTCATCCTGAGTGCTCGCTGATCATGGGATGGTTCGCCCAGCAGGCCGGGCAGCACCAGGGCGAATATTGAGTTTCAACACCCCCGTCCCAGACCAGTATTGCTCGCTGAAGAAGAGCTTCAGGCGAGCACTCAAGAAGAGCTTCAGGTGTGCTCAATACTGTTCAGGCGTGCTCAATACTGTGGCGAGGGGATTTATCCCCGTTCGGCTGCGCAGCAGTCGTAGAACCACCACATGCGGTGTACCTGACACCCCTCCGTTGCAGGTTCTGGGGCAGCTTCGCAGCCCAACGGGGATAAATCCCCTCACCACAGATAAATCCCCCCACCACAGCTAAATCCCCTCACCACAGATAAATCCCCCCACCACAGATAAATCCCCCCACCACAGATAAATCCCCCCACCACAGCTAAATCCCCTCACCACAGATAAATCCCCTCACCACAGATAAATCCCCCCACCACAGCTAAATCCCCTCACCACAG